>Ga0326512_10004022_pt1 | contig 10713 bp, 13 predicted proteins | sample 1_2617_0518_D_FD_203652 | JGI IMG/M metagenome (GOLD analysis project Ga0326512, IMG submission 203652) | Bovine rumen microbial communities from UC Davis, California, United States - 1_2617_0518 | ecosystem: Host-associated > Mammals > Digestive system > Stomach > Rumen | place: USA...
AAAGTAAAACTTAATAAAAAAAAAGGCTCTTAAATAGAGCCTTTTTTTAAACTTAATTTATAGATTAACCCCTTCCACGCATTAGTTCCGTAACCGCATCAGATAAATATGACCAGCATCTTCTATCAGTAAAGTAATCTTTACCTAAGATATCTTTTAATATGTCATATTTATTAGATACACCATAGAAATTTTCAAAATCTTCTGATGTTACATTTTCTAATGCTAAAAATGACTCTGTATCATCATAGTCGCCAATATCAAAGTTATCCCCAACTTCTTCATTTAAAAACTTTGTTCTTTTACCTTCTTCACGAACAAGCTTTTTAAATGCATCACTAAAATTTGAAGTTTTATATATTTCTTCAAAATCGCTTTCATTAAGTATTCGCATAATTGTCCTCTACTAAATTAGTAAATAAAAAAGCCCCAAACTTGGGGCTTATAAACTATATACTATTTTTAGAAGTTACTCTTCCGAATTTCCTTCAACAAATCCCTCAGGATTTTTATATTCAATATCAACCGATACTGTACCAAGATTTAATTCTGGAACTGGGTTTCCATTTTCGTCCAAAATTAAGTCGCCTTTATTGTCTCTTTTATAAACAATTTTTTTCGATTCTATTCTTATTGGATCACCATTTTCATCCAATACTAATTTTCCATTTTCATCCTTTTTATAAGATACATCTACTATTGTTCTAGGCTCTTTCTGTGCTTGCATATAGTAATCATTAATACAGCTCATACAGATAAGATTATTGTTATTTACAATAGTTCTCTTATTATTTTCCAAAATAGTCGCATAATTAAGGTAAATACTGCCTTCAGAAATATCGCCGTGTTTAGAACATCTAATGCGAATATTTTTTACTTCTTTACCATTAATCATCATTGGTTCTTCTTTTTTTGATTCTTTATTTTCGTTATTTTCCATTTTTATCCTTCTTATTAAATAAGTCTTCTAAAATTATATTTGGCATACTATCACCCATATCTAGAGCGCCAGTTTCAAATAGCGTTCTCATCTGGTCTCCAGTTAAGTAAATATCATTACCGTTTTCATCTTTATGCTTTTGAAATTCTTGCTCAGCCCTATTATAGAAATTATTCATATACCATATTGGCAGATAATGAATTACAAAAATCATAGCTGACGCCAAAAATATACTTATAATACCAGCTACAAATTGCTTAAATATTATACCAGTAACACCTAACGCAAAAAATAGTCCAATAATAGAATATACTAAAATTCTATTTCTTTTTTGGTACTTATTAAGCTCGCGCCAAGTTGCTGTTATCCTTCTACGTCTACTCATTATCTATTTCCATTTCTGTAACAATAAGTGGTACTATAGCTGTTTTTACTTTCTTTTCATCCAAATTGCCATTTTCTAAAATAGCGTCAGATGGAATATCACCGTTTTTTACAAGGTCATTAACAAAAACTCTAAGAAACTCAACAGCGTCTTTTTCTGACAAAAATACATTTTGTGCATAAAAAGGATATGCTATTGATTCTGTATGAAACCCAACCCTAATTGGCTGATTATAGAATACAGCTGGCTGATAGTAATCAGGGTCATTAACCGATTTCTTTCCTGTAACCATCTATATTATTTCCTATTTAATTATATTCGAACGGTCTTCATCAAGAAGAGGGTCGATAGCTTGAACTGATACATTCATAGCCTCATCAAAAATAACGCAATTTGTTGAAATAAATGTTCCAGCAATTGATGTAGCGTAAGAGAGCGCGGTTTTAGTAACTAGAATTGGATCAATTACACCGTCTTCATACATTGTTTCTGAAAGTTCTTCTTTTTTAGCGTTATATCCATAATTTATATTATTTGTTTCTTTAATCTTTTCAATTATATAATCCGCTTTTTTACCTGTTGAATCAATAATTCTTTTAGCTGGCATTTCACAAATTGATAGGAAAGTCTGATATCCACGTTCCTGAATTGGGTCTTCGAGCGGCTTATGCATTTCAGATACTTCTTTTACAGCATGCAAAAGTCCAGTACCACCACCAGAAATAACGCCCTCAGAAATTGCGGCATTTACAGCATTTATAGCATCTTCATATCTATCTTTCTTTTCTTTCAATTCAACAGCAGATAAAGCTCCAATATGAATTGTTGCAATACCACCAGAAAGATTAGCAATTCTTTCTTTTAAAAGGTCAATATCTATAAGAGATTTTACTTCATCATCAACATCTGAATTACCTTTTTCAATATCAGCCTGAATCTCTTTTACTCTAGCTTCAATTTCTTCATCTGTTCCAGCACCGCCAGTAATTACTGTTTTCTTTTTAGAAATAGTAATAAGTTCGGCAGAACCTAACATAGTACTAGGATCAAAATTATCAATAGTTATTTTAGATTTTCCCTCTAGTACTTTCGCTCCAACCTGAACAGCCAAGTCTTCAATAAACTGGTCAATAGAAACTCTATCTTGACCACGCGGGTAAATTAATGCACCAGAAATCTGTTTTCTTTCTACTGCATCAATAAAGTCTGACCTAAATTTATCTTCATAAACTGGCGCGCAAATAACAATACTTTTATTTTGACGTTTTACAATCTGAATAATTGCTTGAATTTCTTCAATTTGTTTAAGTGGTTTACCATAAACAAGAATAGCTGGATTATGTAATTCGCAAATACTATTATTCGTATTTACAAATACTCCAGAAATAAGACCTTTATCTATTTCCATACCGGTAGTAAAAGTAATAGATGTTTTACCTGAGCGGTTATTAGCTCCAATAGCATTTACAATACCACCGTCGCCAATTGATGTAAAAGCTTCAGCAATTATTTTACCAATTTCGCTATCATTATTTGCCGAAATTGTGGCTACATGCTCAATATCTTTTTCACCAGAAATAACTCGTTTCTGTTTATCTAATGCTACAAGTATATCAGAACAAGCTTTTTCAAAACCGCGTTTTACTTCAATTGCGTCTAGATTCATATCTACAAGTTTTGTACCAGCTTTACAAAGTTCTGAAGTAAGCAAAGTCGAGGTAGTCGTTCCATCGCCTGCTACAGCATTTGTTTTTGTTGCGCCTTCTTTAACAATTGAAGCGCCGATATCTTTATATTTATCTGAAAAATAGATAAAACGTGCTACGGATACGCCGTCTTTTGTAACTATAGGATGGCCATTACCCGTAGAAAGTATTACTGTGTGTCCTTTAGGACCTAAAGTTGAAATTACTGCTTCTTCTAGTTCAGATATACCTTCAAGCATTTTATTTCTTGCATCTGAACCAAATGTAATTATTCTTCCCATTTAAATAAAAATCCTCTAAAAATAGTTATATAGAATTATATTAGCAGAATAATTTTTACATATTACTAACTATATATGAGTGCAATAAATTTTATCGAAAATGAAGAAACAGAGAAAATAGAGCCTAAAGTTTTAGCATGCCTTTATATGTTACAGTTACCAGATAATAAGGCTCCAAATAATGCAGACGTAAATCAATTTGCAAAAACGCATACATTTGTTAGCTATAACACTATTGACCGTATTTTTGGTGATGGCGATGGTGTTGTTAATAGAGATAAAATAGTCGTAACAAGAGACGACTTTTTATATGCGCTAAAGTTCTATTGTAAGTCAGCTAAATTACGTGAAATTACAGCTATGAAATTTCCAGCTATCCAAAAAGATATTTGGGTAGATAATATCGTTAGCGAACACCTTAGAACATTCGAGCTTCTTAACAGAGATATTGAAGACTTAAAAACTAGAGTAGTAAATCATGATTTCTTAAAAAATGACTTATTTCAAGCTTTAAAAAAGAAAGAAATTCTAGAAGCTTTCTATAACATTAATAATGATAAAATTGAAACACTCGTACATGAATATCATTCACTTGAAAATGTAGATGAAGTTGTTGATAATAATTCAAATAATAAATCTCATGGTATCTACAAAATTGCTAAAGCAAAATGGGGCGCAATATCTAAAGGACTTGAAAGATGTAAAGAGCTTTTAGGTGAAGAGTTTAGTTACGAAATAAAAGGTGAAGATATTGTAGACCAAACTAATAACCGTGCTTATTATGATGGTGGCGGTCAAGATGGTTGGTCTGGCGAAACTATTCGCTCAAAAATACCAGTTTACGTTGTAGAAATAAACTGTAAAGTTAAAGAGCAAGAGTGGGAAGTTGCTGCAATTGTTAAGCATACTGAAGGCCAAGATGGCGTTATTGTTACACCAATAAATAAAGATCTTGCTGTTCCAGAACGTTATAATTATATAACAAAAATTGACTGTGACCATTGCCATGCGCCTAGAAGAAGAAATTTAGGATTTATTGTTTATAACCATAATACTCATGAATATAAAATTGTTGGTAGTGATTGCTTAAATGTTTACACTAAAATAAATCCTTCTGGTCTTCTTGCATTAAATAATGTATTTAATGAAATTGATAGTACGGTAATAAATGTAAGGCATGGAAAAGTACTTTATGATGTAACAGAAACTCTTATTGCTGCACAAGCTGCAATATCACTTTATGGGTATAAAAAAGCTGATACAAATCAGTGGGGCGGAACGGACGACCCCGGTATAGAATCTACTAAAGAGCGTGTCAGATATGTAATTGATGATAGACTTTATAGCCGAGTGGTTGATGATACGCATTCCTCTACATATGGAATACAGCAATCAGCTAAATCTTTATTAGCTGTGCTTGATTCTATTAAAAGAGCAATGGAAGAGCATAGAGATGAGTTTACAGCAAAAGCAAAAGAAATAAAGGAATTCTATAAAAACTTAGATACAACATCAGATCCATTCCAGCAGAAGCTTAAAGTTGTTTTAAGTGACTGGGCAATACCAAAAGAACAAGTTGGCTTAGTAGCTTGTATTCCTCATTTATATGCTAAATCTCAGCAAAAAGCTAAAGAAGCAGAAGCTAAAAAAGCATCTTCGGCCACAGATAATGTTGAGCTTACTAATAGCCAGCCAGTTGGAAATAATAATCTTGGTGGTAATGTTACTGATTGGGATGAAGCTACAAGATGTGATATTAAAATTACAAAAGACGCGATTTATAAGATAATTGTAAGTGAAAATCAAACAACATATGGTTCATATCCAGTAACTATTTATGTTCGTGGTAATGATGGTGATAATAATAAATGTGGTAGAATTCAAACATTTGTTAATGATAGATTTAACCCAGATGATATAGAAATGATAACCGGAAAAGCTAACGGTATTAATTATTTTAGGGATACGTATTCTGGTAAGCTAAGCTATCCGAAGTTCTGGACTAAAGAAATGGTTGAACAAGCTAATTCTTCCGCTTCAGATGAAGATAAAAAAGAAAAATATAAAGAAAAAGAACGTATAACTATTAAGGTTAGCGAAGTTAGCCGAGGCCAAATTTACGCTAGTGGATATGGATATAATGGTGAAGGCGAATATGCTGTATTAACCATTAAAGATGAAAATGGTGATACATTTAAATGGTCTTGCTCAACAAATCTTATCTATAATCCAGAAAGCTTAGTAGGTAAAAAATTAAAAGCTACTGTTAAACAAGTTAAGAAAGATGCTTTTGATAGAGTTCTTATGTATATAATTACCCGTGGTATAGTACAAGACTAATAAAATATATTAAAAAGTCCCAATTTTTTGGGGCTTTTTTATTTTAAATGTGAATTTTTCCAAATTGAAGTTATATTAATTAATGTACAGTAAGAAGAGATATTACATGGCTTGCGTAGCGCCAATTAATATATATTTTTAAGTTTTTTATTACATATTTTTAGTATTGTAATAGGAGACTAAAATGGGATGTTATATTAATAAAGTAAATAAAGAAGATTTTCTTAATAAGTTTGGCAAGTTTCATATTGATATTCCACTTTTTGGTAAAGTTAGTATTCCAAGTTATAAAGACCTCTCTATAGATGGAAATTTACCGGTTGTTTTGGTAGATAATGGCCCATTTACAGCGGCAGCAGTTGCTTTTGATGAAATTGAATATAGCCGTTTTACTAGAGAAGATGATGGTCGTCCTCGTCAAATTTGGACTTGTAAAAAAGATGATTTAAGAAAAGTGGTAGATTGTCCTCAATATTTAAGATAATATAATATATTATGCTTGTTATTTATGCAGAATGCCCAAAATGTAAAGAATTAATTTATAGTCGTTCTACTCATGATATGCATTATTGTTCTTGTGGTTCAATTTTTGTTGATGGTGGCCCTGATAGCGCATATATTAGAGTTGGTACTAGCAAGCCTGATATTAGTTCTTCCGAAATTTTAGTTTCTAAAAAAGAAATTCCCGAATCAAAGCAAGAGTTGTATGATGATTGGAATTATAATATAAATAAACTTGGTACTATAGTAGACTATAAAGATGATTATTGGAGCTAGTTATGGGAAGAATATATGTTGATCTTGATTGGGTGGATATTGATATTAAGTGTTCTCGAAAAGATTTTAAGAAATTTAAGTATATAGAAGTAACTGATAACTTTAGAGGTCTTGTTACACTTACTTTATCTGTAATTCCATATAAAAAAGATGGCTCTAAATGGTTTAGTATCAAAGGTTCAATTTCTGATAAATATTATAAGACTGAAAAAGAGCCAATTTTTTATGTTTGCCTTCCTTATCTAAAAAATACCAATTATAATATTAAGTATCATAATTTAAGAAAAATTCAATTTATTTCTCATGATTTTGGAATTTCCAATGAACATATTTTTACTAAAAATACATATAATTGGAAATCGGATAATCTAGAAATTACAAAAAGAATGGACCCAGATTTTGCTAAATTAAGATTTGCTGAATTACAAAATAATAATTTAATTGGTAAAATATTTTGGGATGATTTTGATGAATATTATGATATAACATGTCATTCTTGTAAACATCCAGAAGATAGCTGTTATGAAGCTCTATCTTGTCCATCTTATGGCTCTGTTAAAATAGAAAAAGAACGTGTACCTCATAAATTTGAAAAAAATTTTATTGATAAGGAATATTTTACTTATAATAATGTTCTTTATAAAAAGGTTCCAGAAAAAGAAAAAATATTTATGACTTATTGGAATGAAGAAGAATATGAGAAAATACGTCATGAATACACTGATTTAGATGAGAGAGCTTGGACCGAAAATGGTATTCTTATAAAAGAAGATTACGAAGTGGTAGTTAAAAAAGCAAATGAAGAGTGGCCAAGTTTTGATATTGCTTGGAAAAACTCTGAAAAGCTTTATAGACTAAAAAATTCAGTAAATAAAATTTATAAGTCTACAGAAATAAAACATTTTGAAAAAGGCATAATTGAAAAAGTAATAACTAAAGGATGGCATAATACTAGAAATCCTGAATTAGTTCTGTGTCCAGTATGTGAAGAACTTCATGATATTGCTAATGCTTATAATATTTATGGCAATTTAAGACTAATTATGCTTTATTTGAAAGATAAAGTATATTTAGTAATGCATCCTTATGTTATTAAAAATAAAATTTGTAAAAATCTATCTATGAAATTCCCTAATAAAGAATTTTGTGGATGGAAAAATGGTTCACGATAAAAAAGTAATATAAATTTAAGTGGGTGGAAAAAATTGAAAGTTTCAAAAAGATTGTTGATAATACTGGCAGTAGTATTTGTAGTTATGTTGTCTAGTTCTATTTTTACTACTAGGTATTTTACATTAAAAACTGTTGGATTAGTAAGTGAAAATTATTTAACTGTAATAGAGCAGCCAAAACATATCGAAAATTTTAATAATCCTTTTAGTTCATTTCTTGATGATGAAAAAGCAGAATTTATTATTTTAAATTGTAGAAATTTTAGGGTTAATCCTATTACTGTAGTAAGTATTCTTGAAAAGGAAAATCCTACATTAGACTGTAAAGCTACATCTGAACCAAATGATAATGGTACTAGAGATTTAGGCCTATTTCAGCTCAATGATAAGTCTCTTTTTGAAAAAGGTGGTTTTGTTGATATGTGGTGGCCAAAAGATTTTGGTGAATTTAATCCGGATAATTGGAAACATAGCGCATATTTAGCTATAAAGTATGTTCAGGATTTGCAAAAAACATTTGGTGAAAATAATATTTTCTATATTGCGGCCGCTTATAATGCTGGAACAACTAGAGCATATAATGAATGGCTACAGGTTGAAAATGCGGAAAAGCTACCTAGAAGAACTAGAGTAGATTATGCGCCATCCGTTAAAAATAATTTTAATAAATGGTTTAATATTATAAACTCTTAAATAAAATGAATGAAGATTTTAAAAAATTTGTAGATAATTATAAGTCTTGGAAAGCCGCAAATCATAAGGAAATAGGACTTTCTAGAAAAGAACTTTCGGCTTTGTCACAGATCTATAAAGCACAAACTAAAGAAAAGCTATCTGGTAATGTATCTGATGAAGTAATTAAAAATTATTTTTCTTAGGAAAGCTATTATATTATAGGTATTAAAATGATAGTAGTTGTTTTTAGTGATAATGAATCAGAAAATGGAAGATTTAAGGTAGAAAAAGCTTTTGTAAATCCATCTTTAGAGTTCTTTATGGAAGATGATAAGTTTATTATAAAGATAAATAAAACTTATTACCCACTACAAGTATCTTTTAAAGAAAATGAAGAAACTATTTTTGATTTTTATAAAGATTGGAATTCGTTTTCATTAAAACGAATAACTACTACTGATAATAGTAGATTATATGAAGTGTATAAATTTACAATGGATAATTGTATAATAGGGGCAAATGAATTTATTTTTACTGGAGAAGACTAAATGCTAGATAAGTATGATGTTGTTATTATTGGTGGTGGCCCAGCTGGACTTTATACAGCATATGGATTAGTATCTAAGAACCATGATCAAAAAATAACCGAAAAATCAAATCTAAAAATTGCGGTAATTGAAAAAGGTAAAAATCTTAAAAAACGTAAATGTCCAGCAATTGAAAAATCTACGAATTGTGTTGGTTGTAAAAACTGTTCTATTATGACAGGGATCGGTGGCTGTGGTAGTTTCAGTGACGGCAAATTTCCTATCACAAATGACTTTGGTGGAAATCTTTGGGAAAAAATTGGAAAATCTAAGTCACTTGAGCTTCAAAGAGAAGTAGATCGACTTAACCGTAAATTTTATCTTAGAACTCGCGGATTATCAGATTCGCAGATTAATTGGAGCGAAGTAAGCTGTAATAGAGACGCTTTTAAGGGCGGCGCGGATGATTTTCCAGAACTTTTTTCATCAAGGCGTTCTAATTATAAAAAAATTTGTACGCAGCATAATCTTCACTTATTAGATGCAGATATACGTCATCTTGGAACTGATAAAGGACAAATTGTTTATAATCAGCTATATGATGAACTTGTAATTGCTGGAGTTGATTTTTATACAGAAACAGAAGTTACTAGTGTTATGACTAATCCAGACCTAGATACTAGAAACGAATATGCTTATTATGTTGGTACTAAGTCATCTGGATTTTACGCTAAAAATGTTGTTGTAGCCGCGGGTCGTTCTGGTAGCAAATGGGTATCCAAAATTTGTGAAGACTTGAGTATTGAGACTAAAGCTAATAAGGTAGATATTGGTATTCGCTTTGAATGTCCAGATGAAATTTGGAACCATGTAACTAAAGCCTTATATGAAGCTAAAATTGTTTATAAAACGGAAACATATGAAGATGAAGTGCGTACTTTCTGTATGAATCCGTCCGGCGAAGTTGTAAATGAAAATACTAATGGCATTGTTACTGTAAATGGACATGCGTTTGAAGATGAAACCAAGAAAACAAAAAATACTAATTTTGCTTTACTTGTAAGCCAAACATTTACTGAACCTTTTAATGATAGTAATGAATATGGTACCGCTATTGTAAGACTTTCTAATATGTTAGGTGGTGGTGTTATTGTTCAGCGTTATGGTGACTTGATTAGGGGTAGGCGGTCTACAAAAAATCATATTTTACATAATACAGTTACACCAACATTAAATGCAGAGCCTGGTGATTTAAGTCTTGTTTTACCTAAACGTATCCTTGACGATATTATGGAAATGATTGAAAAGCTAGACCATCTAGTTCCTGGTATGACCAATGATGATAATTTACTTTATGGTGTTGAGCTTAAACAGTACAATATGACTGTGGATGTAAATGAAAATCTTGAAGCTAAAAACTATAAAAATCTATACTTTATAGGTGATGGAGCTGGATGGACTCACTCTCTAAGCCAATCATCAGCTTCTGGACTGTATGTAGCTGAAAAAATTCTTAATAAAGAATAATTAAAAAAGCTCTAGGGTAACCTAGAGCTTTATTTTTATAAAATTTTATTTACTATTTCTGATTTATATGTTTTTATAATTTCTTGAACATTAGAATAATTATATTTTGTTGTTGTATTAAAATAAGTAGCTGTTTTTGCATCGTTAGCGCTACTTAAACTAACATTTAGGCTATTCGGCATTATTATATTATTAGTATTAGTGATATTAGTCATAGTAAAAGTATCACTACTATTAATATAGTAGCCACTTTGTATATTACTAGACTGACTAATAACACTATTAAGTTTTAAATCAACAGCACTTTTAATTTTAGCATAGTTTGATAAATTACCTGTTAAACTTGTTAAGCTATACTTATAGCTATTAGCTGTATAGTTTAA
>Ga0326512_10004023_pt1 | contig 10713 bp, 9 predicted proteins | sample 1_2617_0518_D_FD_203652 | JGI IMG/M metagenome (GOLD analysis project Ga0326512, IMG submission 203652) | Bovine rumen microbial communities from UC Davis, California, United States - 1_2617_0518 | ecosystem: Host-associated > Mammals > Digestive system > Stomach > Rumen | place: USA: California...
GTGCCGGCCGCAGCCGTAAACAATTCCTTAAATGAAAAAACAGATACACCGTTTCCGGTATATCTGTTTTATCATAATCAAATTATTCCTGAGTTTCAACCGTTACAGGTGCGGAAGTTTCCACAGGCTCGGCGGCCGGTGCGGGAGCAGCCTCCACAGGTGCTTCCACATTCTGCACTGTCAGCTGTTCATCCTTCACTTCCTGAGGACGCTCGGCTCTGTTGTCTCTGCGGCCTCTGCGGTCTCTTCTGGAACGTTCGGGGCGCTCTGCCTGTACTCCCTTCTTGAGGGCTACCACCACGCGGCGGTAAGGCTCTTCACCTTCGCTGTAGGTGGTCACGAATCTGTCATTCTGAAGAGAAGAGTGGATAATTCTTCTTTCATAGGGATTCATGGGCTCCAAGGTAATGCTCTTTCTGGTCCTCTTGACCTTGCCGGAAATGTTTTTGGCCAGGTTTTCCAGGGTCTGTTTTCTGCGTTCCCTGTAGTTTTCCGTATCGGCCTTTACATGGATATATCCGTCAATGCCCTTGTTGACCACCAGAGATACAAGATACTGGAGGCTGTCCAGAGTCTGTCCCCTCTTGCCGATCAGCATGCCCATATCTTCACCTTCCATATTGATGGTGAGGATACCGGTCTCATCGCTGTAGCTGGTGGAGATGTCAACGTTCAGGTTCATGGCCTTGAAGACATCCTTCAGGAATACCAGAGCCTTTTCATTGATCTCTTCGATCTTTTCGGGCGTCAGCTGAGGCTTTTCAGCCTTCTTTTTAGGCGCCCTGGCTGCTTCCTCGACGGGAGCAGCCTTTTCCTGACGGGCAGGAGCAGCAGCTTCTGCCTTTTCAGGCTTTTTGTTTTTCTTTCTGTTCCTGGATTTCTGATTCTGTCTGGAATCGTTCCTGCTCTTTTTCTTTTCTGTCTTTTCCTCGGAAGGAGCGGCCTCAGTTTCGGCCTTCTTCACGGGAGCAGCCTCTTTTACAGCTTCTTCAGCTGCTTTTTCGGCCTTTACAGGAGCTTTCTTTTCCTTTTTGACAGGCGCTTCTTCCTTTACGGGAGCTTCTGCAGCCTTCTCTGCCTGATTCTGAATCTTCTTTTCAGCTTTGTTCAGGACATCATTCAGAATGGCTGCGGCTGCATCTGAAGCAGACTTGGCCCTTGCCCTGATTCTGGCAGGTTTTGCGCCCAATCCCAGAAATCCTCTGCTGCCCTGATCGATCACTGTATAGTCAAGGTTGGCGCTGATGACATTCAGTTTCAGGCAGGCGGATGTAATTGCATCCTGCAGAGTCTTGCCGGATACTTCGATATATTCCTGAGACATTTTTGTCCTTTCTTATTTCTTCTGATCGGGATCAGTTTCGGCAGCTTCGATATTCATATTTGCGATAGCTGTCAGACTGCCTTTTCTGTACTTCTTCCCGTTGTTTTTCATGCTTTCCAGCTCTTTTTCACGGGCATTGGACACCCTGGTGCTGTACTTGTCAGTCTTTTTGATGTTCTTTGTGCTCATGGAAGAGTACTGATTGACTGTACGGGAAGGAACATCTTTCTTCTTGTTTTCGCTGATTTTTCCCTTGGCTTTTGCTTTTTCGATATTCTCGGCGATCATGGCGTCGATATCCATCTTGTCGATGTGTCTGTTGACAAAGATGCTGACGATGGTCCTGACAACGGCGCTGGCGATCCAGTAAATACCGAGACCTGCGGGCAGGGTAAAGCAGAAGAACGCGGACATGAGAGGCATGGTGGTATTCATGGTCCTCATGGTAGCGGCCGTGGAATCGTTGGGATCCGAATTCTGACTGCCGGAGGGCATTACCTTAATGCTCAGATACTGGGAAAGCGCTGCCAGAGCAGGTACCAGAAGAGCGCCGACGCAGGCAAGGATGGCTCCGTTTGCCCATGCGGACTTGAGCATGAAGGAAGGTGAATTTCCAAGGTTCAGGCCCAGGAAATTGTTGTATTCGGCGATCTTGGCGGCTGTTGTGTTGATCTCGTCTGAAAGAGAAGTAAATTTCCCTGCCAGAGCGGTCCAGTCGGCAGTGGAGCACTTGTTCAGGACATCGATAAAGGTATTCTGAACATATTCCGTAACGCCGTTTACAAAGTTTTCGTTTTCAAACTGTCTGACAAAGGTGCTGGCACCGGACAGAGTCTGAAGAAATTCGGAAGAACCTGCCTGTGCGATCAGATCATCGACCAGGGGGAAGAATGTCTGTTTTACCAGGGGCAGATAAGCGGGAATATTGTAGAAAACCCTGTACAGACCGAACAGGATGGGCATCTGGATCAGAAGCTGAATGCAGCTGCCGGTAGGATTTACGCCGTACTTGGCATAAAGTTCCTTCATTTCGCTCTGCTGGGCTGCCATGGAGCCTTCATCTGTCTTTCCTTTGTACTTGTCCTGGATCTTCTTCATTTCCGGCTGCATTTTGTTCTGCAGCTTGGAGAACTTCTGCTGACGATAGGTAAGAGGCAGCATAAGTACATTGACAAGAATTGTCATAAGGATGATCGCAAGTCCGATATTGGGAAGACCTATCTTGGAAAGAACATGGAAAATTCCATTCATGATCCATCCGAGAGCGGTGGCAATAGGTCCTACGATCCTGCCGGAATTTTTTGTCAATAAAACAGTGTACAAACTAAATCCTCCTATGGAAACAGTTATTTCTTAAATCAGGGTACGGGATCAAATCCGCCGTGAGAAAATGGATTGCATCTTATAATTCTCCACAGAGCAAGCAGTCCACCCTTGAGAGCACCGTACTTTTCGATGGCCTCCAGTCCGTACTGTGAACAGGTCGGAATATAGGGGCAGCGGGTGCTTTTGAGGGGAGACAGATATTTCTGATAGAATCTGATCATTTTAATCATGAGAATTCTTATCATAGATTTTTGCCTTTCCAGACAAATGCAGGAGCGCCTTCTCTATGCTGTGATAGTCGGCATCCTTTGCCGCAGAACGCGCCACGACTGCCATGTCCAAACCACTATTGAACATCTGCTCATGCAGTCTGTAACTTTCTCTGATGAGTCTTGTCACACGATGTCTGACAACGCTGTTTCCCACTTTTTTACTGACCGATATGCCGATCCTGTTGCGGCCGAGGCCGTTCCCACACACATACAGCACCAGATATCGGTTGGCGTAAGATTTTCCGGTGCTGTAGCACCTTTTAAAATCTTCGTTCTTTTTCAGGGATTCCATTTAAACTCCATCCGGATTTATTCGATAACCGTTTCTAAAAGAAAAAGCCACATTTCTGCGGCTTAAGCTGATAATCTCTTTCTACCTTTTAATCTTCTGGCTCTGAGAACCTTTCTTCCGCCGGGGGTAGCCATTCTTGCTCTGAAGCCATGTACTTTAGAACGCTGTCTCTTCTTAGGCTGAAATGTCATTTTTGCCATTATATATCATCCTCCTTGATATAACTAATTTTCAATTTCTGATTATACTGCCTGGTGTGGGATGCCATAAAGGCAGACAGCTAAATCATTATAATAAAAGTAAATATGTGCGTCAAGTAAATTTCTTTGACATAAAATGGCGTTTTTAAAAAGAATTTTCAGGCAGATTACCGGTTTCTACATATAGTGTTTTTAATATTTTTTTTAACAAAATATTGTGTCTGAAAATTTATCCACATTTCCACATTTTTTTTACCCACATTATCCACATGATGTGCATAGTTTGTGGATAACTTGGAAAAACCATGTGCCGCATCCTGTTTTTTCCTGTATTTACAGGGTTTTCGGCCTGTTCACACCGGATGATTCATATGTTCTGCAGATGTTGATAAATAATTATTTCAACATTTTTTCCACTGCCTTTTCTGATTTTTGTGGATATCCCCCAGGTTTGCACCTTAGTTTTTTTTATATTAAGATATAAAGGCACTTCCCTGCCCTTGCAGGAACTGTGCCTTTTTGTGATATTTTTTAAAGGATGGAATAGCCATGAATGAAGAAATCATAAGACAGAACTGGGCGGGCATCAAAGATCATATCCGCACGGAATACAAGCTGTCCAATATATCCTATAAGACCTGGATCGAAGGGCTGACCATTGCCCGGATCGAAGGAAATACCGTTACCATAGAGATTCCTTCGGAAAAGCCCTTTATGCTGACCTATATAGAGAACAATTACAAGATCCTGTTCAAGATCACCATCACAGAGATGCTGAACGAGAACTATGAGATCGAATTCGTTCTTAAAGGCCAGTCAGGCGCTGCTCCGGACCCTGTTCCCGAACCGGTTTCTTCCTATAATAATGTGCGGTATGAGAGCGCAGGTCTCAATCCCAAGTACAGGTTCGATACCTTCGTGGTGGGCAACAACAACAAATTTGCCCAGTCGGCCTGTCTGGCCGTTGCCGAAGCGCCCGGCACCGCCTACAATCCCCTTTTCCTCTACGGAGGCGCGGGACGCGGCAAGACCCACCTGATGCATTCCATCGGCCACTATATTCTGGAGAAGCAGCCCGATAAAAAGATCCTGTACGTGACCAGCGAACAGTTCACCAACGAAGTCATCGAGTCCATCCGAAGCGGCAACGCCAACTCCATGGTCAAGTTCCGGGACAAGTACAGAACGGTGGACGTCCTTCTGATCGACGATATCCAGTTTATAATAGGAAAGGAATCCACCCAGGAGGAGTTCTTCCACACTTTCAACCAGCTCCACGCGGCAGGAAAACAGATCGTTCTTTCCTCCGACCGGCCTCCCCGGGAAATGGAGACCCTGGACGAAAGGTTCCGTTCCCGGTTCGAGTGGGGACTGATCGCGGATATCCAGGCGCCGGACTATGAGACCAGGATGGCCATCCTCAGGAAGAATGCAGACCTGACGGGAAGAAGACTGGACGACGCTGTACTGGAATACATAGCCACCAACATCAAGTCCAACATCCGTGAACTGGAAGGCGCCTTCAACAAGATCATCGCCTATTCCAGGCTCAACAACGTGGACGCCAACCTTGAAAATGCCAAGGAAGCCCTCAGGGATATCATCTATCCCGATAAATCCAACATCCTCACGCCCGAAATGATCGCCAACACGGTCTGCGAGCACTACGGCGTCCGCCTGTCCAGCATCGCCTCCCGCAAAAAGAACGCGGAGAACGTGGTTCCCAGGCAGGTCATCATGTATCTGTGCCGGGAGCATACCGACGCCACCCTGGACAGCGTAGCCAAGCTTCTTAACAAGAAGGATCATTCCACGGTCATGCACGGCGTCGATAAGATCCGGGAAGAGCTGAAGGTCAATCCGGAGCTGAGGGCAAATGTGGAAATCATCCAGAAGAAACTCAATATTCCTGTTTAAATGTGGAAAATGAGAAAAAAGGGGATGCCCTCCGGTACCTTCCCCCTCCCTGGATGAGACTGAAAAAAGGGGAAATCAGCCCTGTTTTTCCCTTGGGTTTCAGATTTCAGTCCCCATATTCTTCCAGAGGCTCTGAAGGCCCTTTTTCGTTGTCTTTTCAGGGAATCTGGCATATAATGAAAAGAGGCTTTCCACTTTTCGACAGCCTCTAAGAATAAAGATTACGATATATACTTTTCATATGGCGCCCGGGCGCCTGCAGAAAGGATCTTATTCATGAAATTAGTAATCCCCAAAAATTATCTTACGGAAGGCATTTCCATCGTATCAAGGGCTGTTCCTTCCAAGACCACAATGACGATCCTGGAATGCATTCTGATCGACGCCTCCGGCTCGGATATCAGACTGATTGCCAACGACATGGAACTGGGCATTCAGACCACCGTTCCCGGCGTCATTGAGGAAAGAGGCATCATTGCCGTCAACGCACAGATCTTTTCCAACATCGTCAGGAAGCTTCCCGACGCGGACGTGATCATTACCACCCAGGGAGAAAAGGTCAGCATCGTATGCGACAAGGCAAAATTCGCCATTATGGGAAAGAGCGGCGAGGATTTCGTATATCTTCCCGCAGTGGAAAAGAACGAGGAGATCCGTATCTCCCAGTTTTCCCTCAGGGATATGATCGGCAAGACCATCTTCTCCATCTCCGGCAACGAGAGCAACGGCATGATGACCGGCGAGCTGATGGAGATCAGAAGGAACTTTCTGAGAATGGTGGCCCTGGACGGCCACAGGATCGCAATCCGCAGCATGGAGCTGGCAGACAGCTACCAGGATCACAAGGTCATCATTCCCGGCAAGACTTTAAACGAGATCAGCAAGATCCTTTCCGGCGATACGGAAAGAATGGTCAGCATCTATTTTACCGACCGGCATGTCCTCTTTGAATTCGACGGCACCATCGTGGTATCCCGTCTGATCGAGGGAGAATACTACAGGATCGACAAGATGCTTTCCACCAGCTATACCACCAAGGTCACCGTCAACAGAAAGGATTTCTTCGGCTGCATCGACCGCGCCATGCTTCTGGTCAAGGAGGAAGACAAGAAGCCCGTCATCATCATGATCCGTGACGACAGCATGGAAATGCGGATCAATACAGTGATCGGTTCCATGGACGAGGTCCTTAACATCACCCGCGAAGGCAGCAACATGAACATTGGCTTCAATCCCAAGTTCCTGATCGACGCCCTCCGCGTGATCGACGACGAAGAGATCAATCTGTATATGGTCAATCCCAAGGCTCCCTGCTTTATCAGGGACGAAGAAGGCAGATACTGCTACCTGATCCTTCCTGTCAATTTCATCAATATTGACTGACCGGCAAGGGTCTGAAGGAGAGATATGGATATTACGATCAGAGACGAATTCATCAGACTGGGACAGGCTCTGAAGCTGGCCGGTCTTGTGGGTTCCGGCGTGGAAGCCAAGATCGTGATCGCGGACGGACTCGTCAGCGTGAACGGTGAGGCAGACACCAGAAGAGGAAGAAAACTGCGTGAGGGAGATGTAGTATCCTATAACGGCGAAAGCTTTACGGTACATTCCTCACAATTAACTGAATAAAGAGTTTTCACATGGTAATTCAATCATTAGAGCTGGCTGATTTCAGAAATTATGAGACCCTGGGCATGGAATTCTCCGAAGGAACCAACATTCTTTACGGGGACAATGCGCAGGGTAAAACCAATATTCTGGAATCTTTATATATGATTTCCACCACCAGATCTCACAGAGGCGTCAGGGACAGGGATCTGATCCGTTTCGGACAGGAGGAAGGCCACATCCGGGTGGTCCTGATCAAGAAAGGCATCGATTATCAGATCGACATGCATCTTCGAAAGAACAGATCCAAGGGCATCGCCATCAACGGGCAGCGCATCAAAAAAGCCTCGGAGCTGATCGGTCTTCTGCACATCGTTTTCTTTTCTCCGGAGGATCTGAGCATTGTCAAGGAAGGTCCCGGAGAACGCAGACATTTCATGGATGTGGAACTGTGCCAGCTGGACGCATCCTACCTGTATAATCTCAACAATTACAATAAGATCGTGGACCAGCGGAACAAACTCTTAAAGGACATGCTCCAGTATCCCGAAATGAGGGATACCCTGGATGTATGGGACGACCAGCTGGTGGGCTACGGTTCAAAAATTATCAGGAGAAGGAAAGAATTCATAAGCTCTCTCAATGAGATCGTGGGAGATATCCACGAAAAGCTTTCCGGCGGCAGGGAACGTCTGGTGATTTCCTATGAGCCCAACGTTTCTGAAGAAGAGTTTGCGGATAAGCTGAAAAGATCCAGGGACAGGGACTGCTACCTCAAATCCACGGGAACAGGTCCCCACAGAGACGATTTTTCCTTTGTAAACCATGATATAGACCTTCGAAGATTCGGATCACAGGGACAGCAGAGGACCTGTGCACTGTCTCTGAAGCTGGCGGAAATAGAACTGGTCACCAGGCTGATCGGAGAAAAGCCGGTCCTGATGCTGGACGACGTACTGTCGGAACTGGATACCAGCAGACAGAATTATCTTCTGGATACCATCGGCGGTATTCAGACATTTATCACCTGTACCGGACTGGATGAATTCGTCAATCACAGATTTACCATAGACAGTCTTTACAGGATCGAAGCAGGCAGGGTCACACAGACCAACAGCGATGTGCTGAAAAGCTAAAGGAGTAGAGAATGGCAGATATCAACAACAGAAATATCAAGGACATGGACACCGTCTTTGATCACGATGCTCCGGAGCAGGAAAAGGTAGTGGAGGAATTCGCGGAAAACAATGCAGAGTACGCGGATGACAATGTCAGGGATACCACGGAAGTGGGAGACTATACGGCCGACAACATCCAGGTCCTGGAAGGACTGGAGGCTGTCAGAAAACGTCCCGGCATGTATATTGGCACCACATCCTCCAGAGGTCTCCACCATCTGGTCTACGAGATCGTGGACAATTCGGTGGACGAGGCTCTGGCCGGTTTCTGTACCCATATCGAAGTATCCGTCAATCCCGACAATTCCGTTACGGTCCAGGACAACGGCCGCGGCATTCCTGTAGGCATCAACCAGAAGACAGGAAAGAATGCGGTGGAAGTGGTATTTACCATTCTGCATGCCGGCGGAAAATTCGGCGGCGGAGGATACAAGGTATCCGGCGGTCTGCACGGCGTGGGCGCTTCCGTTGTCAACGCTCTTTCCCTCTGGCTGGAGGTAAGGGTCAGACAGGGAGGCCATATCTACAGACAGAAATACGAAAGAGGCATCAGCAAAACCCCTCTGGAGATCATCGGAGACTGCGCGGAAGAGGATACCGGCACCACGGTCACCTTCCTGCCGGATCCCGAGATTTTCCGGGAGACCAGGGTATTCGACTATGATATTTTAAAGCAGCGCCTTCGTGAGATGGCATTTCTGACCAAGGGCCTTCGCATCACCCTTTATGACTACAGAAGGGAAGAGGGACAGGAGGGAGATCCTTCCGAACCCGTTAAAAAGCATACCTTCTGCTACGAAGGCGGCATCAAGGAATTCGTTGCCTATCTGAACAGATCCAAGACGGCCCTCTACGATGAGATCATGTATTTCGAGGGGACCAAGAACAACGTATACGTGGAAGTGGCCATCCAGCATAACGACGGCTATACCAACAGCGAATACTGCTTCGTCAACAACATCAATACGCCAGAGGGCGGCATGCATCTGGTGGGCTTCAGAAACGCCCTGACCAAGACCTTCAACGAGTATGCAAGAAAGAATAAAATCCTGAAGGACAATGACGTGAACCTGACGGGCGACGATATCCGAGAGGGCATCACCGCCATCATCAGCGTCAAGATCGAGGATCCCCAGTTCGAGGGACAGACCAAGCAGAAGCTGGGCAATATAGAGGCCAGGGGCGCTACGGATTCCGTGGTCTCCGAACAGCTCCGCTATTTCCTGGAGCAGAATCCTTCCGTGGCCAAAACGGTCTGCGAGAAATCCCTGCTGGCCCAGAGGGCCAGAGAGGCTGCCCGCAAGGCCAGGGATATGGCCAGAAGAAAGACAGCCCTGGAGACCATGTCTCTGCCCGGAAAGCTGGCTGACTGCTCCGAAAAGGATCCCTCCAAGTGCGAGATATTCCTGGTAGAGGGCGATTCCGCAGGCGGCAGCGCCAAGTCCGCCAGAAGCCGCGCCACCCAGGCCATCCTGCCCCTTCGCGGCAAGATCCTGAACGTGGAAAAGGCCAGGGAAGACAGGATCTACGCCAACGAAGAGATCAAGGCCATGATCACGGCCTTCGGTACCGGCATCCATAGCGATTTCGATATCAGCAGGCTCCGCTATGACAAGATCATCATCATGACCGATGCCGACGTGGACGGCGCCCATATCGATACCCTGATGCTGACCTTCCTTTACCGCTTCATGCCGGAGCTTATAAAGCAGGGCCATGTATATCTGGCCATGCCCCCTCTCTACAAACTGGAGAAGAACAGAAAGGTCTGGTACGCCTACAGCGACGAGGAGCTCAACCGGATCCTGAACGATGTGGGCCGTGACCAGAACAACCGCATCCAGAGATATAAGGGACTGGGCGAGATGGATCCCGACCAGCTCTGGGAGACTACCATGAATCCCGAGACCCGTATCCTCAAGAGGGTCCAGCTGAATCCGGAAACGGAATCGGAGGTGGATCTGACCTTTACCACACTGATGGGGGACAAGGTGGAACCCAGACGTGAATTTATTGAAGAAAACGCCAGATTCGTCCGGAACCTGGATATCTGAGAAAGACCCGTATTTCTGACAGGAAGAAAAAGCCCGCCCTTACCCGGGACGAAGCTTATATACATGAAGGATTTAAGAAAATATGGATGAAACAATTTTTGACCGCATACAGGATGTAGACCTCCAGAAGACAATGGAGACCTCCTATATCGACTATGCCATGAGCGTGATCGCTTCCAGAGCCCTGCCCGATGTCAGGGACGGCTTAAAGCCGGTACAGAGAAGAATCCTCTACGCCATGAGCGAACTGAACAACGGTCCGGACAAGCCCCACAGAAAGTGCGCCCGTATCGTCGGCGATACCATGGGTAAATATCATCCCCACGGCGACAGTTCCATTTACGGATCCCTGGTCAACATGGCCCAGCCCTGGTCCATGCGCAATACCCTGGTGGACGGACACGGCAACTTCGGTTCCGTGGACGGCGACGGCGCCGCGGCCATGCGTTATACCGAGGCGAGGCTGACCAAGATCTCCATGGAGATGCTGGCGGATATAGGCAAGGATACGGTCGATTTTGTTCCCAACTTCGATGAAACGG
>Ga0326512_10004024_pt1 | contig 10712 bp, 8 predicted proteins | sample 1_2617_0518_D_FD_203652 | JGI IMG/M metagenome (GOLD analysis project Ga0326512, IMG submission 203652) | Bovine rumen microbial communities from UC Davis, California, United States - 1_2617_0518 | ecosystem: Host-associated > Mammals > Digestive system > Stomach > Rumen | place: USA: California...
GCGCTCTTGATAATAACCTATTACCACGAGTAAATCATCAGAACAAGCTATATCTGTAGGATAAACATTCTGGTCTAAAACCATATGTTTAGTCCAAGATGTTCCATTTGAACTAATAAAAATATACGGACGGTTTTCCGGTTCATAATCTTCTGTTTCAATTTCATCTTTTCCCAACGCAAAAAATAATTCTTTTTTGTCAGAATAAATTACTTTTGATAAACTACCATTAGAGGACAAATCTGTTTCAACCTTAGTCCAATTTTCCAAATCACTTCCATAATAAAAAGAACGAAACCTAGCATCAGTTATAACAAATAAATTATGTTTTTTAGAATAACAGATGCTTGTCAACGCCCAAGAATCAACAATGTTTTTTCTTTCCCAGCGAATAGCGTCAGAAGAAATTGAAAAACCTTCATCCATCATCGCAAAAAACAACTCTTTATCCTCTATATAGCAAATCATATAAGTTTCGCCCATACCGTCTAAATCTGAACGATTCCAATTTACTCCGTCTGAACTGAAAATACATAAGCCATGGAAAGTATGCATTGGGCCACCGGCAACAAAAAGATTATGTTTTTTTGAATAGCACATAGTCGAAATTTGTCCATAGTTTAAACTTATTGACAGATAAAATTTATAATCATTGAAATCTATAGTTTTGTCTATTGACCTTTCAGCAAGAAGAAAGAAATAGCCAATTTTTGAAAAATAAACAATTCCATAAAAAGTTCCAGGCGCCCAAATTCTGGAACTTTTTTTATTCCAAAAAATTCCATCTGAACTAATTAGCACCATAACATAGTCATAATCAATTTTAGTAGGTACACCAACGGCATAAAAATTTTCCAATTCTTTCGCGTAAATAATCGCGTTCAAATCGGTGGTATACCCAGTTGTTCTTGAAATCCAATCTGTGGCATTTAAGCTCGTTAAAACTACTCCACCGGCGCCCACCGCAATAAACAAGGCTTTATCTTCAGAATAGCAAATATCGTTCAAATCTGTTGAGACGCCACTTGTCTTACTCGTCCAAGATGTTCCATTGTTACTCGCTGATATATTTCCGCCGGTTCCAACTGCCACAAATAAATCGCTAGAACAGCAAATATTTTTAATATTGAAACTGAGAGGAGTTCTTGAAGTCCAAGTTATAGCGTCTGGACTTGTAAGAATAACGCCGTTATCACCACCAATTACAAACAAGTTCATATCTTCAGAATAGCGAACCGCTTTCAAATCTTCCGAAATTCCGCTTGTTCTTGAAGTCCAAGTTATAGCGTCTGGACTTGTAAGAATAACGCCATCTGCTCCAACAACTACAAACAAACTTTTATTTTTTGCATAGCAAATATTATATAAATCCGTTGAAACGCCGGAATTTTCCCCTTTCCAATTTTCGCCATTCTCGCTTGTAAAAATAATTCCCAAAGGACAAACCGCAATCAATTTATTCTCGGCTTCAATAATTTTGTAAGAAATTTGTGACTCATAACCTCCGGCGAAAGTCTTGAATTCAAAATCCATATTTTCAGCAATCACAGATTTTCCACCTGCTCCGGTTTTTATAAAAACTCGTACAAAATCTTGAATATTTTTCAATTCGATTTTTTTATCATTAGCGCTATTTCTAATTGTAAGATTTTTACAATTCCAAGTATCTAGTTCCACATCAACAGAACAAGGAATATCCCCCTCATTTTCAATTTCTACATTAGTAAGAATTGGAAGATTAACCAGCGTTTCTTCAACATCTTCCCAGTAGAACTCAGGAGCAGTCCAACTCAATGAAGCTTTCAAAGTCCCTGCATCATTACTATTCTTATTTTCGAATATTGGAAGCTGGGGAATAACTTTTATTCTTTTTTCAATGAAATCATTCTTATAATACAAATAGCCTTCACCGAGTTTTGCATTCATCACAGCAATTAATTCTCTTTTTAATTCATATCTTTTTTCCAGATTGTTATTATCGTTAATTGCTAATCTAATTGTCAATTCTCTAGGATTATATAAGGCATCAAGGAAAACAGCGCCGTCCTGAAATGGCACCTGCTGACTTTGAATATTAAGGTCAGCACTACTAAATCCACTCCACTCTATAATGCCGTAATTTCCTGAAGTCAGGTTTATTTCAACTTCATTTCCATTTACAAATATTAATCTCTGCATTTTTCTATCTCCTTATAAAATCCCATTTATTGCCATCTGCCTATTGTATGCTTTAAGCTGTTGCAACATAGTGAAAGCACTTGTATCCTGTAAGTTATTAAATGTAACGTTGAAATTATTAGTGCTTCCACCCATATTATCAAGCGCTTTCTGAGTATTGTGATTGTTGAGCACCTGCTCACCGCCACGGAAGTTCACAAGCTCAGGGCCTGCTTCACCGACAAGAGTTAATCCTTTTCTAGCATTGTCAGTTCCATCAGCAAGAGCGTCGATAATACTTACATATTTTGAAATATCGGGAGCAGTAACTTTTCCAATATCTACTCCGCCAATTTTGTATGTCTTCCAAGGTGTCCATACTTTAATTTCTGTGACGGATTTAATAATGTCACGCAATTCGTTATGAACATCAGCCATAGCTTGAACAACACCACCCAGAACTCCAATAATAACTTTTCCTGAAATCTTAACAATATTGGCAATTCCGTTGAACATTTTTTCAAAACCTTCACCAGTTTTGCTGAAATCAGTGAGATTATTAACAACAGTTTCCAATGGCTCCAATAGAACTTCAAGAACTTCCGTAAATCCTTTAAGTCCAATTTCTAACCCTTCTGTAATATTATTTCCAAAACCTTCAAACACTGTGGAAGGTGAATGAATACCAAACAATTCTTTGAAACCATTAATAAATCCTTCGAAAACAGATTTGACAACATCCAGCCAATTTACGCTTGTTAATCCGTCAATAAGTCCGCCGATAATTCCCATGATTAATTTTGGAATTGCTTGCGGAGCTCTTACTATACCTTCAATAAGAGCAGGTATAATTTTGACTACAAAATTAACTATTGCCTGAATAAGTCCGCTTATTATTCCTTCTATTGCGTCAAAACTACTTTCAATAACATCAGGGTCAAAAGCGACTGCAAATATAGTTCCGATAATTCCGCCAAGAGCTTTAAGAAGTCTAGGAGCAATTTTTCCAAGTGTTTTACTTGCTGATACAATAGAGTTTTCTAAGAACTCTGCTATATCAGGAAGCGCTTCTTCAATGAAATCTGCAATTTCGTCAATATTATCTGCGACAGCATTTTCTATAGCTTGTTGAACAGCAATAAGTCCATCTAATAATTTTTTAAGACCACCACTTTCAATGAATTTTGTTATTCCTTTGACAATAGAATCTACAATATTTTTCAAATCATCTTCTAGTCTTTGCTGATTGCTGGTAAGATAATCTCCAAGACCTGCCAATAACTTACCGATAGTATCAAATAATGTATTAATAATATCGGGCAGCGCTTCCGCAACCATAAAGAACATTGAGCCAAAAGCATTTACTATCTCATCTGCATTATTGCCGATAGCCGTTACCATCTGAGTAAATATGCCCGACAAGATATTAACAATATCGCTGAAGATAGCAGGAGCGGCAGTTATTACGGTTTTAAGCATATCCTCGAAAATATCCCCAAGGCTTCCTATCCTTCCAGATATTTGCGATAACATGACAGAAATGCTCTGAAGGGCAGACCTTAAAAAGCCCGGTAACTGTGGAAGAACCTCGACAAAAAATGTCAGTATGCCGTCTTCAAACTTCAATAAAGCATCTAAAGAGTCAGACACTGAAAAATCAATTATTTTATCGCATAAGCTCATCAGACCTTTTACGGCTTTAACAGTCAGAGAGCCTATCTTAGAGATAATATTTCCGATTGTCTTAAATGCTGTCGCAAATCCTTTTGCGATGCCTTTAAGAGCGTTATTGAAGCCATTGGCGATTATACGGGCAGTTTCAAGAGCTTTTTTCTTAGCTTCCTCTTCCTCTTCTTCTGCCTTTTTCCCAGTTTTCTCAACTTCTCCCTGAACACTTACAGAAATATCATCGAACTCTGTATTAACGGCTCCAAGATCACCTACAATTTTCTTTTTGCTTTTACCGCTTAAAGTTTCAATTTTCTTTGTAACATCTTCAATTTTTTTATCAATTCCAGTTATTCCAGCAAGGTCAAAATTTTCAATAAGCGATAATTTTTCAGTCTTTTTCTTGCCGAGTTTTTCCTGAGCCCAGTTTATTTTTTCAATAATTGGATTTATGCCTTTTTCAATTAATGTGTTTAACTGGTCTTTTACAGCATTAACCAGCTTACTTACAATATCAAGAATGAACTTTACATTTATTAAAAGATTTTTCTTCAGATATTCCCAAGCAAGACCGAAACGGCCTTCAAGAAGTGAGAAAATAAAACCGAATACAGTCCCAAAAGATTCTTCAAGATAGCCCATAATGCCATGAATAAACTGGTAGGCGCTGTTTGTAGCTGCTACAATAGAATTAAAAGCGACAGAATATTCTGTTACATAATTTTTAATTTCTGATGTAAGATTGGAAAGAACATTTCCAACCATAGTCAAAATATCTTTAACTGCATTAAATAACGGTTCAATAAGAGGATTTAATATCCTAAACAGATTATTAAGAGAGTCAGCAAGCCCCTTAAATAAATTATCAAGTCCTACAAAAAGACCGCTAAAGGATGCTTTAAGAGTGTCGCCCAAGCCCTTAAATGCTTCCTTGCTTGTCCTTGTTGCTTCTGCCGTGCGCTCTACCGCTCCACCGGCTGCGATTAATTTATCTTTGAGTTCATCAGCGCTATTTGCAGAGTTCCTTAGAACTTTTACCATTTCAGCGCCGCTTCTTGCGCCAAAATTAGCAACTGATATATTAAGAGCTTCTGTTTCTGTTTTTGCGTTTTTTATTTTTTCCGCTACGAGCTTAAACTCCTGCTGTGCGTTCTTGCCTTCCTGACTCCATTTAGCAAGCGCTGTTCTAAGCCCCGTAAGTGCTACACTGGAGTCGATACCGTTTTCTTTAAGAGTTCCTAAGTATGCGATTGTATCAGTAGCGCTCATGCCTAACTGACTGAATATTGCCTGTCCAGTTTTTAATTCTCCAAGCAGGTTATCTACACTTACACCAGTTTCCTGGCTTGCGACTGTCAGCTGGTCCATGAGCCCTGTAGCGTCTTCTGTTTCTATGTTCCATTTTGCAAGAACATCTGCAACCTTTTCAACCGAGTTTTTAACATCTACTCCTGTTGCCGTTGCGAACTTATCAAAATCAACCGTTAAATTAGCAAGTTCTTCCCCGGTCAATTTAAACCGGGTATTAACATCTGCCATAACTTTGGCTATTTCTTTAGTTGAAGAATTAACTCCTTTTTCAAGAACTTGATCTAAAGTGCCTCTAAACTTTTCAAGCTCTTTACCCGTTGCCCCTGTCCCTTTTGCAACTTCTGCCATAGCCTTGTTCATACTCTGACCAAGTTTTAAGGCGGCGGTGGTAGCGGTGGCAATAGCCATGACAAGTTTACCCTTAGGGCCCAGTATCTTATCAACGATACCGCCAAAGCCCTTTAGGGATTCCTCGCCTTTTTTTATGCCACTAATGAAATTACTTGTATTTGCTTTTAATTCTGCAACTAAACTAAAATCAGCCATAAAAACCTCTTAAAAGCTCCGGGTCTACAGGAATATCTCTGCCCGGAACTTTTTCGTCTATATTTGTGCCGTCTATTTCTGACGGGTCTTTTCCCCATACGCAGCAAGCAATATAGGCAGCAAGGTTTTTCTGTTCTATTTGCTTTAATTTCCGTTTCTGCTCTACAAGTGAAAATACTATTCTAGGCTCAGTCTGCCAGAACCAGTCTTCTGTCTGACCAAGACTAGATAAACTTTCACATAAAAGATAAGTATAGGGGAGTTCTTCTATTGGCTCCCCTCTGCTTTTTTTTCTTCTGCATCCTTAGGCAGAGCCCCGTACAGCGCCTTAAACAATACTTCACTGATTGACTGCATATCTTCCATGCCGTATTCATCAAGGAAGTTTTCTTCTTTTAATCCTTCCTTGTCCTGAAGTCCAATCCACAAAAGAAATGGGATAGTTTCAAACGGGTGACTCTGAATGTCTTCTTCAAGTAAGTTCAGATTTTTAATTCCCCCGTACTTTTTTTCAAGCTGCGCCCATGCAGAAAAACCGTATTTAATTTTTCTGTTTTTTCCTTTAATTACAAGACTAGCCTCTGTCTTTTCAACTTTTTCAAGTTCCATCTTTGTTCCTCGCTTTAATTTAATTTACCTTATATTAATACAATTTGCTTTATTTGTCAAAAAACCTCTTATAGTTAAATAAAAAAAAGCCGGGCATCTTATGACACCCGGCTTTATGGAGTTTTTAATTTTTTTTATGCTACTGTTTGAACTTTTGGAGTTACTGCGATATTGTAAATATCTTTTACTCCAGCGCCTACAACTACAGTGCCGAATGTTACTGTGTCATCGTCTGCGGTGAAGATTACAGTAGGGCTTACGCTTCCAGATGTTCCGATAGCGAATGTACCAGGGATAACAGCATTGTTATCGTCAAGAACTGTAATGTTTACTGCATTAGCGGTAGCCTCTGCAATCGTTGTTGCACTTGTTGCGCTGAATGTGATAGTCATTACACCAGCAGAAGCGGCAGCGCTTGCAACTGTGATTGTGTTAGCCTGTGCGCCAAGACTGATTACTGGAGCGTCGAACCATGTTGAAGTTACAGATGCAGGAGCTGAGTCTGTGCGGCAGTGTGTGCAGATTGTACCACTGTCCTGACCTGCTGGAACGAAGATTGTAGACATGAACTGACCAGTCATGTTTGTATGCTGGAAGTTTACGCTGTCTTTCTTTGTTTCTGCGCCTGACTCTGGTACTGAGAACTTACCTTTAGCAAGCCACATAAACTCGTAGATCTTGTTGCCGTTTGCGTCTGTTCCACCAATCCAAACTCTAAAGCCCATAGCAAAGTATGGAGCTGAGTCCATTGATGTTTCAACGGTAACACCACCCACTCTTTTCTGTCCTAACATTAATGCCCGTGTTGCAGGATCAAGATTAGTCAGTTCAAGTGCAAGTTCTGTGTTTGCTCTGTTGTTCATAGCAAAGAATGCGCCGTTATCAGCGTAATCTACTGCTACATCAGAGTTAGGGTTTACTGTCGCATTTACTGCGCCAGGAATTGCAATTGGTGTGTCATATACTACACCGTTCTTGTCATCACTGATAAGTCTTGCGATTACAACATGATCAAGACCTATTCTAGGATTCTCATTAGCCATATTTTTACCTCTTTAAGTAATTTTATATTTTAACGGGAGTAAAACTCCCTGCTAAAATCCATAACCCTATGTTTAATATTGTCATTTTCTGACAATTCTGTATTAATGCCACAGTTCCAGTAATCTGCCCGGAACAAATCGGCAATAATTCTTCCTAAAGCGTAAGTAGTAGGGAACCCTGCCACCGCTTTAGTAAATATGTGAATACGGACACTCGCACCCGTTCCCCACGGTAAATTGTCACTGTATTCTATATCCCTTTGGTTATTATCTTCATAAATAACGACAGGGAACTTTGTAACCTCGTCAGGGTAAGCCGATAATATCTCACCATTAGCGCCAAGTGCCTCTGCAAGCTCTTGAGAGGAACTAAGCAACGACTGATAATATTTTTTCATATTAAGCATTATTTTTTACCTCCCATTATCGACTGAAATGCCTGCACCATGAAGTTCTGGCTTTTCTCTAAAGCTGCACTGAGCCACGGTCTAGGCTTCATTTTGCTTGTTCCAAACTCCAAAAACTTAGGATAGTCAGGATTCCTTAGTATAGAACCAACCTTCCCGACTACTTCCCCGTTTTCCACAGTTACCTCATGCGTAACGCTCCGCATGAGTTCCCCACTGTCCGGGGCAGGTGCGCTGCCCGGTACGCTGGGATGATGGCCACGCTTGCCGTAAGTCTTATTAGGGTCTACAGTGGCATCTCGCATTAAGGTCTTCGCCTGTCGTTCAACCTCAGCGCAGGCAACTGTCACAAACTTCTTTCCTTTAGCCTGTATTTCTTTTGCTTCCTTTTCAAAATACATGGTTAAAGTTTTTATCTGCTTGCTAAAATCGTCTTCCATAACCACCCTATATAACTATTCATTCTCCACCGGAACAAGAAGACACTCCCCGTGTCGTTCCCATGCGTTCACCGGCATTATTGTATATATATCGGTTGCTTCCGTGTACTCACTACTTACAACCGCCCTGTTTCCATTTTTAATGTTTTTATTCTTGCCCTTAAAAAAGAACTTTTTCACATTAGCCTTTTTGGTATTAATTCCGTAAAGACTAACTTCATCCTCTGTAAGTGTATGCGGCTGAACATCGCCCCGTACACTATCGACAAGCACATAATCCAGTATCTTATCGCCTTCTTCATTTACAGTGGATTTTTCTTCCCAGATTTCTACCGTTGCATTAAAATATTTAACCATTAAGCAACTCCATAGAAAACATATTTAGATAAAGCCCGCTTTACGCTATCGGTGAGCCCTGCCTCGTTAGCGCTGTCGCCGTATGTGTCACTTATTCCGCCCTCTGTATGAGCTTTAAGACCTGTAGCGCCCTGAGCGTCATACATATAACGCAAACATACCATCTGACAACAGGCAGCAGAAATATCATAAGGAAGACTGTCTTCTGCTCCTTCTGTGTATCCTTCATCGCCCGGCAAATAATAGCCAGCCGTATAAGTTACGGCAATTTCCCACGCTCCACTTATTACATCATGGGTAAAGCCTTGAGTGTATAAAGTTCCGGTCCAGCCGTCACCACGATACAGACCGCCAAACCTTGCATATTTTGGTAAAATCTTGTAATCAGTAACCGCTTCCCCATTAGCCGTAACGCTTGCCACTGACTGAATAGGGAAGTGATTAAGATTAATAACCTGACGGCAATTAACAGCCTGCAACTCTTCTGTATATTCTGCTCTTTTGAGCTTGTAGCCAATATATGACTCTATCTGACTTGATACCTGCTTGATATACAAGGCTAGTTTATCGTCGCTGGTAGTGTCTGTAAGAGGAATATTAAGCATTGTTTTTACATCGGATAAATTGCAGAGTGCCATTAATCGCCACCTTTTATTTATGAGTTTGAAACTGGGTCTACGCCAAAGTCACCAAGTACAGCAACAGCTGAAGTTGATGTGATAACCTTGAGATAAGCGTTAGCGCCTTCAAGGTTGATTTCATTTACACCGTCAACAAGTACGGCATAATCTGCGTATGTACCAGCAGAAGCGTTAGAAGTCTGGAGTTTTCCAGCTCCGTCAGCAACTACAATAGCTGTAGCAGCAGAACCTTTAGCAAATGCTGTTTTTCCGTCTGCAATAACTTTAACCTGTGAAAGAAGTTTACTTCTTGTCATTTTTTTACTCCTTTACTAAAGGGAGTGGGGAACTTCCCCTCTCCCCCTAGAGTTTATTTTTCTGCAAATGTTCCGTGAACAAATGCTTTTGGCTGACGACAAGCAAAGTCGCATTCAGTGATAAGACGAATAAGTGTCAAATCCTGGTCAAATGCGCTGATTGTTGCGCCGTTGTCTGTGAAGCTTCCTTCCTTGCTGATTTCAATTGTAATGTCACGAGCAACGCCGAACATCATTTCTGAGAAGTCACCAAGCCAGAAGTCTGCATAAGCTTCTGCCGGAGAAGCAGCAGGAGTGTATGCAACAGTAGAAGAACTGTGGAAGTCAAATCCACGGAGTTTTCCTGTGCGAGCCATTTCATCAGACCAAGCGAATGGACCAGATGTAAATGCCTTGTTACGGAGCCAAGATTCCCCGATAGGGTTCAAGAGCCAGTGTACATTTTCAAGTTTTACATTGGCCTGCTGCAAAAGTGCTACCATGTCGTTAGGAGTTGTAAGAGCCAATGCTGTTGAGCTTGAACCTGTTACCTGTACATCTGCATTGTTAGCAAGTCCGAGTGGCTGATACAGTGTGCCTGTTCCGTTGAGCATAGCGCTGTCAAGAGCGATGCGAGTCTTTCTCATAAGGTCTTCAGAGATCCAACCTTCGAGGTTTACACCACTTTCGTTAAGAAGTGTGTTTGAAATTGCGGTGATAGCCTTGAGCTTTTTTGCTCTCATGTTTACTTCACCGAATGTAGGCTGTGTTTTTCCACCCTGTGAGATTTCTCCAACCCATGATACAGCAGAGGTTGAGTCCATGCGAGGAATTGAAAGGTTTCCGTGGATGAGTGGGACTTTTCTAATTCCGAGCTTGTCAATCAGAGTGTTTGCTGTCAGAGCATCGATATATTCTCCGCTGAAAGCAAGAGGAACAGTGAAGCCACCTTCTGAAGGTGTGCCAGCGTTGAGCTGCTTTTTCTGTTCAAGAACTTTGTGAAGACCCTTTGAGTAAGGGAAGTCTTTTTTAGCCTGTGCAAGGATTTCTTCGTTAGAAACCTGTACAACATTGTGAGCGCCTTTTGCACCCATAGCAGCGGCTGCGGAAGCAACCATCTGGTTAACGATTGTTACAGGTGTTTCTTTTACAAAGTTTTCTTTGTTGTCTGTAACAGCTTCTTTGAAGGCTTCAAGGTATTTAACATTGTCTGCCTTGTCTTTTTCTGCCTTTGCATTGATTTCTGCAACAGCCTTTG
>Ga0326512_10004025_pt1 | contig 10712 bp, 8 predicted proteins | sample 1_2617_0518_D_FD_203652 | JGI IMG/M metagenome (GOLD analysis project Ga0326512, IMG submission 203652) | Bovine rumen microbial communities from UC Davis, California, United States - 1_2617_0518 | ecosystem: Host-associated > Mammals > Digestive system > Stomach > Rumen | place: USA: California...
GACAACTTTTATTACATCACTGATCATGGTACTCATTTCTTAAAGAGAAAGGAACATGATTCTGTGAATTGTGAACATAAACAAGATATGAATTATGACAAAGATGAACGCATATATCAACATCAAGACCTTGAAACATATCTATTTGGTAAGAAAGGCGAGTCAAATGCAGATAGTAAACCTTTCTCCGAAGAGATAAATAATGATGAATTTGAATCATACTCACAACTTATAATGGGTGATATAATTGGTGACGAGGATTGAAATACAGTGACGTAAAAATAACACGTAATGTACTAAATATGAATGAAGTCGAAGGATTACACTTTACAGTAACAAACTTCAGGTATAATCCTGGTCAACGAAACTTGAAACCCACTTTAGATGATGTACAATATAAGGATTTTATGATATATGTATCTGCTGAAATAGTTGCAATGATAGTAAATGCAATAGATAAGCAGAGGTTCATAAGGAAGTGGAAACCCTTATCCATAAGTTACGTGACTTACAAGAAAAGACATAATTTATCCTTAAAGATATACGAAGCCACAGGGTTCATGAAGGATAATATAAGGGTTTTTAGCAGAGGTAAGTACATAGAAATAGGTTTTGATGCAAGGACGAGATATCCTAAATCTCATGTAAGTGTTAATATAATTGCAAGGTATCTTGAATTTGGGTCAAGAAGTAATAATCATCCACCAGCAAGACCTTTGTGGAGACCTTTGCATGTATATATACGAAAAAACATAGGTAGATATTATGATAAGTATCAAAAGGAATTGAAAAGAACACAAAAAAAGTATCTAATGATTAGAGAGTAGAGGTGTAATAATATGAAGTCAGGTCAAACTCTTATACTTGAAGGATTAAGGCACATAAGTGAGTACTATAATGGAGACTTAGGAATAACATTCGAGGATATACCCACAACAAAGGATTACAGAAAACTTGAGAAGTTGTTATCACAGGCACTTACAGACAAATACACCAAGGTTTTCAGTCCTTTTGGTAGTATGGGTATAGATGTAGACATGTATGTTTCCTATGATGACGATGTCTTTGTAGACGATGTCATAAAAGAACTTAACTTTAATATAATATTTGATGAAGATATATCTTCTAATGCTCGAAATATAATAAGAGTGATCGATAAGAATATGAAAGCATATCCTTCATTCAAATACAGCAAGGTAGATAACTCTCTATGGTTTAGTGTAGAAGAGTATAAGGATATAATAGAAATATTTGATATATTTCAAAAAACAGAGAGAATAAATCTTGGAAGACTGTATTATGTGTATACTGAAAACGAAGTAGAAAATCAGTATACAGAAAAGACAAAAGAAGCAAAAGATGAAAGGTTATATATGGAACGAGATTTCAATAGAAGGAGATTGTAATGCCTGTAAAAGACACACGTAATAGAGAAGAAGCCAAAAAGAGTAATGTAGTACGACCTTATAATCCTCTAATGCCATATGATAAAGCTCTGTTTCATCGTTTTAAGGATTTATATGACGAAACATACTTTATTGATACATATGAAAGTGCAATGTCAATAAATGCAAAGGCACATAAGGGAAAAGTAATACTACCCATGATAAGTATTTATAGAATGGGTGACTATACGGTTGCTACAGATGTTATAAATGATTGGGCAGTACGTGCAGGATATAGAAATACAGTGCAAGGTAAAGCAGAATTTGAAAATTATCGCATAGCAATGCATACTTTACCTGTAACTTTAACTTATCAAATAGATGTGTGGGCTACAAGAAGGGACGTTGTAGATGGAATAACAGCAGAATTGCTGATGGAGTTTAGAGAACGTCCACATTTTAAGACACGAATACAAGACATGGGTCTTAAAGAAATACCAATAGAGTTTGATTTTCAATTAGAGGATTCTGTAGTTGATAATACGTCAATTACAGAATTTGATGATACAGGTAGGTACTATAGGTTCACATTAACAGGAAATGTACCCTCAGCGGCTATATTCCGTATAGATATATTTGATAGAATAGATAAAGAAGAATTCTATATAAAAGGTATAGAAGGAGAATATCCTGCAGAACCCACTCCTCCTAAATATATAACCAATAAACTGGTTTCCACATCTGTATTTGATATCTCAGGAATCAATAAGATAGATAAATACGGTCTTTTTCATGAAGATCTATAAATATTATTTTGAAATCCATGTATCTAAGACAGTTTATTATATATAAATAGTGACAGTGGTTGACATTCCAAGATGGAATATCAAAATTATTAAATTAAGGAGGAATAAGCATATGGTCGATATGTTGTCACCTGGAATTTACTTACAGGAAGCCGACTACTCTGAGTATGTATCATCCTCTTCTACCTGTATTGTGGGTTGTGTCGGAGAAGCTAAAAGAGGTCCTGTAGGTGTTCCTACATTGGTAACATCTCAGAAAGACCTTTTAGACTTATTTGGAACCCCGTCAGCTGGAGAATATGGTATTTATTCAGCACTTCAAGTCCTTTCACAAGCATCTCAGCTGTATTATACGAGAGTTGTACGTTCTGCAACATACGCATCAGCTGGAAAAGTTGGAACGGATAAAGTGATATATAAAGCAGCTACCGCAGGTCTTGACGGAAATGGAATAACAGTACGTCAGGAACTTGATAGCGACAATAAGATAAATATTACAGTATTTAAGGGAACTCAGGAAGTAGTAATCCCTGGGTCTGAGGCAGTATACGAGTATACACCCGAACCTACAGCCAGCGACCCTGCAATATTTGATGCATTACTGCCAGATGGATTATACGTGCACAATGATGATGACACGTACTCATTGACAGAAGATACTGCACCCGAAGCAGGAAAGATTTATTACTCAAGAAGGCTTATATCAGAAGCTACACCCGATTCAACAGTAATTCAGCCTGTTCAGTTAGAACACTTTGAAGGTTTAGTACTTAATGAGGATAGTGAGTACTACATTGAATACTTCCTTAAGTTAAACTCAAGTTACATAAGAGCTGAAGTTTACGAATCAGGTAGTGTAGAATCTGGAACCAAAGACTTCTTATTATCAGGAGCCGTTGGTACGGGCGCATATGCAAGAGCTGGTGTACCCGGAACAGACAAGCTTACATTTAGGTCAAAGAATTTTGATTCAACTCTTAACGGAGGAAAGGTTATTATATCCGATCCTGACGCTTTTGGATACTTCAATATATCAATAGTTGATATTGAAGGCGAGCCTGTTGAGAGTTTTGCATCCGTATCTCTTGATATAAATGATCCTCGTTACATAGGTATGGTAATAAATACCTCATCAAACAGAATTATTGTGGATGTTAATGAAGATCCTAGTATCGTATTTGAAGGAGATGTACTTGTATTTACAGGTGGTGATGACGGTGTAGCAGGTATATCCGATGAGGATATAATTGGTGAAGAAACCGGTGAAGGTATTCAGTCAATGTCTAATCCGGAACTTCTTACAATCGACGTTTTAATAGTTCCTGGAAGAACATCACCTAATGTAATAAATGCAGCTCTTAAGATGTGTGAAGACAGAGGTGACTTGATGCTTGTAGCAGATACACCGTTTGGACTCAGCCCTTCACAGGTTGTAAATTGGTCCAATGGTGATGGTCAGTTTAATGACCATGAAGCATTCAACTCAAGTTATGGTGCATTCTATTGGCCTTGGATAAATGTAGCTGATACATATACCAAGAAGAATATTTGGCTTCCTCCGTCAGGATACATTGTTGCTAAGTATGCATATAATGATAAGGTTGCATACCCTTGGGTAGCACCTGCAGGTATCGTAAGAGGTAGGATTACTAACGTATTAGGTATCGAAAAGTCACCTACAAAGGGTGAAAGAGATATGCTCTATGGTAATCGTAACATAATCAATCCTATAGCAAACTTCCAGAACGAAGGTCTTGTTATATGGGGTCAGAAAACAATGCAACGTAAGCCTACAGCTCTTGACAGAGTAAATGTAAGAAGGCTTGTTGGTTACCTTAAGAGAGTAGTTGGTAATGCTACAAGAAGCTTCGTGTTTGAACAGAACAATAGTTCAACATGGACAGAGTGGAAGTCAACTATAAATCCTATACTTACTAACGTAAAGGCAGCAGGTGGTCTTTATGAGTATAAGATTTCCATTAATCCTACAGCAGAAGATATCGAGAATAACAGGATGCCGGTTTATATTTATGTAAAACCTACAAAGTCCGCAGAATTTATTCCGATAACATTTAACATTATGGCTTATACTGCATCCTTTACGGATATGAACTAAGGAAGAAAGGAGGAATTAAGTTATGGCAAATCCACAGATTTACGCAGGTTTTATGTCAACAGATCCCGCATATGAAATTCAAAGAACCAATAACTTCCGTATAGATATAAATCTTACGGAGTTCGGTGGTGAAATTGGTCAGATGGGTCTCGCTTGTGAAACTTCAGGTCTTCCTAATAGTAATACTGATCCTCTGGAAGCTCCTTATGGTAACAGTATGGTAAAGGTTGCTGGTAAGACCAACTTTGACGATATCTCTGTTACAATTAAGGACTACGTTGAAAAGGATATTGAAGCTATTCTTATGAGATGGAGATATGCAGTTTACAATCCTGAAACAGGTAAGGTAGGTTGGGCTACCAACTATAAGAGAGAAGCTCGTATAACTCTTTATTCACCTAATGGTACTAGAGAGCGTTCATGGGTTGCTCAGGGTGTATGGCCTACAACAGTTGAGCTTGGTGACCTTGATTATTCAAGTTCCGACCTGAGAAAGATTACGATGACACTATCTGTAGACAACGCATATATGGATAGAAGCAATTATGCAGGTGGTGCAGGTGACTATGGAACAAGCGGGGATTACACAGCAAGCTGGGATTACTCGTAAACATAGAAACTGTATATACTTAGTCAAAGAAATGGTGCATGGATTGTCATGCACCATTTTTTGTTGTATACTAATAGTAACATAGTGTTTTACTGCATAGTGAGGAAAATAGTATATGAGTAGAAGTTGGTATACAGATGGTAAAACAAATATAATGGTAAAAGACAACGAAGAAATACCTGAAGGTTTCTATAAAGGTAGGGTAGTTGACAAGTTGTCTGATGAAGTAAAGAAAAAAGCAAATGAAAAAAGAAGGAAAACTTGCTTTGATAATTATGGTGTCGAAAATCCGTCTCAATCTACAATAATTAAAGAAAGAGTAAAGAAAACAAATATTGAACGATATGGTGTGGACAGCTATGCTAAACTTGATATAGCAAAAGAGAGAACAAAGAAAACCAATCTCAAACGCTATGGTACAGAATACCCATCTCAATCTAAAGAAGTACAAGATAAAGTAAGAAAAACAAATCAAGAAAAATATGGTGTTGATTATACATTTATGTCCAAAGAATTGATGAAAGACGCTGTAGATAAACGAAATAAGACAATAAAATTAAAATATGGCGTGGATAATGTTTCTAAATCTCAAGAAATAAAGGATAAAAAGACCAATTCTTATATAAAGCATTATGGTGTCAGTCATCCATCTAAATTAGAAAGTATACAAAATAAGAAAACTGAAGCTTATAACAAGAAGTATGGTGTAGGTAATCCTGCAAAGGCTCTTGAAGTTAAAGAAAAGATAAAACAAACAAATATAGCAAAGTACGGAGTACCCTGGACATGCATGCGTCCTGAAGCAAAAAGAGGTATGACAAACGATTCTATACCTAATAAACAATTTGCTGAATTATTAGAAAAATATAACATACCTTATGAAAGAGAATTTCCTTTAGGAAAATATGTGTACGATTTCAAAGTAGACAATACACTTGTAGAAATAGACCCATACGCAACACATAACTCTTTATGGTCACCATTTGATGATAGTAAAGGTAAAGAACAAGACTACCACAGAAACAAATCCTTATTAGCAGAAGATAATGGTTATCATTGTATTCATATATTTGATTGGGATAATCCTGAGAAGATAATAAAACTCCTATTATCCAAAAGAGATAAGTTATACGCTCGTAAAACTAGGGTATTTGGTATATCAAAAGAAGAAACTATTGAATTTGTAAATGAGAATCATATACAAGGATCCTGTAATGGTCAAACTATATCCTTAGGGTTAAAAGATGAATATGGAAATATAGTATCAATGATGACCTTCGGTAAGCCTCGATACAACAAAAACTATCAATATGAATTATTAAGATATTGTTCCTCAAAATCTGTGATTGGTGGTCCTCAGAAACTATTTAAGTATTTCATAAAAGAACATAATCCCGAATCAATAATATCCTATTGTGATAGGTCAAAGTTTAGAGGAGATGTATATACTAAACTTGGATTTAAGTTGAAAGATAGAGGAGCTATTTCAAAACACTGGTATAATCCTATAACATGTAAACACTTTACTGATAATTTAGTTAGACAGAGAGGTTTTGACCAACTTATGAACGCCTCTTATGGTAAAGGTACTTCAAACGAAGAACTATTAATACTTCATAATTTTCTTCCTATATACGACTGCGGTCAAGCAGTATATGTCTGGAATAAGTAATCCAATTTGTTACAAAATTCATATGTTATGCTTATATATGTCTATAGTTAGGAATTGCAATTTATAACTATTAAGGAGGATAATCAATTATGGCATCTGATAACAAGTCCGCAGCAGATATTGTTAAGGAACTAAACTTAGGAGATCCCGAACCTATTGATGAGGGAACAGTAGTAAAGTCTGTAGAAGAGAAGCAGATTGAAAAAGAAGCAAGGGCATCTAAGAAGATTGCTAAAGAGGTCGAGGGTTCAATATCAAGGCAGTCTAATACAGATTATGAAACTACAGTAACGTTGCCTTCAAAGGGTCTTATATACAAGGGTGAAATACCTGCTGAAGTATCTTTAAGGGGAATGACAACACGAGACGAAAAGATACTTTATGCCTCAATGGGTTCAAATGTCTTTCAGAAGATTCTTAAGTCATGTATAACAGATCCTAAGGACCTGGACATTAATAAACTTATAGCATCCGATGAGTTATTCCTTGTTTTACAGCTGAGAATGATAACATATGGTCCGGAATATAAGGTAGAAACTCAGTGTCCTCGTTGTGGTAGTACCAATACATACACAGTTATGCTTAATGAACTTGATGTTAATTATCTCGATGATAACTTTACAGAACCTATCGAAGTGGAACTTCCACGTTCCGGTGATAAGTTATCCTTAAAGATACTTCGTAACGAAGATTCCGAATTTGTTGAAAGGTATGCAAAGAAATTTGCAAAAACCTTTAATCAGAATGCTAGAGAGGTTGAATATACAGCTAATATTGCAAAGTTTATTACTGCAATAAATGGTAAGTCAGTAGACTTTGAAACCGCTATAGATTATGTAAATAACATGGTTTCACGTGATTCTGCTGAGATTCGTTCTGCAATGAATAAGATACTTGTAGGTGTAGATACAAGAGTAACAGTAGACTGTCAGTCTTGTGGTGAGGAATTCACATTTAATATGCCTCTTACATCAGAATTTTTTCGTCCCACCTTTGACTGAGGAAAATTCTCTTTCCGCAAATGAAAAGGCTAAGGCTATACGTCTTAGAGGTTTTGAAGGGATACTGAGAGAACAATTTCAATTAGCATACTTTGGTAAGATATCATTTGACGCTTCTGAAAAGATGACTTTTCAGGAGCGTCGTACTATGTATAAACTTTTAATAGAGCAAAAGCAAGAAGAAAGAAAACAGCATGAAGAAGCTATGAGGGCTTCTAAGGCAGCTCAAGCAAATAATAGAGGAAAAAGAAGGTAAATCATTTATATATAATATAGTAAAATACTATAAAGAGAGGAGGTTTATACTATGGCTGATGATAACTCTGTATCAAGATTACAGAAAGAAGCAGAGCGTAGAAGGAAAAAAGCGGAAAAGGAAGAGTTAAAGTCCGCAGAAACCTTCTCTAAAACTATAGATAAATCCTCCAAAGAAATTGAAAAATTATATAAACACGCTGATAAACTTGCTAAAGCTACCAAGAATATAAAAGACTTAGATAAAAGAGCCGAAGCTTTAGAAGACCTTGGTAATGTAGTTGAAGATCTTGAAGATAAGGTTAATAGTTTTCGAAGAGACTACTATAAAGTAAGTAAAAATTTATCTAAAGATGCAAAGTCAACTGCAAATAATCTTTCGGATTCTGCGCAATCTTTACTGAAAGATGTAGAGAATGTGGCACAAAAGTTAAATAAAGAATTCCAAGACGAAAATAGAACAATAGAGCAACAATCACGTGAAATGCTTAAGACTCTTGAGAGGGATGCACGTGAATCAGCTCGTAGTGCTATGGGTTTTTCAAGAGACCAAAAGAAGTATCTTGAAGAATCCTATAATAATACTATATTAAGACAGAAGTCTCTTAATCAAGAGATGACCGTACTTATAAATAAATATAATACTGCCACAACTAAGCGTCAGAAAAGGATGCTTAAGGCTCAGATGGACATAGTATCTGACAATCTTGGAGAAGTGTCTAGTACTCTATCAGGTATAGTTAATAGAATTGGTGATAATATGACTGATTCTATGAAAAGGACACAGGTAGAGATAGAAGCGGTTACTGAAGAAATAACTGATACTCTTCAAGATATGTCAAATAGAATGAGTAATGAAACAAAGTCCTTCTCTCAAGAACTGAGCGAAGCTTGTGAAAATCTTAGAGAAGCCGCTATGTCTATCGAGGTAGATCAGATACTTCAAAATATGGGAGAACAAGTAGATTCCTATGTGACTAACAGACGTCAAATATCTGCACGTACAGGTGCAGGTCTTGACATGGGGGTGTTATCTGATACTATATCAGCCGCTGTAACAAAGTCTAATAATGCATTGTCACGAACAGAAATGTCTGAGATAATGCAAGAGTTTATTAATACAACACGTATACAGGATATGTCAAAGACCAATAACTATCTTGCAGACATTGCGGCTATGAATAAAGCCTATGGTATGTCTGTAGATTCAATAGACAAGTTACTTTGGCAGGATTCTAACTCAGGTGCAAATGGTAAATTATTTAGAAGTGTATCTAATATTGCCGCATCACTTGAGGATAACGTTAATTTATATACATCCGCTGATGCTATATTGTCAGCTATAAACGACAAGGCCGAGTTAATATATGGTTTATCAGAAGGTGACTCAAAGCGTCAGAAGTCAATGTTAAAGTCTGTAGCATCTATTCAGGCTATACAGCAGACTGCAGCTAATGCAGGTGTGACAAGCTTAACAGAGGCATTACAGAATACAATGACAATGAGCTTTAGAGAGTTACGTTCAAGTACAGAAGGTCAAGCTCTAAGATATGCTACAGGTGTAAATAGTTATCAAGAATTGTATAATATGATACAATCTGATCCTGGATCAATATTACAGAGAGCTTATGATAACTTGAATTCTAAGTCCGACGCTCAGGTATATGCCTTAACACATGGTAATCTAAATACCATATTTGAAAATGACGCAGAAATGCTTGCATTTATCAAGCAAGATGCTGAAGACTTAAATAAGACCATAGAAGAGGTACGTAAATCAGTAGAATTAGAAGATTATGGAACATCTTCTGCAGCATCAGGGAAAGCAAGTGAGTTACTAGGTCCTCTCGAAAAGATGAGTAATACTATATCTAACTCTTTGCCTGCAAAACTGATATCTGATTTCTTTGGTGAATTAAATGTATCTTGGGCAAATCTCGCTCACGCTACTATAATAGGTACTAACTTTGTAAAGTTCTTTGCAGATATAGATAATAACATGGGTACACTTAAAGAAGCTTTTGGTGGTGTGGGTAAAGTAATAAACAAGGTTCCAGGAGTAAAGGAGCTAAAATCTTCTATAACAGATAAAATAATATATACTAATGCAAGAGACCAAAAAGTAGTTTTAGATAGTCTTGGTAAGTGGAGAACTGAAACAGGTCAATTTGCAAAAGCACCGGTTTTTAGAAAAACATTAGAAGCTACCGGTAAGAGCATGGCAACTAGAGTAGGTACAGTCCTTGCAAATCCTACAACATGGGGAGTTGCTGGTGGTATTATTGGTGCCATAATGACAGTAAAAGATGCGGTAAATGGTATAAAGAAGTCCGTAGATTGGTTGGGATCCGACTCAGGAAATACTATACATGGAAAAGTATCCTCAGCACTAGGGGCAGCAATTGGTGGAACAGGTCCAGGTTTATTTGATGAAGGTACATCCTTAGAAAAAGCCGGTAATATAGGTAAAAATACCTTAAAGGGAGCAGGAATCGGTGCAGGAATCGGTGCAGCAGTAGGTTCTATAATACCTGTTGTAGGTACAGCAGTAGGTACAGGAATCGGTGCAGGAATCGGTGCAGCAGTAGGGGCTATAACAGGTTCTATCGGTGGAAAAGCCTTTGCAAAAGCAATAAATGCAGTTTTAGAGCCTGTAGCAGTAGTAGCTAATGCCATTACCAATGACATAGATAAAGGAGTAGAAAAGTTCACTGAATTTACCTCAAACAAAGGTCCATTATTAAGATCCTATGGTAACTTTGTTAAGAGTCAGTGGAATATGCTCAAGGATACAGGTAATGAGATAAAAGAGATATGGGCTGATCCTAATAAGGGTATAATAAAGAAGATATTTGGTACATTATTAA
>Ga0326512_10004026_pt1 | contig 10711 bp, 4 predicted proteins | sample 1_2617_0518_D_FD_203652 | JGI IMG/M metagenome (GOLD analysis project Ga0326512, IMG submission 203652) | Bovine rumen microbial communities from UC Davis, California, United States - 1_2617_0518 | ecosystem: Host-associated > Mammals > Digestive system > Stomach > Rumen | place: USA: California...
CCATCTTGGGCTTATACTCGCTATCGAAAGGCAGAGCGTAGTTGGCCACACCCAGCCACGAGTCACGGTCACCCAGATTCCACATCGTCACGCAGTCAATGACATCCTTATGCTTACGGAAAGCACGGAACACACGGGCATACTGATCAGCAAGATGCTGTTTGACGGAGTCGGTCACGGCAGCGCCCGTTCTGCTGAAGCGCAACTGTCCACCCATCTCCTCATTCACTCTTATGTCCAGCTCAGTCACGTGAATGTGCTTCACCACCTTCTCATACAACGTGATGGCCTTGTCAACATTCTCTTCTGTAGGACCATAGATATTGTAATGTCCCTGCATGCCAATTCCGTCGATGGGTACACCGTTGTCTTTCATTTTCTTCACCATCTCATAGATACGCTTGCTCTTCACAGGGTCACACTCGTTGTAGTCGTTGTAGAAAAGCAGAGCCTTCGGGTCGGCAGCGTGAGCATATTCAAAAGCTTTGGCAATAAACTCATCGCCACAGAGCTTATACATAGGACTCTGTCGGTAGGGGTCTGTAGCATTAGGATCGTCGGTGATGGCCTCGTTCACCACATCCCAGCAATACACCACATCCTTGTATCGTGCCACAATGGCATCGATATGTCTTTTCATACGGGCATAGAACACCTCCTTCGTTGGCTTGTCTTCCAACATCCATTTGCCCAACTGTGAATGCCACATCAGACAGTGACCACGCAGTTTGATGCCATTCTGACGTGCGAAGTTAGCTATGCGGTCGGCTCCTTCCCAGTTGAACTGTCCTTCACGCGGCTCAGTGGGTTCGGGTTTCATGTCGTTCTCTGCGGTCATGGAACTGAATTCCTGTTTGATGAGCGACTGCTGAGCCGCATTCGACACATTACGCTGGTTCACTGCGACACCTATCATGAAGTAATCTTTGTAGGCATCCTTCAGGCCCTGAGCCCAGCATGGGGAAACGGTAGCACCAGCTAATACCACCGCTGTCAGGGCAATCTTGTAAATCTTATTCATCTTTTCGCTTTTTGTTATTGTCATTATTATGTTTTCTCGTTATTACGGCAAGACGTGATTTCGTCATTCTTCCTCGAAAAAAACCTCTTTTCCTTACTTGAACAGATGCGGAATAAACTCATGGAGTCCGCGGCGCCAAGTGAGCCACTCATGCCCAGTGCCTTGCGACACCGTAAAATCAACTTTTATGCCTGCGGCACGCAAATCTTTTACTAAATCACCGCTTTGGATGAAGTCGTCACTTCCGCAATTCATGTAGAAATAATGCATTTTCTTATTAAAAGCATCCGCATCATTAAAGATTCCATCGTATGCCGTCTTTACATCCAAGCCAAAAATAGCTCCACTGAATGCGCCCATCCATGCAAACATGTCAATATGAGTCAACACCACATCGAAGGTCTGATGCCCACCCCAAGAAAGACCAGCCATTCCGCGATGCTCGCGATCGGCCTTCGTCCTGAATGTCTTGTCGATAAACGGAATGAGATCGTTCAACAATATGGGATAGAACGAGCTGCCATACTGACTGTGTCCTGCACGGCGGTCACCACCGGCAAAAGGAGCCTTGATGTCACCGCTCTCCATCACCACTATCATCGGCACTGCCTCGCCATTAGCTATGGCATTGTCCATGATGTGCTGCATACAGCCCTGCTTCCACCATCCTGTCTCATCTTCGCCCATGCCGTGTTGCAGGTAGAGCACTGGGTAGCGTTTCTTGCCTTGCTCGTAACAAGCAGGGGTGTACACCATTACATGACGCCACTGTCCAGCAGAACGGGCATAGTAACGCATACTGCGCACCTGACCAGCTGGCACGTCAACTTGCGGACGATAGTAATCGCCTTCTGCGCCTTCAGGGATCTCAATGCCTCCTGCCTGACGGTGACAGCCGAAGAAAGTGTCGCTGGCGGGATCAACAATGTTCATACCGCCTATATTCACGAAATAATAATGGAAGCCCACAGGCAACGGATCGGTCTTCGCCATCCATTGTCCATCTGTGCTTTTCTGCATATCATACTTTTTTCCGCAAATGTCGAGCACCACCTTGGTGGCTTGCGATGCCTTTACACGAAAATATGCGCGATGCTCCTTGTCCACCTTCGGAAACTCGTTGCCGGGTATGGTAGTCGATGCCGTCACCGCATCTTCGGGTACAACAATCTTCTCCACTGAGCCCAGATAAGGACGAACTGGCTTATAGCCGAGCAATGCGGCCATCTTCTCGCCATATCGACAGCCCAGTTCGCGATAGCCAGCTGCATCGAAGTGCAGATTGTCTGCTCCACTTGTGCAACCAGTCGAGGAAATTACCTGAGCAGTATGCAACGTTTTTGGCAAATCGTTAATCTGACTGTTCATACGAATGCACTGACCCTTTCCGTCGGCTTGAACCACTTCACCTGCCAGCAGAGGGACCTCCTCTGGCTTCAGCTGCAAATCGCCAAGCATGCGGTCGTACACATATTGAACCTTTGCAGCCCACTGTTTGTCATCTGTGTTCGATTCACCTTGATGCATCAGCACACCTTTGATCACACCATCTTTCTGAGCTTTGCGTGCCAGCATCACAAGCCGTTCGTATGGGTTGTTACCGTAAGCTTTCAGCATACCCACCATCCACGATGGAGCATGCTTCACATAGTTGCCTATGCTGTCGGGCATGAAGCCCTCGATACGGATGCCTCCGATAGCCACATGTATAACACCCACGCGAATGCTGTCGGGCAATGTGGCTACAAGTGTCCGACCAAAGTAGTCTGCCGGAGTCAGACCTGTGTTGGGACGGCACAGAGGGGGAAGTGCTTCGCACCATTCGCCCATTTTGCGACCACGCTGCTCATCATCCACGGCAGGCATCAACAGGAAACGAGGGCCTGAGCTCACAAGATCCTGTGCCTCAGGACGTGCTGCGCCCTCCATATTCGATTGTCCGAAACAAATGAATATATAGAAATTAGGGTCTACGGCTGCATGGCTGACTTGCGTATAGAGCAACATCAGCAATGCCACGGATAAAAATCTCATTGATTTCATAACGGTTATTTAATGGGTTATTAAGGAAGGTTAGTTTTTGAATTGCCACCAGTCCAAGCGGACATCACCTTGCACTTGCTCAACGCAGATATAGAGGTCATGCACACCTTGCACAGCTGTCGTCTTTGCCACAAACTGCTTGTATTTTTCAAGATTGCCAGTAGACTTCACGTTGAGCGTGGCAACTACAGGCCCATCAACAGCATCCAGTCGAATCACCAATTGACATGTTCCTGTGGAGGCTGCCGTCATCATGACCTGTTTGGCACCACGAGTACCAAAATCTACACCACGCAAGCGTATATACTCACCAGCATTCAAGTCGTAGACATACATATTTCTTTTGCCTGTCGACAAAGGCATATCTTTCACAATGCCTGTGTTTGCAATGCCCATCTTAGCCGTTTTCAGGCCATAGCCCCAGTTCATAGTCTCAGCCTCTACGCGCTGATAGGGGTTCTGCCAACATAGTTGCTTTGCAGGTTCCTGGTCAAGCCAGTAAGGCACTTCCTTGATTGTACCGTCGGCATTATACTCCATCTCTGTGAAGCTGACAGATCGACGCTCATGATGCTCTTGCAAATCAATGTGCATCAAATCGTAGTTCTGACCAAACACATAGTTGTGACCCTTGAAAGAACAGATGCCAGGATGATTACCACGATCACGCGGTGTAGGACGCATGATGTAACCCTTTGGCTCCCAAGGGCCAGTAGGACTTTTACTCATGGCATAGCCCAAAGCCTCCGGACAACAGGTTGAGGCATAAGCCAGATAATAGTTGCCTTCACGCTTGTAGAGCCAAGGCCCTTCTTGGTAGTGCTCAATGTGCGGCAACTGCGTGATTCCGCTCTTCAGCGATGTCATGTCATCGTTCAACAGTGCATAATAGGTGTGAGGATTGCCCCAATAGAGATAGGCCTGTCCGTCTGTGTCGGTATATACGGTGGGGTCAATGTCGTTCCAATGTTCTTTCTGCCAAACGAGTGGTTCACCCAGCGGATCTTTATATGGACCATAAGGCGAATCACTGACCAGCACACCGATGCCGTGACCATGCAGAGGTGCATAGAGATAATACTTGCCATTACGTTCTACCGTCTGAATGGCCCATGCACCGTTCTCTCGGCTGCGCCAACTGAAATCACGTAGCGAAGCCACAGCTCCATGCTCAGTCCAGTTCACCATGTCGGTAGTCGACCACAGCAGCCAGTCGTACATAAAGAAGCCAGCCGAGTTCTTCTCATTCGCATCAGGGATGTCTTCGGGCGAAGCATCGTGAGAAGTGAAGAGGAACAAAGTGTCGCCCACAACGAGAGGCGAAGGGTCAGCTGTGTATTTTGACTGGGCAAAAGGCATGTTGCACTGCTCTATGCCGCGCAGCTGCCACCAGTCGAAGTTGAACAGCTTTGGACCCTTACGACCTGTAAAACAGAAATACAAGTCATGAATGCCTTCCACCTTAGTGGTAATGTCGGCCACCAAGGTTTGCCAGCACTCCCAGCCGCCTGTACCCGGCACGTTGAGTCGGGTGAGCATTTGTCCTCCGAGACTGTCGATGCGCACTTCAATCTGACCGCCACGCAGTCCACTGGCCACACGCGCCGTAAACGTGCGGGGCCACTGTCTGCCGAAGTCTACATGCTGCAACTTGATATAGTCGCCATGATGTATGTCGGTGACATAGACACCCACTTGGTTGTTCTGTTCGGTCTTCACACCACGAGAGAATGCCATTGTCTCTGCTTCAATCTTTTTGTAGGGATTGAAGGTTGCAATAGGGTCTACACCCTTGTCGGTTGGCAAGATGACGGGGAATGTGCCATCGGCATTGTACTTGAACTCCTCTACTGCCACGCTGCGCCCAAAGCCCCCACCACCGGGCAACTTGCCTGTGTGGTAGAAGAAGTAGTTGTGACCACGGAACTCAGCCACACCGCAATGATTGGTGAACGATTTCGTATCGCTCAAAGGCATGATCTCGCCGGCATAACGCCAGGGGCCTGCCGGATTCGGAGCCGTACTATACGAAATGTGCTCTGGCACACCGCCGGCGGCATAAAGGAGGAAGTATCTGACGTTCTCAGCCGCCTTCTGTGACGCTTTCGCTTTCATCAACCACGGTCCCTCCACGTATGAGTCCTTGTATTTCTTTCCTTTCTCACGCTTATCCATAGCAGGAGAGCCAAATGCTTCTTCAGTCATGTCGATTCTGCCCAGTTCACCGCTATAGGAAATCATGTCGCGGTTCAGTTTCAGATAGTAGACGCGTGGATTGCCCCACATCAGCCAGGCCTGACCATCGTCGTCAATCATCACCGTGGGGTCAATATGATCCCATTTCTCATCAGTGTAGAGCGGCTTGCCCAGTGCATCGCGGAACGGGCCTGTGGGCGACTCGCTTACAGCCACACCGATAGCCATGCCTCCCGACTGTTTACAATGGGCGCAGATGTACCAGAAGAATTTTCCATCGCGCTCTATGCACTGCGAGGCCCAGGCACGGTCGTCTGCCCACGAAAAGGTCTCCAATGCCAATGGCGAACCATGATCCTGCCAGTTCACCATGTCGTCCGTAGAATATACACGCCAATCCTGCATCCAGAAAAAGTCCGCCTTGTCCTCATCATGACCTGTGTACACATACATACGGTCGCCATGCACCAATGGAGCCGGGTCGCTGGTGTACCATGTCTGCACAAAAGGATTCTGCGCGTTTGCCGTCAGCACCGAAAGTGCCAGCACGGCAGTTGTCACAAGTTTGTTTTTCATTACTATTATAGTTTAATTTTCAATTTCTTGCCATCGTAGACCACGGTCTCAGTCTTTCCACCAGCAATAACGAATTGGAATTTCCTGCTGCTCTGCATCTTTGCAAAACTGCCCATTCGCTTGCCGATGGTCAGTTGTCGACTGGCATCGTTCCAGCTGAAACTGATGCGCGAACACTTTCCGTCCACATATTCCATCGTCTCACCATCGTCCTCATAGAGTGTAAACGTGCCATCGGCACCGGGATAGACTGCTATGCAAAGAGGCGCATCGTCTTGATCGGATGCAAATTGTTTTTCTGCTGTCGCAACAGGGATGACACTTCCGGCACGAACGAATACAGGAACACGTACTGCATCGGTCTCAACGGTCTTTCCGCTCTCGTAGTGCTTACCGTCACGCAGGTCATACCAACCGCCTTTAGTCTTCGGCAAGTAAGTCGTCCATTTTTTGACTCCGCCTTCGGTGATGGGGTTGACGAGCAACGACCGCCCGAACATGTATTCGCACTTCTGCTGCAAAGCCACAGCATCATCGGCAAAGTCGAACACCAATGGACGCATAAGGGTCGAACCCTCAAAGGCGATGGCAGCTGCATTACTATAAATATAAGGTAAGAGTCTGTAGCGCTCGGCAAGGCAATCTGCAATCGCTGCTTGCATCTCTTTGCCATAGTTCCAAGGCTCTGTATTGCTCATATAGCCATGCACGCGCATCAAGGGCAGGAACACGCTCGTCTGAATCCAGCGAAGCATACGCTCCTTGTAAGCGGCATCGTTGTACTGATTGCCCGGACGGAAGAATCCACCTGCATCGTAGGTCCACCAAGGTATGCCAGCTGCCTGTACACCGAGACCGGCACAAATCTGCAAGCGCAGCGTCTGCCAGTCATTGCCTACGTCGCCACTCCAAAGGGCTGAGCCGTAACGCTGAATGCCTGGGAAGCCGCAACGGGTGAGAATCATCGACCGACGACCTAGTTTCTCGCTTGCCAATCCTTCATAGACGGTCTTGTTCACCAGCAAGGGATAGACATTGCGCACTTGTTCCCCACTCCACTTGCCACGATTCACGCGTCTGCCTGCCAGGTCGTCATTCTCCGGCTCCGTGGCATCCTGCCACCATGCATCAAGGCCCAGAGGGACAAGGCGACTGCTGAAATTTTTCCAATAAGCAGCAGCGGCATAGCTGTTGAAGAAGTCTATCCAATCAGTGCCAGGTATATAATAGTCTGACGATACCATCTGCTTACCGACTTCTGAACGTTTGTCTATCTTCGACCACACTGAAAGCATCAGTCTGAGGTTCATATCATGAAGACTGTCGGTCAATGCCTTCGGATTGGGATAATGGTCTTCATCGAAGCGCATCGAGTTCCAGCCATACTTGCCCCAGTACTGCCAGTCCTGCACCAGCATGTCAACTGGCAGATGCTCACTGCGGAACCGACTGGCCGTCTGCAATATCTCTGCACTACTATGGAAGCGCTCACGACAATGAATATAGCCCAATGCCCAACGAGGCATGAGGGGAGCAGGCCCCGTCAGTTCGCGATAGCTGCCAATGATTTCATCGGCTGAACCGATGAACACCGTATAATCGACAGCCGTTGCTACGGGCGAACGGAACACCGTCTCGTCATTCACCTTATTATAATATAATATAGGTGTATCACCGTTCGAGAGTTCTGCCGACACGGTATGTGTGCCAGCAGCCAGCTCTACAACACACGAAGTAGTTGGCGGCAACCACAAGTTCTGCTGATTGATGACGGTCTGTCCGTCGATGACCAAATGATGGCGACGAGCCATCTTCTGCCCAACATCCAGCAGCAATGAGTATCGCCCGGAAGCAGGTACATTGAAGGTTGCAGTATAGTTATTGCGCGTGCGTACCTCCTGGCGACCTCCTTCGGTCGTCGTTACGTTCACCACCTCTTGCTTGCCACTTTCATCACTTTTGGCCAGTGCCACATGCTGATTGCCTGGATTGAACTCCACCAATCCGTAGTTGTTCCACAGCAGACCATAGCCCTTGCTGGAAATCATCATAGGCAGTGAAATCTGAGTGTTCACCTGAGTCAGTCGGCGTGAGAGGCCACGCAGATTTTGATAGCCATCCTGAAACTGGCCAAGTCCGAAGAGATATTCGTCGGCAGGCGAATTCATTACCAGCGTTGCCACACCGTTACTCAGTTGATGACTCTTGGCCGTAAAAACTACACGTCCCTGACGATCGCTGAGCGTGAGCAACTGCTTCGCTGCATCGATATTCACTTTCACCTCGCTGGTCTTCACGTTGTCATGCTTCACGTAAATCCAGTCGGGCAGTGGTTCCTCTTTTTGTGTGCCTTCAGTGTACTGTACTCGCACGGCATTGTGTGCCACGGTCGTCACTTTCAGCGTACCGTTGCCAAAGCGCACTGTCTGTGCCAAAGACAGAGCCAAAGACGATAAAAAGAAACTGACAATAAGAAGGGTTCTTTTCATGATGCTAATCCTTTTGGATGTTCTCTATTAAATCTATTTCACAACTACTTTCCGTCCATCAACGACGTAGATGCCGGCAGGCAGTTTTGTTACCGAAGGGTCTACCGCAATGCCCGAAAGGGTATAGACTCCTCCACGGCGACGTTGCATGGCTATGCTCTCTATGCTCGACGGGTCAACTTCATTGTCGGCATGGGGCCAGTCCACTTTCCAGTATTCGGCATACCAGTCCATGCATGCCTTTCCACAGGCTTCTTCCAGTCCGCCAAAAGCAGGAACGACCTTCTTCTTGGCTATCAAAGTGTCAATGTCGATGAGACAGCCTGTGCCAGAAAGTGTCATCGAGATATTGCCGTAATGGTCAAGCAGTGCCTTGAAAGCCTTTCCCCACTTCGATGTAGAAGCTGTGGCCCATGTACCGTAGTTGGGCTTCACCCAATTGCCATGCTCATCCCTGTGTCCTTCGGCATTCGGATTCTCCGGACTCCAGTCAACCTCAGTGATGACGATGGGAGCAAATTCGACCACAGGCACCTGACGGCGAAACTGATTGATGAGATTGGTTGCACTGGGCGTAGTGTCGCTGCAACCATACCACCCACTATAGTCGTGAACAGCATAGCCAATGTTCTCGCCTCGTATGGGATCGGTTGCATAGCTCTGATAGTTCGACTGCCATCCCGTACCTGGAATCAAGATGATGCCCGTGAAACCGTTTGCCCTGATTTTGTCAACGATAGGTTGGAAATAATCATGCAATGCCTTCGGGTCGTCTTTGCCTTCAGCATTGCGCAGGTTGACAGGTTCGTTTGCCAGCTCCAGACTAATCTGTCCGGCATATTTCTTGATGGAATCATTGCGTGACACGATGTCCCAGACTGTCATCAGGTAACTCTGATAGTAATCACCGACCTTCAGATTCTGCGGACACACACCGGGCGGGCGCATGATGACAAACATGCCATGATTCATGGAACGGCGGGCAATGGGGAAATAGAGTGTGCGGAGATAGGTGCTCAGACGAGCGGAACTGAAACGCGAAATATCGGCTTCGCCCTGTTCTTTTCCATCGCTCTGCTTGTTGGGGTCGTTTGTCCAGGCTGGATCCAGATGCAAGCGGAACACGTCGCAATGGGCCTCTTCAAGTCCCGCAAACAGTTTTTCAAAATAGTTCAGGCAACGCAGACGGCCAGACTCGTTGTAGTCCCAGCCCCAGCGTCCACCGTTGAACCACGCATTTGGCGTATCCATCACACCATGCAGCACGACATGATTGCCATGCTTATCTACGAACCATTTGCCCTCAACATGCAAGGAAGGCAAAGGCTTTACTCCTTGAGCACACATTCCCAACGCGAAGCACGCTGAAAACAGGAATGAAAGGATGCCACGTTTTAGTCCCATTAGATTAATCTGAAATTCATTGTTATTGTGTTGCAAAATTACAAAAATTGTTACACGTCTCATTCTAAATTTGTTTCAATAACTATTTTATATGTTACCCAATTACCAATCTTCACGTTTCCATATAAAAAGCGCGGGCAAACATACCATCGCAGCACGCTTACCCGCATTTTTATAAAAAGGGAATATAACTACTTCTTCACAACCTTCTCTGTACGGACGGTTCCATCGCTCATGTACTTCTTCACGATGGTGACACCACGTGTTGCCGTGCTCAGACGACGTCCGTTCAGATCGAACAGTTCGATAGCACGCACTGTGCCGGCCTTGGTTGTCTCGATGCCCGTTTCTACATACTCATTGTACGCGTTAGCATAGTCGAAGCCGGCAGCGGCACCTGTCATCAGGATGCGCACTTGGTTGAAAAAGGTGTGCGACTTAGGACCTGCGTTCACACCGAAGGTGAGCACGCCGTCGGTCACTACGATGTTCTCGATAACAGCATTGTCGTATGGGAACGACTGGCCGATACCCGGGCAATCGACGGTTACGCCTGTCTCACCCTCTGGGGTCTCAGTAGTCTTCACGTAAGCATAGCTGTCCTCGAAGTTCTCTTCCTCGCTGTTCATACGCTCGCCGAAGCCCATCTTGATGGTGTAGACACCTGCGGGCAGGTCGGTGACGGTCTGTTCTACGCGGTAGCTGCCACCCCATGTCTGGAACATGCAGTCCTCAGCAATCATATCGTTGCCCTGAGGCTGGCCCCAACCTACTGACAAGCCGGGCTTGCTGAATCCTTCTGGAGTAACCCAACCAGGAACATTCTCCTCATTGAAGTCCATGCTGGCCTTCTGCTTGTAGATGTTGGGGTTCTTGGCAAATACAGTCAGGTCGTATGTAGGAACGATGTCCTCAAGTGTGGTCTCGTCCTGAACGGGCTTGAACATGGTGTTGCCAGTAGTTTTCAGGCTGTCATAGACAG
>Ga0326512_10004027_pt1 | contig 10709 bp, 14 predicted proteins | sample 1_2617_0518_D_FD_203652 | JGI IMG/M metagenome (GOLD analysis project Ga0326512, IMG submission 203652) | Bovine rumen microbial communities from UC Davis, California, United States - 1_2617_0518 | ecosystem: Host-associated > Mammals > Digestive system > Stomach > Rumen | place: USA...
CAAAGGTGTGCATTCAAGATATTCTTGATGTAAAGATTGCCTCAGATTTCAGAGTTTGCGTTCAGTACAAGTATTCCATGTCTCGTTATTTCTCTACAGAGGAAGCTCGCGATAATGCTGTGAAAAACAGTAGAAAGTACGAAGGAGTCTCTGAAAAAGATTCTAGCCATCCGATTGAAGGAGTAATCCCAGGATTGATAGACGACATCCGTTTTGAGATTGACGAACTCGAGAATTGCATAGAAGTGGTACGTGAATAGCGCACCACTTCTCAAACTGTCCTCTAACGAACGAAGAACATGAGCGTTAGAGGGCAGGCCCTCTCGCCCGTCACAACCAGAATTTCACCAATCACCACTTTCTGAAAGAAAGTGGTTTTTATAACCCAAAACAAAAAACAAGATGAAAGAGTACAATTTTACAGAATTCACTGTTAAAAAAATGAATCGCAATTCATTGACAGTTGAAAACAAGAGAACAGGAGAACAGTGCTATATAGCACGTCGTGTATTCAACGCACTGATTCAGAATCCTGAATTACCCGTATTTACTGTTCGTAAGGACTTTAAGGGTGTGCAGATGAATTGGTTAGCAACACCAATGACATTCTAAATATCAATAAAAAATTTCCCTGGGGGTGCAAACGGATTCCCTGCCCCAGGGAAATTCACAAACTAATAACTGGAATCCTTAATTCAAAAAAATTCAAAAATTATGACTGTAAGTATGCAGGAAGAGGTAACCCGCCTCGAGAACACAACGGGTGTAGAGAAAGGTAGTGAGTTTGCTAACAAAGCAATTGTTCCCGATTTGGTAACATTTGAGCCAGGTGATCAGTTCACGGTTCCTAATGACGCAGTTGTTTATACTGTTCCTATTGGCAAGAACAAGGGTCAGTTCATTCTTGTTGACGTTAAGAACAAGAATACTAACGCAGAGTGTTGCAAGCGTTTCTATCCGACAAGCCTCAATAAGTGGGGTATGATTGTCAATGAAGACGGCACCAAGACTGGCAAGCGTATGGCTGCTAAGGGTAGTGCACGTACTGAGTACATGAAGGCTCAGACTGTCGACGCAGGTTTCAAGAACCTCATTGGTAAGAAAATTGAGTATACCAATGAGGAGGAAGGTCGAGTTCATGTTGTTGGCGGCGCTGTCAACGACACTCGTCTGACTCGTTTTGGTGAGTGGAATATCATCGGCTAGTAGGCCGTTCACAGTTGTTGGGTACCTAATTGGTACCCAACTACTTTACGTCGACAGAAATCATAAACTTGTACTTGATAAAGAGTATGAGAACATAACACAATATCATTACTATTATTTTCTACTGCAAAGGAATGGTATTGTGTATAAAATTTTAAAAGCAGTAGACAAAATGGTTGGAACTTAAAATCCCACAGTCTGTGAAGATAGTGGGATTATATATTAAAAAACTCAATACAAAATATCCCCGTTCTAACAGCTACATTATGTAGTTATCCGAAGGTAGGTGGGCAGTTGAGAAGGATATACTGTCTTTAGGGATTTCCAAGATGTTGAGGACGCCAGTTTCTTATTGTGGTGAGATATTAAATACATGCACTGCCATTATTAGATGAAATCTAATGTGGATAACAGAGAGCGGTTACCAAATAAGTTTTAGGCGTAAAACACAATTAAAAAATTAAAATATGGAAACAGCAATAGTTATACTAAAAAGTAACTCTGCAGGAACAAACGATGTATGTGACTTTAGAGTTCATGCCAAAAATTATATTGGGCTTTCCCGATATAAGAAAGAAAATGAAAGCGAAGATGGCTATTACAATGCTATAGTTCTTGATGGAAAACTTTCTGAAAAAGAAAAGAAATACCTGATGGAATATTCTGAAAATCTCTTTATCTTCTTTATTGAAGGAAACGTTTTTGCCCACACTGACCTAAATACAATAAAAGATGACGAAGAAACTGCTTGACATTTCTCAAAACTTTAATAGTGCTCGAATGAGTTTGAGTAACATTAAAGTATTTGAAAGAGAGGATATTAAAAATATTCTCTCTGCATCTGGTTTTCCAAAAGGAAACGATATGATTTCACAATGTATAAAGTTTAACATTGTGGAGAAAAAAGGCAACAATAAATATATGTTGCCAAGTAAGCCAGTCTACTATCAGAAGATTGGTAATGCTATTCAAGCCTGTCGCAAACAGCGCAATGTGACTGCAGCAAGATATCGTGCAAGAATTGCAGCTGAGATTGAATACTCAGAAGGGTTCTTGAACAAACACGGATTCCAGGTGATTGGGGGTTAATTTCCTCCAATCACTCTAATTAACAAAAATTAACAAAAAATAATTATGAAAAAATTATATTAAAGTTTATTTTTGACAGAAAGAAGAGTTACAGCAAATATTTACTTTAAAATACATATTATGGGTATACGTGAATAAAACTCTTCTGGATAAGCCTCTATAGCACAGTGGCTAGTGCAGCTCACTTGTAATGAGCAGGTCGTTGGTTCGAATCCGACTAGAGGCTCATATGGTTTGGACATCGTTATCGTGTATAACAACGTGTATGCAGAAACAAACTATTATCTAAAAAATAAGAAAAATTATGAAAGAGAATTTAATAAAGTATTTAACTAAAACAGTTCTTTGGGCTTCAATAACTAATAAAAAGTTATTACTTGAGAAGCTAAAAGATATTCTTCCTGTTGAGGATATTATAATTACCAAAGTAAATGAAGATTTAGATATATTTGAGTTTAACTTTGGTGAATTAAATGAAAATCCTATAACAGTATCTCTGCGGTTTTGTTGGAAAACAACTAATAATGTTCATTGGTTAAACAAAATAATTTAAGGATATTAATGAAAGTATTAGAAAGAAAAGAACCTACAACTATTGTTAACTGTCCTTGTTGTGGCAGTAAATTAGAAATAGAAAAAAGGGATATATGTTTTTGGCATGCAGATGATAGAGGTAATACTCCAACTGTAACTTGTGCCGTTTGTCTTGAGGAATTTGATGTTAAAGGTTGTGAAGGTATTGATAAAATACTCAGATAATCTTAATATACTCATTGGTTAAACAAAATAATTTAAAATAAGAATATAGAAGTTATATTAGATAAATTGGATCGGTATGTCCGAATAGCACACCTTATATTAGTGCAATATAACCGTCCTTTTATAAAACTTTGGCAACGAAAAGACCTCTTCACTGAGAAACTCCAATTATCCTATATTCTTTTTAAAGATCTTCTTGTAGTTAATAAGGATGATTTACAGCAAAAATATCTCTTTCTTATAATAGTACACTAAACGATAAGAACTCTCTATTAGGTGTGACTCACAATGGAGGTTAAAGAGAATGTTGAGTCTAATCATCCGAATACTTATCGAACATGGTTTTTAGAGGAGAATCATAAGTTCTCCTCTTATGGCTCCGTGGTGGAATTGGTAGACACGAGGGACTTAAAATCCCTTGGCCAGTAATGGCTGTGTGGGTTCGAGTCCCATCGGAGCTACATGCTTTTTCATTTTTGAAGATTTAAGGACAGGTGCAGCAAATACTTACATAAATTAAATTAGAATAAGTATTAACGTGGGTAGTGTAAGGAAAGTAGACAAAAATTGACTCCTGTCCTGTTAATTTGTTGATTTAGTTGAAATTTTTATATTACCCACACAATTTTGCGGAAGGGTGAAACGGTTTCCACAGCACTCTCATAAGGTGAAGACAATGGGTTCAACTCCCATTTCCGCAACTAATATCGCGGTCGAGTGAAACGGATATATAAATCATTCCTGGCTCATAACCAGCGAGATAGCTCGTTCGACTCGGGCGACCGCAACTCTTTTTTATTAACAAATCCAGTTTATCTGGGAGCAAAAATCCTTGCATAAATAGTGGTACTCGCTTTCGGAGAAGGGCAGAAAGCAGAGGTGTTACTGACTTAACACATCTTAAAATCAATGGGAGTCGATTTTTGGGGCATAGTAATTTTATTTTTAATGACGTAAGTCCATTATTTTAAGATTGGGTCTATGGTGGAATTGGTAGACACGCTTGCCTTAGGAGCAAGTTCTTCGGAGTGAGAGTTCGAGTCTCTCTAGACCCACAAAAATTTTTTTATTTATTAACTTAAAACAAAACGAAAATGAAGAACGAAAAAGTTGCAGCAGTAGTAAAAAACGCAGTAGAGGACATTAAGGCCGTTTGTGCCGACAATGTAGGTGATTATGGCATCATCATGATTGCCGCTATTCCGACTGATGGTGATAAAATAGATCGCCATACTATTGTGGTAGGTAATGGAGCTACGTTAGCGTCTGCTACGACATTAGCAATGGTGGACACTGAGGCTCTTGCAGGCATTGCTGGTATGGCTCTGAAAACTCTGCCTTTGGCAAAGAGAATGAAGCCCATCTTTGACGCAATGAACAAGTAAATCCCTCCAGTAAACTCAGTGCACTTATTAAGGTGCATTGAGTTAATTTTTTAAATGAATTAATAACAATAAGAACAATGAAAAAGGTAGAAAGTCTGTATCCGAAAGTAGAGAAAGTATCAAAGAATATGAATATCTTTGAGAAAGAGCTGTTCAAAAGACAGCACAAGACTGAATCTGGTAACGGTTCGGTTAAGTATACAACTAGCGGAAATCCCTTTGTGGATGATTTTGCTAATCTTGGAAACTACAAAACTCCAAGAGACTACGAAGATGTAGCTGCAACAATGGAACAACTGTGGTCTGTTGACCCGTTGACAACTCTGAAAGAATCGTTCTATATTAGAACAATTACTCGCCAGCCAATTACTCTGAATGGAGTAAAGTTGTCTACACATCGTGGACAAGGTCTGAAATCAGAGTTCCAGCACAGAATGCTCTGGCTTGCTCAAAAGCATCCTGGAACGTTTGCTAAGAACATAGCGCTGATTCCAGTGGTGGGTTCTTGGAATGATTTGATTGAAATCTTACGACTTGACCTTTCCTACAATGGAATAACAAAGTCACTTGATTGGACTCCAATCTTGAATCTCATTTATACGGGATTAGAGACTGAAAGTCAGTCAAATCTGATTAAGAAGTATCTGCCTACGATACATTCTGCAGCTAAGTGCAAGACCCTTCGTCAGCAATGTAACTCATACATTGGTCGATTGATTGCAAGAGATATCTTTGCTTACACTTCTCAACCGATTTCGGATAAGGAGAAAGCTAATGTCTATGCATCATATCGTAAGATGAAGGCTTCTGGTACAGCTCATAGCTGGCAGCAGCTTATTAGTAAGAAGAAGTTTGACCGAATCGATTTTAACAAAATCGCAGGTCGTGCTCTTCAGAAACTTACTAACTCCAAGTTCTTGGAGAATCATAACCTTGAAGACGCTTATGCTAAGTGGATTGCTTCGCAGCCAGTAGCTAAGTATACAGGTTATGTGTATGAGTTGTTCAAGCCAGTTTGTAACACAAATGGGTGGAGAAATTCAGTCAATAAGAACAACTTAAAGAAGTATCAGCAAGATCTTCTGAACAAGCAGTTCTTAGGTTTGATTGATACTGCTAAGAAAGATATGAATCGTGAGACCAATTTCATTGGTGTTCTCGATATATCTGGTTCGATGACGTCAGAAGCATGTGGTACAGGAATGTCCTCTTATCAAGTAGGACTTTCTATGTGTCTGTACTTCTCTTATCTTCTTGAAGGAAGGTTTAAGGACACGTTCCTTACATTCTCGGACAACGTGAAAATTCACAAATTTTCAGGCGGAACTCCACTGGATAAATTCTGTAATTTCAATAACGAGTATTATGGTTCTACCAATTTCCTTGGTGTAGCTGACTTACTTGTCAACTTGAAACGACAAGGTTATCCAGAATCAGAATTTCCAACTGGCATTCTTTGCTTAAGCGACGGTGAATTCAATTCATATAGTCACAATAACTCTTCAAACTTTGTTGAGTTTAAGAGAAGATTGCTTAAGGCAGGATTTTCTAAGGAGTTCGTAGAGAACTTCAAGATTGTTCTTTGGGACATTCGTAATGATTATTACGGAGGTCGTAAGAAGGCAACATTCGAATCCTTAGCAGATGCTCCTAACTTCTTCTATATGTCAGGTCTTGACCCTGCTGGTATTGCATTCCTTACTGGAACTACCAGAATGCAGGCAATTCCTAAGACAGCAGAAGAGCTGTTTGAAGCTGCAATGAATCAAGAGTTGTTCGATCAGATACAACTCTAACCTATACTCCAAGCGGTTTGATAAAATATGTCAGACCGCTTGGATTTTTTAATTTTTAATCATATCTTTACTAAGTCAATAAAACTAAATTAAAATTTAAAAACTTAGTGAATTATGAATAGAAATTTTAACAAAAACTCAAATTATTTGATTAATAGAAATTAGTCAAATCGATTTTTAAATGATAGATAGATAGAAAAATGCGGATTAGGTTCCGTAATCATGAACAAGGTTGGATTTAGTGAAGAAGAATTTCCTATGCTTAATCTAATTGCAGATTTAGCAACATATGCTAATCCATATACAGGTTTAGCCACAGTTGGAATTGATACATATAATGCTCTTAAAGAAGGTAATCTTAAAGATGCAGGTGTGGAACTAGCTTTTGGTGTTCCTTTTGTAGGACAAGTAGGTAAAGCTGCAAAAACATACGGAAAGTTACAGAAAGCTGCCAACGCAGGAAGTAAAGCAGCTAGAAAAACATTAAAAGTTGCTGATAAAGCTCATAAGTTTAGTGGCACAAAATCTGCTAAAATAGCATCTGGTGTAGCAACAGGAGCAATAGCTAAAGATATATATAATAGTGTTAGTCAGCCTGGTGTAAGTGTTAAAGCAGTAGGTAAAGGGATATATGACCAAACTGCAGATGAATTAAAAAGAGCAGCTACAAAAGTTAAGAATTGGAAAGACGATGTAGTGTCTTAGATTAGAAATTCAAGAATTGGAAAATTTGTAGGAAATTTATGGTGAAACGTCTAAATTCAACTAATGAAGGCTGGTAGGGTAATGAATATCATTATACAGGAAGAGATAGAATAAACTACATAGCCCGAACAAATTCTTTAGGCAACTGGGAATATAGAGCAGCAAATGGTCCTAGTACTTGGCAAGCAATGCCTAAAGGATATCAAACCGTTGGAGGTTTTAAATTTGACAATAATTCAGCTTGGAATCATAGAACTAATGAAAATAGTTATGCAACTCAAGCTAACGAAAATATAAGAAAAATTAGTAAAAACGCAGATTAGTTAACAAAAGCAAGACAAAGAGCTAATAGAAATGTTAGAGCTCCTTTTGTTAATAATACAGCAGATTTACAAAATGCTCTTTGGCATGCAGGAGCGTTTAACGGACTAAAAGATAGACACGGAAGAGATATTACATATGAAACAGCAACTGATGGTATAAGAGGAAATATAACTAATCAAGCAATTCAAAATGCTATCAATATGGGTTATAATGTTGACATAAATAGAGGAACATTAGTTAAAGCAGATCCTGTTGTAGAAAGAAAATCAAGTAAAGTAAGTATTCCTAAAACATCGGTTACAACTTCTATATTTGGACCTATATCAAAAATACTTAATTTTGAAGAAGAAAAACCTGGAGAAAAAATACAAACTTTGACTGAAGATGCTGCTAGACAAAGATATTAGAATGGTGCTGGTGATTTAGACATATATAGTGCAGGATTGTATCATGCATTGGCTCCTGAATCTTGGTCAATGCCACATTCTTCAAAACTAAAAGACCAAATTGCTGCTGAAATTGCTTATACAGAAGGGTTACCACAAAGTTAGAGAGAACGCGATCCTTATAATATAGAAGGACAAACATATATTGGATATGGAACTCATGGAAAACTCTCAGAATAGTTAGGTAATGTAAATGATCAAACAAATGAAAATAATACTACATCTAAAGTAATGGGAGGATATAGATACATTGTTAATCCCGACAATTCCGTAGATGTAATAGATCCATATTCATTTAATATTGTTAGAGATTTTACCAGAACCAATAAAGATGGAAAACCTTATGTATATAAAGGGCAAGATGTAGATCCTTATGCAGGACATGAATGGAAAGGTCTATATCATGATATTGTTACTGAAGGAACTGGAAAAAGTGTACAAAACTTAATGGAAAATTTCTTCTCTAGACAAGGAAAGAAGAGAAAAAATAACATTCATTTTGAACCAGGAGAAATAAATAGAAGAAATAAAGATTTCTAATATGAAAAAGATTATTATATTATTCCTTATTTTACTAGGAATAAATCAAGCTTTATACTTTACAAAAGTACAATTTGTTTGTGATAAGAAAATTAATTCTGGTCAAGAGTTAAACACATATGAAACATTTAGTGCTTTAGAAGGACATTGTGCTTTATGGATGTTTGGATGGGTTGTAGAACCTTCAACAGCAACCATTTGCTTTTGTAAACAATTTAATATACATAATCCTATAATAGGTATAAGAATTCCAAATACAAATGATCCCAAATTGATTCAAGCTAAAAACATTTTGTCAAGCAACAAAGCTAAAAAAGTTAAATTAACTTGGAATAAATATACGAATAGAAATTCTATACTTTTAAACGGAAGTACTATTCAAAAATTTTGGGATGATGGAACATGGTATTATATGTATGAAATTCCTTCAGATTATAAACCTGGAATGATTTCTATATATGGATTATCTATAAGTGAAACTGTTTTTGATTATTTAGAAAATAAAGGATATTTAAGTAGTCCTTGTTTTTATGAGTATGAATTAATTAAACAATAAAGAAGCATTTCTGCAATACTAATTAATATGACACTTTAAATTTAAAAGGAGGAATTATAATTGGTCATTAGACTATGCTTCTGCAATTAAAGGAGCGAATAGCTCCGTTTTTGCCCTGGTAGCTCAATGGATAGAGCAACTGCCTTCAATATATTTCTGTGAAGAAATAAACAGGAGTGCATAGACGAGAAATCTCTATGTAGAATCTCCTAAATTCGGTGGAAACCCTTTTTATCTGAAATAGAAAATGCAAACAAGGTACACTTAGTGGGATGTCTACAACTCTTGTAGTTTTATTAAGACACATAATTATAGCAAGTTGAAGCGTTATAATGAAAATCTTTATAGAATGTGAGTATTGAACATGTTGTAATAACACTAGTAAATGTCTTACCCTAAGTAAATGCCTGATTTCAGAACACTAACCAATACGGTGTAAGGACAGTACCGAGCGAAAATAAACGAGTAGTCTAATGAAGAAGGGTGTGTATAAGGTAGGCATATCTATAAGAAGCATCTGAGATTGGAACATGACAGCGTAATAGGCTAGCGATGTACTGCTAGTAGTTTATAATCGTGTAGAGACTGAACGGGAGATACCTAAGTTGAAATTTAATATTCATATCTATCAATGCATAGACATTGACGTATAGAATGAAAAGGCTATAAGAATTACTGAATATTATCTGCGCAGAATTTCAATATGGTACTGAGACAGTCCAGACCACAACAAATATATACAGTTCATCACTGTAGTCACTTGTAATAGAGTGTGGTTATGAAACCTATGTTTGGCTATGGTAACATAGAGTGGTAAGCTAAGCAGTAGGTTCCAGGTTCGATCCCTGGTCAGGGTACTAAAACATTAATGACTATGAAAAAGAGGAAAAATGAAACATTTAAAGCGTATTCCAAACTATTAAAAGAAGATAAAGATTGGGATTATGGGTTTCTTTTAAATTTAGAAGAACTCAAATTAAAAAGAATGTTAAAATATTTTAAAGAAAGTATAATTATAGATACTACTTTTATTGTTCGAGAAATTTCATTATGTTTGCAATGTATCGAAATAATAAAAGAAGAAGATAAACCATTTAACGATTATCTGGATTATAATTATTCTCCTTTAAATAAAGAGTCTCATAAGTTCGAAGATTACTATCCTTATGTAAATATTAGAAACGAAGAAAGATTTTTTAGAAAGAAAGTTATCAAGAAAGAAATTGAAGATAACGAACCATATCATGGAGAAGAAGGAAGAAAACATAGAATAGAATCTTTAAAAATTTCTCTTAGACAAAGAAAAGCTTTGCATTTATATCATTTAATTAGAGAATATAAAATGGAAAGTTGGTGGGATTAATCGTATTTTAAGAAGTTCTTGTAAAAACAGCAAATTTAATTGTTTTTTAATAAATTAATTTCTGATCAACCTGTACTGTCTGGTGCTAAATACCGTCCTATTTTAGAGATAAAGTTTAATAGGTAAAATGAGCCTTTTTTATTACTTATTAGTTTGAGGGTTATCAAAGATAAGAAACCAAGAACTTCTGTTTTTTAATTAATAAATTAAGATATGAATGGAAATGTAAAAATGGTAGTAGAAGAAAATGATAGAACTATTACCATAGAAAATGAGCATGAGGATTTGACAATAAAAGAATGGTGTCAAATGTTTTATACTGCAATGATTGGTATAACTTTCCATCCTGAAACTATTATTAATGGGATGAAGGATTTTGCAGAAGAATTGAAAGAAGAATTTAAAAAATCTGAATAAGGGCCTGTATTGGATTTTGACAGCAATGGAGATAAAAAAGACAAGCAAAGACTGATGGAAAGACATCAAAAAAATTAAATGACAACAACAATTCTAAAGTCGTTCCAATGAACGCATTCAGTG
>Ga0326512_10004028_pt1 | contig 10709 bp, 7 predicted proteins | sample 1_2617_0518_D_FD_203652 | JGI IMG/M metagenome (GOLD analysis project Ga0326512, IMG submission 203652) | Bovine rumen microbial communities from UC Davis, California, United States - 1_2617_0518 | ecosystem: Host-associated > Mammals > Digestive system > Stomach > Rumen | place: USA: California...
TTTACATTACCTGTCCTATAAGAAGATTCCGCATTACCTTTAACACCAGTAAGCGTATTGGTATCAGCCTCCCACGGGACCCATGCGGTGCCGTTGTAGACAAAAGCCTTATTCGATGCCGTGTTAAAGTAAATCTGCCCTTTCTTCGGGCTCGACGGTGCCGTGGCAAGGTTCTGAATAACAGAGTTCTGCAGCTCGTTATTGTTCAGATCGATATTAGTAAGATATTTGAGTGACATTGATTCCCTCCCTTTAATTTAAATAAGCCTTGCCTGCGAAGCTCCCGGCAAAGCTTAAGATCACCTGATTGGCGGATGTATATTCTGTTTCGCCTTTGACCACGTTCCCGGCGGAATCTACAACAGTTACAGACGGGAAATACCCAAGGTTATGATCTATCGTCCATGTGTCAGATGAAACAGCCTGCTCATGGACGTAATGCGTGATATCCTGCTGGCCGATGTTTCTGGTCCAGTCTCCCCAGCCTGTTGACGTCTTGATCCTGGTATATAGGACCGCGTTGCCTGCGGCGTTGTTCGGGCAGGCGATCTGGTAAGTGTAGGCATCAGACCAGTGAAGGACCATCAGGGACCCGCCTGCGGCATTCGGCCTGTTTTCGGCTGTGTTCCCGTAACGGTAAAAGCCATTCTCTAAAGCTTCATCCAGATCCGTAACAACGCCGTTGGTCGTTTTCATGACTCCGTTAAAGTCTCCGGCAGCTGTTACGTTGCCGTCACTATCGACTTCAAAAATATTGGCTCTGTTGGTTTCGCTGCCGCCCCATCCGATCTCAAACGCATTGTTTGTATTATTATCGTTGAATTTACCGATAACCGTTTGATAAGATGCTCCTGCAACTGTGCCATACCCTGCTGCATGGGCACAGAAATGTGTGGCAACAGTATCCCGTCCTTCTGTATGCGAATAGGTGCCTCGTGCTTGCGTACTAAGGCCTTCCGCGTGGGCGCATAGTCCACTTGCAATAGTTCCGCTGCCTTCAGCATGTGCAGACTCCTTGATCGCTTTTGTTTGATATCCCTCAGCATGCGACGCCCATCCGCCGGCAATGGTTTGATCGCCTTCTGCCATGGAATAATTGCCGGCAATCAACTGCCAATACAAATATCCGATTTCTGAGTCTGGCCTTGTGCCTGTCGTGCCGGTACATAAATATTCTTGTTCATTGTAGATCACAAGATCTCCGGCAGAATAAGTAGTCCCATATACGAACTCGTCGGTTGCGTGCAGTCTTTTGCCTAGGGAATAATATGGTGCCGGTTGCGGATTTAATGCTGATCCGGAATTGCTTTCGCCGTATCCAAGATGAGCAATTTCCGTTGAAGCAGTGTCATCGCCATATATGCGCATTCCGTCTGAAAGGAAATAAGCGCGGTCGGAAGAATCGACACGAATATACAATCCATCACTTGTGATCAGTACATTAGGGCCTGATTCTCCATCGTTCTCCACGGTCGACACGTGCGCACCATCTTCATCATGCCAGAAATACTGCCTCGTAGCCGCTGCCGATTTCGCCGCCTGCTCTGCTACCTCTACGGCCTCTGTGGCGGTCTCTTCTGCCGCTATGGCATGATTGTCTGCCGTGATCGCTCTTGCGTCGTCTGTGGGCGGTCTGGTGCCGTTGCCGGTGATCCATGCACGGCCTCCGGAAACGCGAACATTGACAGTGTCCCCCGGTTTAGCATCTATCGTAAGCTGTGCCGGCGTTTCGTCTACTCCGCCCGGGATATGCACCCAAGCTGTCGAACCGTCCACACGGATCACCTCGGCGGCTGTGTCGTATGCTTTCGTGCCGGTTTCCGTCGCTCGCAGCGCTGCCGTAAAATCTTTTATTGTATTCAGATCCGTCATACCTGTATTGCTCCTTCCGCTGTTCTGGCGCCATATCCAAGTTCGATCTGCTGGCTGCTGATCCGGAAGTCCGCGTCGATGTTCTGTGCCGGATGATGGATGCGGATCATATCACCCACATACAGATCTGGGAAGAACCGCCTCGTGTATGAGATCTCTCTGGATGGCGACTGTTCTTCTTTCAGACGGCGCACGGCATATTCTGCAATGCCTTCGTTCTCATTAAGGTTTGCGCTGGATTCTTCCATCCAGATCTCCCTGCCGCGTGATACCGTGGACAGAGGACTTTCCTCGTCGTCATCTCTGGCAACGGCTGTCAGGCCGTCTGACACAGCACGGAAAACGTTCGGACAGGAGAACCAGTCATGATTATCTGTGACTGCCAATTCGATACAGTCGTTCTCCAGCGCGTCGAATGTCTGGCTTACTGTATCAGCCTGCTGGCAGATGCTGATATGTCCCAAACCACTGATTCGTATCCTCCAGCCAATCGCGTCCAGGATCTTCTGCCCCATTGACAGGTTGGACTCACCGTCTTCTGCAATGATATTGGATGCCAATGCCGGCGCATTCTCTTCGTACTCGACTTGTATGCTGCCGATCGTGAGCAATCTTGCCGCCAGCTCTGCGCCGTTCATGCCTGCCGGTGCATACCATCCGCGCTGTAAGAGCACATCCGCTGCCGGCTTCAGCACGGAATAGCATTCTACTCTGTAGGACTTCCGATTCCCGTTCCATGTCACGGAAGGCGCGGTCATAAGGCCTGTGAACAATGCCTCATGTGCATCAGAGCCCTCCTGTCTGGCATCAAGATATATCCTGATCCAGACATCGCCATTACCCGGCACAGTGACGGCATCAAAATCGGCGGCCTCCATCAGAGCACCGCCGGATCTTGAAATACTGCCGGATATGATATCAAATCGTTCTGTGTCACGCCATGTCACAGGATCTACCCGTGTCATATAGTATCTGGATGTGAATCCTTTATTCCAATCCATTTATCCATTCCTCATAAGTCAAGCCATCCAAGCCTTCAGGATCTACTCGGGTGACCGTCAGCGTGTAGCTTACGATGATCCCGGTACTGTATGCATTATTCTCTGAGACCTGAACATCTGCCGCAAAGGATGAGCCTTCCGGAGTCCGCACATGACAAATACCCTGATAATCTGCCAGATACCGCATGCCCTCTATGAGGTCGGCATCCTCGTCATCTGTAAGTACCACATTATACGTTGCTGTTCTGGTTATGCCGGGATTCCAATCACCCTGTTGGGAACCGCCCAGATACTTCGTCAGCTGGAAGTCTTTCTCCCAACGGTTAGACAACGTAATGTTATAAGGCAAAATCAGCTGTCTTCCGTCAAAATCTATGATGACACTATACTCGTCCAGAACTGCCTCATTGACCAGGTCTGTCCATGCTGGCTGTTCATCCTTAGTAATATAATCACCGTTCAGCGTCTTAAAGACGATCCGATGTCCTCTGCCTTCCCCGATCGCCGGATAAGGATCTACATACACCGTCCCGAATGCACCGTTCTCAATGATCAGTTCCGGCTTATCAGCAGACAGTCTGTAAATATCGCAGGTATCTGTTTGTCCGGTTCCGGTCGGAGCAATCGGTGTGATCTTCGTGATCAGGCCTTCGGTTTCTGCGGTCCCGCTCGGGATCAGTGCCTGATGTGACCAACGGACTGCAAAGTCTATCTGTGCTTCATCCTGTTGTCCGAGCTTGTCTTCTATGGTAGCTATCAGCCGATAAGCCGCACCGTCATCCAGCAGTCCGATCAGCTCACTGCCTTTGACCCGGAGCAGACCGTCGCCGTTTCTGGTGACGATTGCAATGGTTTCACCCTCGTATCCGTCACTGTAGGATTCATCCGGCCTTGCCATGTGATACTCGGCCGCTCTTTCAACGACTACGGTGATCGTGCCGCCCTCGCCCGCGCCGCTGACAACCACATCCAGAGGCATGCTCTGCAGTACAGTCTCTGTCAGATATTCCGGATCTGTGGTTAAGGTTATTGTCAGTTCGATATGATTGCGGTCAGGCCTCGGAAGCCAATTAGCACTATACACTTCCGGCGATTCCGGATCATCATTTAAATACCATTTTCCATAATGGAAAACATAGTCATGCGTTCCCGGCTCATAATTCCACGCTTGCCCATAATCTTCCGCATTGACAGCATATGCGCCGCTGTCCGCTGCAACAGTTACTGCCGGATGATAGTCCTGTATCACAGATGTCTCGACCAGAGTTGTACTGTCGATAGTGCAGGTGATCGGATCTGCGACGGTCAAAGATATAGGCTCGGACCATTCTGAAATATGGCCGCTGCCGGATGTAACCCTGCAGCATAAGTTATATGTCTGTCCTGTCTGCCATCTGGAGCCGGTCAGTTTGAAATCGACATGCTGCTCCGTATTGGCATGCGCAAACGGTTTGCCATATGTTATGGTGTCGCCGTCTACGGTGGCCTGACAGATCTCCGCATATATCTGACTTGTATTATCTGTCGAGACATACGCCCATGATGCCGTCACAGTTGATTTTCTGGCAGCCACTTCCGCCGACAGCAACAGGATCGGTGTCACAGGCGGTGAAGAAAGGTCGATTTCCTCGGCTTCTGATTCATATGATCCGAGCTCTGTGGACACGGATGAATACGGTCCATATGTGTAGCCATCATCCGTGGCGATCGCAAGCCTGACACGGAAATACCATTTCTTACCTGTCTCCAGTCCGGACACGCGCCACTTAGCAGCATTAATGTTATCGACCATATACGTCTGCGGCTGTGCAGTAGACTCCCATGCGTTCGGGTTATCGGACCATGAGATTTCCGCACAGTCCGCTTTTCTCCATTTCCATCCCCAACGTATAATGACCTCGCCCTCAGTGGCTGATTTCGTCACCCGGACATTGGTAGGTGCAGACGGCACATCGCCGCCGTCATCGATCGTAACGGACTGCATATTCGGCGATACTTCATATCTGTACAGATCATTCTTCAGAACAAGGTTCGTTGTTCCCTGGAACGCGTACACACCAAAAGACATATCAGTGTTTGCGGTGAAACTCGGGCACTGAACATCAACACTGCTTTCTCCGTGCGGAATGATGCCCAGCACCAGAGGTTTTGACCATCCAGCTTTCGAGTATGTGACTGCCAGTCTTGAATCAGGCACTTCTGAAGTATTGGTCGCTGTTACCGTCGCCCGATACGTGGTATAGTCCGGAACAACACCCAAGCCGGACGGCTCTTTAAGTTTGCCACATGATACAAGCATCGGTGCGCTTGGAGTATCATTAGCTTCAACATCATGCTTGGTCACGATACGCACCCATAAGCACTGGTCAACATTCAGGACTGCGTCTACCGTGAATTTCGCTTTCTCATGCCCGGGAGTGTCATCCAGGGTCACACCGGGTGACCATGACGCTTCGGCCGGGACTGATAAATGTGTTCCCGGCGTGGCTATTAAATACTCGACCTCTGTACTGTCGATAGGATGAGCAGCATTAGATGCTACAATCCAATTCACTACTACGGTCGTAGCATTGTTGGATACTGTCGCTTTTGCACTGCTGATTTTAGCCGTGTACGGTTTGGCATATACGTGTTTGGCATATCGCCATTCAGACGGCCCGCTCGCGCCTCTGGAACGGACCCGGACCCACCGCGTCCACGATGCATTTGCCAATGAGACAGTTTCCGGAATAGAGACGCTGTCACTCGCTGTACCTGTCCCCGTCCTCCATCCGGCGTTGCTGCTGCTCCATTTCAGAGTAGAACCATCCCGGACTGTGCTGTCCTTTACCAAAATAGACTGATACTGAACATCCCGGAACGGCTTATTGGACTTCTCTTTGTTGGTTACTTTCCACGAAAACTCTGTAGAGTTATAACTCTGAAGTTCGGCTTCCAAACTCGGACGGTCTGGATTATCGATCACATAGACCTTATCTGACCATGCACTCCAGTCCGGGGTATAGGTTTTGTCTTCCTTGCCCTGCTTTTCCGTGTAAGGTCTCCGTTTGCCTCTGACACGGAACCAGACGGCATTCAGCCTGTCACTGGTGGACGGATAATAATTTTCCGCTGACAAGGCAATGGTCTTTTTCGTGGTCCAGCATCCGATCTCGATCGAAGTCCATTTCTCTGTCAGGTTAGTCCGGTACTGCAGTTGCTGACCGGCTTCATAGTCCTTGTCGGTTATTTTCCATGAGAATGTAAATGTTAAATTATTCCGGGTCGTTGTCAGCCCGGTCGGCTGTTGTGTGATTGCCATTATCCTATCCTCATCTGCTGTTTAAGTGATCGCGCAAATTGTGCCGCCCACATCGTCGGGTTTTCTGCGCCGTTAACAGTCATTGCTACATTTACTGTAGGTCTGCTCGTGCTGACGGCATCTTCGATATAGTTTCTTAACAGGTCGATCGGCAACACTGCTTCCGCTCCGGACTCTCCGACGCCTTTAAAGCCGTACCGTGTCTCGAAAATGGTCGGCTGTGTGAATATCGCGCCTTTCCCATACCAGTCAACCGTTACGACCGGGACTTTGTTTGTTTTGGCATCAAACGCGCCTGTCATTTTGAAATGCGGAAGCTGGATATCCGGGCCTTTGACGGTCTCGGAGAGAGTCTTCTTGATCGCGCTGACCATCTGCGTAAATCTGGATTCAATCGTGTTGGCCGATGTATCGACAGATGCTTCCATTGACGCCATTGAGCCATCAAAAGCCGCCTCTGCCTCGGTCATGCCGGCCTCGACCTCACTGGTGACATCTGCTGTCATCTGGCCTGCGGCATCCACTACGTCCGCACTTCCGGTCTCGACACCTTTTGCGATCTCGCCGGTCACGGCCTTGCCAGTGGAGGAATACTGTGCCAGCTTTGCGGAGTCGGCGGTCAGATCAAGAGATTTCCCGTACTCAGAAACGACGCGGTCAAAATCACCCTTGTTATCTGTCAGGGCCTGTGCCATGGCTTTCGCAGCTTCTCCGGCTTTTTCAGGTCCCTGTTCAAGCATATCGTCATATAACTGCTGGAAGGCTTCCTGTTCCTCTCCGGACATCGTGCTGATGGCCTGACCGAGTGTTTCCATGTTGGATACCCACTCGCTTGCATAAGTATTCGACGCGCCCAGATTGTTCGCCATCGCATCGGCCGTCGTAGCGGTCTTCTCTTCAAATGCGTCCAGATAGCTGATACTGTTCTTGGTTGCTTCCTGAACGTTCTCCTGAAGGTCTGAGAAAGCGTTACGGGCATCTGCGACACCGTTCGCGATCTCTTCCAGCTCTTCGACTGTCATGTCAGAGGAATCCGCCATTGCCTGAAGTTCTTCCACGGAAAGGCCTGTTGCCTCTGCTAAGGTTTCGATAGTTTCCGCTGTTATAGCCGATGTGCTTCCAAGGTCCTCCGCTGCATCCGCGGCTTCTTCGACTTCATCAGTTGTGTCTGCTGCTTCATCTCCGAGCATTACTATACCGTCTGCAGTAGTATAAATCTTCGGTATGACCAGACCGTTTTTCTCAGCCAGATCTTTTAACGCTTCTCCGTTTTCGTTATATGTTTCCTCCAGATCTTTATAAGCGTTATTGGCTATGTTGCTTGCAATTCTGGAATCATAGAGTGCTTTTTCATCTGCGGTTAGCGCAGTATAAAAGTCTCCGCCTGCTCCCGCAATGGCGTCTATCTTTGCCTGTAACTCTTCAAACGAAGTGCTGCTATTTTCCGTTGCTGTCTCTACCGCAGATTCCGCTTTGGTTACTTCTATCATTTGGTCTGCCAGACCTTTAAAAGCCTCCTCTTGCTGCTCGATCAATGCTTTTTCAAGCGCCGCCTTTATCGCATTGTCAAACAGATCATCCATCTGCTCATTGGTAAGCTCTATCGCTCCAGTCGTTTCATTGTAAGCATCCTTTAATTCCGGAATGGTATCTGCAAGCGCTTCAACAGCATTCTTGACCTGGTATTGTTCGAATTCAGTAAGCTCTGATTTCTCATTGAGCTCTAAAAGAATATCCCGATATGCTGCAAGTTCCTCAATGTTTGAAGTTGCATCTTCGACTTTTTTGGTAGATAGTTCTGCAGCTTCACGAGCAGCGTCGGTCGCATCGCGGATCTCATCTATAAACTTTTGCAGCTCTGTCTTCGGCGGATTAATGACGTCGGCTATTGAACTCAGTCCATCTGTAATAAAATTAATAGCCTCTGTAGCTGCCTGCGCACCTTCCCTTAACGGTCCTTCGAAAAAGTCAAAAAGCTGCAGTCCTAAGCCTTCCATTGCGGAGTTTAACGCCGCCATGTCCCCGCCTAAATTGTCGTTCATGGTATCAGACATGGCCTCAGCGGTTCCGTTACAGTCCTCCAGTTCGCTTCTGTAGTCCTTGACCTGATCAACGCCTGACTGCATGATCTTATTCAGGCCCTTGAGTGAATCGGCTGTAAATGTAGTCAGCTGCGCGGCATTCGCCTGGGCTGTTCCCATGCCTTCCGTGGCACCCTCGACATCTTCCAGAATGTCCAGAAGATCACGAAAGTTCCCGTCTGCATCCTGTACCTGAACGGCTGTATCACCTATCATGACCTTGCCGTTCTTCATCTTCTGCGTAAGGTCCCGCATGATGGCAGACAGGGCAGTCCCGGCTTCAGAACCCTTTAAGCCCTGATTCGCGAATTCTTCCAAAATGGCGGTCGTAGTCTCGGCGCTCTGGCCAGCCGCAGCCATATTTGACGCGGAGTTTCTATATGCCTCGCCAAGCTGGTCCACTGTGGTATTGGAATTAGCCTGTGCATAGGCAAGCATATCAACAAAACCGGCTGCGTCCTGTGCTTCCAGACCAAAAGCGGACAGATAGTCCGTGACCATGTCCGACGCCTTCGCCAGATCCATACCTGATGAAGCGGCCAGATTCAGCACTCCATCAATACCGGACATCATTTCCTGCGTATTCCATCCCGCAAGACTCATATATCCGAAGGCGTCCGCTACTTCCTTTGCACTGAATATAGTCGAGCGGCCAAGATCTTTCGCTGCGTTTTCCAGCGTTGCCATCTCCTCGGCCGAAGCGCCTGATAAAGCCTGTACGTTTGACAGTGAAGCAGTGAACTCCGTGCCGAGATCTACGACTTTCTGAAAACCTTCCAGCAATTTTGCAAAGCCGATGCTTGCAGTCACGCCTGCAATAACTTTATTAACGACACCCATTGATGACGAAAGACCGGAAGACATGCCCTCACCCATTGTCTCGCCGGCATCTCTCCCTGCCGCGCCAACACTGCCTGTTAATTCTTTTGTAATGGCCGCCTGTGATCCCTTCATCGAAGGAATAAGGGTCACGACGGCTTTTGCTACTTCATATTCAGAAGCCATAGTTATACCTCTTTAGACTTGAACCACGCTCTTAGCTCATCAGGCGGCAGTGCGCCCTTGCCGATATGCGTGACTTCTGGTTCCTGTTTTTTGTCTTCTATCCACGGGCGCGGATAAGGTTTCGGTTTCTTCGGCCTTTTTCCGCTGCCTTTTGCGCACAGGTTGGTATTGATTACCGCCAGCATATCGTAGATACTGGCCAGAATTGTATTCGTCTTGGCCTGCGTCGCCCAGTTGCTCATCTTCGGGTTAAGCTCCCGGGCAAGCGCTGAATCAGGGCTCATATTAGATAAAAAGGAATCGAGTGCTTCCCATGACAGGGAAAAGCCTACGTCCCTTAATTCATGTCCTGTTTCGACAAGCAGATCGTGCTCTATCGCCTTACGATGTTCCAACACGTACTTCGTAAGGCCTATTATTCCCCCACGCGTTTTATCTGCTTCTTGGTTTTCGCTGCGTTATAATCCTGGAAGATTTGAAAATATTCAACATCTCCGATCTTTTCATCTTCCAGCTCCGGCGCGAGCGCCAGGAAAAACTCTTTACAGATTTTGATCTTCTCAATGACGTCCTTGGTCTCGTTGTACTTGACTAGCTGTGCGAAATCATCAATACCGAGACCGTTGACCTGCGGGATCTTATACTCTTTCCCTTTTTTTCCTTTAATGATATAAGGCTCATGTTCCTGTAACTGATACATTTTTTCCCTCCTTTATGAAAAAAAGGCCATGCAGGCAAGAACCCACACGGCCTCATAAATCAATGTGTCAGCCTGCTGTAGAAATGATCTTCAACGTGCCTTCCAGTACTGTGATGGTCGGAGTCCACGCGATTGCGCTGCCCGGCTGGAAGGACAGGCTGTCAAGCGCAGTGACCTGGCCTTTCGTGCATCCGACGATGATCATATCGTCGCCGTCCTTCATCCGCCACAGGAATGCTTCTTCCGGCGGCAGAGTCGCAAGGGACAGGGATGCGGTGAGCGTGCCGTTTACTTCAGATACATTAGAAGCGCCGAGAACGGTCTCAAGCGTTTCTTTCGTCGTGGTAATCACGGTCGACTGTGCAGTCTCCTCGCTTTCCGTTACGAATACACGAACAGATCTGTTACCCCAGTCTTTAATACTGTCAGTAGACGCGTTCACGGAGACGGACAGACCGTCCTGCGAGACATAACCGACCTCTTTCCACTCCTGAGCAAGCGTTTCGGATGCCGTGGTCGGAAGTGCAGTTCCGGCGGGTGCATGGTAGAACATGCCGGATACGTCACCGATTCCAAGTTTTACATCATGTGTTGCCATTATTTAATCCTCCATTACAATTCTTCGTGCCCTGACCAGATATCTGGCAGTGCACATCTTTAGATCCGGTCTGACAGGATCGTTGATCGTAGAACTTACCGTGTTGACTTCTGCCATGATCAGCGGCGTGGTCTGGGTCGAAACAGCCTGC
>Ga0326512_10004029_pt1 | contig 10706 bp, 11 predicted proteins | sample 1_2617_0518_D_FD_203652 | JGI IMG/M metagenome (GOLD analysis project Ga0326512, IMG submission 203652) | Bovine rumen microbial communities from UC Davis, California, United States - 1_2617_0518 | ecosystem: Host-associated > Mammals > Digestive system > Stomach > Rumen | place: USA...
CGAAGAATTCGGGCGAGCAGCCCTATCATGACGATGGTATACATGAACTTGCAGCCTCCAGAAAACACAGCATAGTTGTCACCAACTACCTGGTGGTCTCTTACACCACCTTCTCACCCTTACCTGCGCACATTATCCGACCTCGTTTGACTCAGCAAGAATTATGCGCCGGCGGTTATTTTCTTCTGTTAACACCTACTGTCACCAATAGCTTGTATTTTCGCAAGTGGAGTGCTCTGCGCTGCCCGGACTTTCCTCTGACACATAAATGCCAGCGATAAGGCCAAGATACTGATTTTATCTTTTTTTAAAAGAACTTCTTCTTTTTTCCGAATACTCTATATAGCTTCCAGCCAAGAAGTGCTCCGTCAATGACGTTTGAAGAGTCCGAAATCCAATTCATCACACGCTTTGTCGGTGAGAGGACAACAGGTTCTTTTTCATTGACAAGAGAATTCCAATTCTTTTTGAGTGATGACTCTGTTGCAGCAATATTTGTCTGCATAGAGTCACTCTTCTTCTTGAGTTCTTCAGGAGCGAGGTCAGAGAACAGCCGTCCTAACGGTGCGAAGAGCCATTTACTACGTGTGGCATAAGCTACTATCAGCAACACCACATAGAACAGGCTGACACACAGGAAGGCAGCAGACTTTGACCCCATAGCACTCTCAAGAGAATAGGCGGCAGCAAAAGAGAGACACGCAAGAATGAGCATTAAAATCAGCAGTAATACTATAATAAAGAATAACATTCCTATTATAGTGACCAACTTATGCGTCACGTCAAGCCGCGTCTTTTCAGACTTCAGCTCCACCCATCCTTTGGAATCCTCAATCAGGGCGACTATCTTCTTGACATTTGCTTCACTGGAAATCATGCCTCAACAACGTCTTCAGCCAGTTCTTCTACCTGATTCTTAGAAAGATTGATGTTATATTTCTCACAGAAGTCCTTTACCTTTTTCTGAATGTCTTCAGCAGTCTTCTTGATGTCAATCTTGTCATAGCACTCCTTTGCATAGTCCTGAAGTTTTGCACGTGTGTCTTCACCCTTTTCTGGAGCAAGCAAGAGAGCTGCTGTTGCACCTGCAACGGCTCCGCCGATAACAGCTGCGATGTAACCTAATGTCTTCATAGTTAAAAATTTGATTTGTTGTTAATAAATTGGTTAATAAATATAATAATTACGTTTCCAAATGCAAAAGTAACAAAAAAATATATCAAAACAAATTTTTTTTACATTTTTTTTCGTACCTTTGCAACGAATTAACAGAATTATATCACTTATTTAAAATAATAACACGAAAAATGAAAAAGATTTTTTATTTCAGTGCATTAGTTTGCACAGCAATTGCATTCACAGCTTGTAGTTCTTCAAAAGAAAGTGCTTATCGCAAGGCTTACGAAAAGGCTAAGGCACAGGAGCAGCAATACGCACAGCCAGTACAGCAGCAGCAGGAATATCAGGCACCTGTACAGCAGGCACCTGTTACCCCAATGGTACAGCAGCCTGTTCAGCAGACAACAACTGTTGTTGACAACACTCCTGTACGCAGAGAGAATGTTAACGTTGTAAGCGGTTCTGGTTTGAAGGCATACTCTGTTGTTGTAGGTTCTTTCGGTGTACGTGCAAATGCTGACGGCCTGCAGAACACTCTGAAGAATGCCGGTTATGATGCACAGATAGCATTCAACAGCGAACGCAACATGTATCGTGTAATCGCTACTACACACGACGACAGAAGCAGCGCTGTTAGCACAAAGGAATCACTGAAGGCTACATATCCAGACGCATGGCTTCTGATGAAGTAAATGTCTAGGATACTTGCTATAGACTACGGAAAGAAGCGCACCGGGCTTGCTGTAACAGATGAATTACAGATAGTGCCCGGTGCGCTTGATACTGTAGATACCCATACGCTGTTCGATTATCTCGAGAAATATATACAACGAGAGTCTGTAGAACGCATTATCATCGGGGAGCCGAAGCAATCCAACGGAATGCCATCAGAGAATATGGCACGAGTAAAGGAATTTGAAAACCGTTGGAGAAAGGCCCACCCAGAGATACCCATCGAGGGATATGATGAGCGATTTACCTCAGTACTGGCACACAGGACGATGCTTGATGCAGGACTACACAAGAAAGCAAGACAGGACAAGGCCCTCGTTGACAAAGTTTCTGCTACAATAATATTACAAGATTACTTAAGCCACAGATGATATTACCCATCTATACATATGGTCAGCCCGTCTTGAGAAAGGTTGCTCAAGACATTGACGCTAACTACCCCGATCTCAAAACACTTATTGTCAACATGTGGGAAACCCTTGCAGAAAGCGAGGGAATCGGACTTGCTGCCCCACAGATAGGACTGCCGATACGATTGGTAGTAATAGACCTTGACCCGCTGAAGGAAGACTTTCCGGAATATACCGGATTCAAAAAAGTATTCATCAATGCACACATCGTGGATTATGACGATACGAAAACCGAAAGTTCTTCAGAGGGATGTCTGTCATTACCCGCAATCCACGAGAATGTGGTTCGCCCGACAAGAATACATGTGACTTATCAGGATGAGAATTTTGAGGAGCACGACGAATGGGTGGATGGATACCTCGCACGTGTTATGCAGCACGAATTTGACCATCTTGACGGAAAGATGTTCATAGATCGCATCTCACCATTAAGAAAGCAGTTGATAAAATCGAAGTTGAAGGCGTTGTTGCAGGGACGTTTCAGAACTGGCTACAGGGTGAAGGTAGCCAAATAAGAAAAAGATGCTTAAGCGTTTACTGTATGTCATATTCTGCATATTCCCCATATCATCCGTATATGGGCAATATAACGTTGACAAGTTAATTCTCAGCGGACGCATAGCATTACACTATGAGGATTATGTCCTCTCCATACAATACTTTAATCAGGCTATAGCAGCCAAGCCATATCTGTGGGAACCCTGGCAGTTACGTGCCATAGCGAAATACTACCTTGACGACTGGCAGGGAGCAGAAAGCGATGCTACAGAAGCATTGAGACTGAATCCGTATGTCACAGAGCTGTACGACCTTCGTGGCATCACTCGCATCAAGCAGGATAATTTCACTGGAGCCATAGCCGATTATTCCAAAGCCATCTCTCAGGAGCCAGCCAACCAGAATTACTGGTACAATCGTGCTGCCTGCTATCTTGAAAACAAGGATTATGATACCTGTCTGTTGCAGCTGGACACACTCATACAGAAATGGCAGAAGAATTCCAGCGCATACCTCATGAGGGCAGAGGCGCTTATGAATAAGGGTGATACCATAGAGGCTGAGAAATGGATTGACAAGGGTTTGGAGATTGACGAACACAATCCCAACGCATGGAGAGTAAAGGCAATGTTTGCTTTTACAAAAAGCATGTGGAAGGAAGCAGACGAATACTATACCAAAGCTTTGCATTACACACCCAAGGACGTAAGATGTTACGTTAACAGAGCCCACGTAAGACTTAGAAACAATAATCTGCGTGGAGCTATGAGCGACTATGATACGGCATTGGAATTAGACCCCAATAACTTTCTGGCACACTATAACAGAGGTCTGTTAAGACAACAGGTGGGTGATGACAACAGAGCCATCGAGGACTTCAACTATGTCCTAAGCCTGGAGCCGGGTAACATTATGGCTTTATTCAACAGGGCTATATTGGAAGACAGGACTGGCGACCTTAGAAGCGCCATCCGCGATTACTCCATCGTAATAAAGAAATTCCCAAATTTCTGGACAGGTCTTAAATTCCGTGCAGAGTGCTATCGCCGCTTAGGACAGACAGCAAATGCCGAGAAAGATGAGTATCGCATTCTGAAAGCCCAGATGGACAAACACCTCGGAGTGCAGAACAGGTGGTCATCGGCAAAGCTGCAGCAGATGCGAAAGCTGTCTGATATAGACCTTGAGAAGTATGACCAGATAGTAGTAGAGGATGATGCTTCACAAGAGCCGGAATACAAGAGCGAATATCGCGGAAAGATACAGAACAGACAGATTACGGAGCATTACCAGCCATATATCGTGATGCAGCGTGACAGCCTGGTCGAGAAGACTGAATACGTAGAGGTAAAGGTGCCAAAGACAGCACAGGATTTTTATAATCTGGGAACCCATCAGGCACGTGACAGCGTCTATGCAGAAGCAATAGAGAACCTTACAAAGGCCATCGAGATAGATCCTTATTTCTCACATGCTTATTACAACAGAGGTTTGGCATATCTGCATACCAACGAGATAGAAAAGTCACAGGCCGACTTATCGAAAGCAGGAGAATTAGGACTATACTCTGCCTATAGCCTCATGAAACAGAGCAACAAGAAAAAGAACAACAAAAAGAAATAGCGCACTATGAAAAAACTATTTTTTGCAACAATACTATATAGTTACCTTTTCACATTGCCAGCGATGTCCCAAACTCTTACAGAGATATATGAGACCATTCCCGACACCATAATACCAAAGAATATTGGTGATGCCACAGAAGTGACACAGAATAGTGACAGCCTCATACTCTTCAATAAAGGCAATGCAAAATACGAACTTGCTAAGATTGCCGACAGCAAGGTAGTATTGCTCATCACCCTACCCCTTCCAGAACCAGATACGCGCGCATACCTATTTAATATAATAAAGAGTGATGCAACATCTGGAAAACTAATCTGGCAGCTTGAGAACACCCGTGATTTCTCGGATGGAGCCTTCCGTTTTGCAGAAGCAACCATTACTTCCGTCTCTCCACTGTTAACACAGGTCACTTTAAGAGAACCATTTGCGCCATCTGACAAAAAAGAAGACCCCGTTTTGTTAAAAAATACAAAAGTTTTTTAGTCTGAGCACAAAAAATTTGCAGATATAAAAAATAATCCATACCTTTGCACTGTGTTTTTCATGGTATTAGATTATTAAGGTTAATGAAGGTTGATTGTCGTGAGACAGTCAATTTTTCTTTAAGGGCTGACATTTTTATAATGCCAGCCCTTAATTATTTCCCGTATTTTGTTAGGGTTCAAGTTTCAGGTTTCAGGTTTGACTTCGTCGATAATCCCAAGAACTCCCAGTTCTGACTTTACCCCCTTCGGTTCCCCCGTTTCGCGGGGGACAGAAATCCCTTAGGGGTTACTCTTGCATGTCATCACTAGTCGCTTTGGGCTCATTCAAGTTTCAGGTTGCAGGGATGCCCTCCGGATGGCAATTCTTAACTCTTAACTCTTAACTCTTAACTTTATATTTCTCACCTCTTCCTCTTATACCCATACACCCCATCGTTTCCTTCCAACACTAGAGAATCCGGAGTCAGGGCTACGATATCAAAGGTATCAGTATTGAGTATTAGCTGGCAGTTTCTCATCTGCCATGAGGTGTAAGGCTTTGACTCAATATTGTTTTTGGCTTCTATTATACCATTCTCCTTCATTGTGAAGTTACGATCCAGCGAAATCCAATGCCCCAACAATGATGTAAGATTCACGGCCTTTGCTACCACCTTCATTCCCCTCTTCGGATCAGAAGGGTCCGGTTTTGTTGTCACACAGATATTGTCGCCGGCATATAAGCCTCCCTGTATATCAGAAGAAATAGAATCTTGATTCATTGCCACTGCCATCTCACGACCATTGTCAGTAACAATCGTCAACACATGCATGCTGGTAGCATCGCCAACAGTACCATATATTGCGCTGTCAGGAACTCCGACCATTTCGTCCTCGATATCCATGTTTGGCTTTGTAGTATTAGTACATGCCACAATAGCAAAGATTGTCATAATACACAACAACACACTTTTTGCTTCATTCCACAATCTGTCCATTTCTTCAAGAGTTAAGTCTTTAATATTACGTCCCATCGACTTTGCCTTTTTCTCTATATACTCAAATCGTGTGATAAACTTACGATTCGTATGTTCCAAAGCCGTATCAGGGTTTATATGATATAATCGTGCAGCATTTACGATGGCAAAGAGCAAGTCGCCCAATTCCTCCTCTGCTGCTTCTTTATTTCCTTTTTCAAATTCTGCTTTCAGTTCTCCCACCTCTTCAAACACCTTCTCCCAGACATCTTCTTTCTCTTCCCAGTCAAAGCCCACATTCCTGGCTTTGTCCTGTATGCGATAAGCCTTTATCAACGATGGCAGTGACTTGGGAACACCAGAGAGAACAGTCTTGTTACCATCCTTCTCCTTCTGCTTTACCTGCTCCCATATCTTGCTTACCTCATCAGAGTTCGCAGCTGTCTTGTCACCATAGATGTGCGGATGTCTGAACACCAGTTTGTCTGCTTCTTTCTCCAACACGTCACCCATATCGAAAAGTCCCTTTTCCCTGCCTATCATGGCATAGAAAACAAGATGCTCCATGACATCACCCATCTCCTTCTGTATCTCTTTCGGATCATCAGAGAGGATGGCGTCACAGAGCTCATACACTTCCTCAATGGTATGAGGTCGCAGCGATTCGTTTGTCTGTTTATTGTCCCAGGGACATTTCTCACGCAACTCGTCCTGTATGTCGAGAAGTCGGGAGAAAGCCTCTAAGATTTCATCTTTTGTATGCATTTATTCTTCATCTGTTGCATCACATGCCACTAAAACACGTTCCGCAAAATCCGTCCACAAAGTTAATGTTTTTTTGCGAGTTCTCATCCATTTCGCATAAGAATATGTTCGTTTTTAATATAAATTAAGAAGCAAACACCCTGCGCGATTCATTTTTTACTGATATTTTTGCATCCGAAAGATAAGTGTAAATACGCAAAATTCACAAATTCACAAAAAGGCTTGCGTGTCTCACGACAATAACGGTTAATGGTTAACGGTTAAAGGTTAACGGTTATTGGTTATCGACGAAGTCAATGGCGCAAGATGAAAAACATCCTGCGCCATTACTTTACACTCTTAGCTCTTCACTCTTCACTCTTCACTCTCCACTGCCTTTCAACTCTTAACTCTTAACTCTTAACTCTTAACTTTTATCTGTTATCTATTATCTTTAAACTCCCCTTACTCTTCAGAATATTCTTAACCTTCGTGAGGGTAAGCCTGGAGTTTAAGACCATTCCCACAATCTTGTTCTCTCCCACGAGGATGCAACCCTGTGTATCTTTTGCGGTGTTGCCGGCATGGATGCGGATGCCTTGCCAGAGGCTGTTAAAACGGCTATCACCCGTTATCAACGGCAGCTGCGTTTTATACCTTGGGCTGTATGTCATACTGACCCTGTATTCCCCTTCCGGTATCGCACACGGTTTTATTGCCTTTAGCAGATTCCTGTCTGCCAGCACCTCCTCAACAGTCCTATCCACCTTCATCTCAATACACGGCGGCTCAAGAGTGTCGCAGATGTATTCATCTTTTGTGTAGGTACGAAATTCCTCTACCTCTTCAGTTCGTATATACAACCTTCCTATTGTATAATTCTTTCTTTTCGCAATGCGTTTTAAAATAAGTTCCATAATTATTATATTGATTTTGAAATGACGCGCCGAAACGCCGAAACGCCGACGCGCCTTAATGACTATAGAATAATTGTGCCCGTCTTATGATAGAGTGCAGGCTCTGTGCCCCGTTCCTCACGAATCTTTTCTACCAGATGGTCGCGAATAAGACGACTTACCTTGCCTCTGGCAGATGACGTACTCGACAGGTTGAAACATCGCATCACGTCCTCATTGGTGAATTTCTCCGGCAGACGTGTGAAACCCTCGATGGTTTTCTGGCGACGTTGTACATTGACGCTGGCATCCTTTAGTTTATTGTCGAAATACGCCTCTGCCATTGCACCGAAGTAAAACTTCTGACAAGCATACTGAATATTCACGATCAACTCTGCCAATTTCCAGTCCACATCATCTGTTTCGAATTCTCCGCACCAGTAGTCACCATCCTGCTTCATCTTGTCCCAATGCCGCATCACGATGAATGGAGCGGCAAAGTTCAGACCGTGATAAGCACAGCGTTTCAGCAGCATTTCGTCAGCTTTGGAGTCATTCTCTTCGGCATCCATCATGCGGCGTGCAGTCCAGTCGTATAGCTCATCGACAATCTTCTGCAGCGACAACTCACCCTTCATTCTGTCCAGCTTTTCTGCCCATGACTTCAGCCGTGCGTCACTCTCGTAATCCACATGACGTTCCCTATCCATCATCTCAAAATTTGTGGAAGGCAGAGGGATGCAAGTCAAACGCGTCGCGAGACCGCTTCCAAAGTTCTGTTCGTTTACTTTCTTCTTCAACGCAATAGGTGTGCCTGTATAAATGAAGTTCCATGTCACTATAAAATCCTGCATGATGCTATCAACATTACTGTACGCCTGACCGTCCTCTTCGTTGTGAAAGGCTTTTAGCTCCATCGAGAACTTGTCAATCCACGAGCCGCCTTTCTGTACGCTCACCGTGTTGTCCAGTTCCGTGTCAAAGGTTAGCATGTGCAGCTGCATTTCCTCGCCGTCCACTACCTCTACGGCATTCACCATATCTTGTATGAACTGTGCGTTAGAAGTACGGGCCGGATGCACTCTGACCACCACCTTCGGTTTCTTAGGCTTCTCTTTGTTGGCACCCTTCGTCTTCATCAGTTCGCGATAGGCGTTGATGGCATCTTTGCCCACTTTGTCGGCTGCCACGATTGGAGCCGCAAGGAGTTTGAAGAGTCTTGTAGCAAACGATTTTCCGCAGGCGGGATCGCCGATGATGAGAGTGGAATTATTCAGCCGACGCAGTTCTTCTGGCCTGTGATAGAAGCGATATGTGCATCGTGTCATAAGGGTCATAAGCAGTCCTCCGCTCACAAACAGCGCAGCAGGAAACTGGTTTCTCTTAAGCCCTTTGCAGATATCCTTCAGCAGAGGAAATTCCACACTCAAAGCCTCTATCTGCTCGCCCCAGTCGTTTAGTTGAGAGTTGATGGTTGACAGTTGAGAGTTTTGGTCTTCGTTACCAATAATCTCGCGCATCGTCTTCGACAGTCCCTTCGGTTGCTCCTTACAGGCTGATTCTACGATGCTTCTGAATTCCTGTTCGTCCAGCCCCAGACGCGGCATTATTTCAAGCAGCAGATTCTTATTATTGTCGCATATAGCACGCAGGTTTACGGCCAGCTGGTAGAGCTTTACGTTGCGCTCACCCTCCTGTGGCACGCCACCGTTACGCTTCCACCATTCATCGATAATCTCGCTGTAAGGTCGGCCCTTGAAAGATGTCTGAGGAAAAACCCCATCCTCGTCCTTCGGACACTCCTTCCCGAGGGCAGGAGAGATATTACCATTATCCTTCCCTCCCTCTCGGTGGAGGGATGCCTGCTCTGCAGGTAGGGAGGGGGTGGGGTCGAATATTTCATCTTCGAGATAAATGAGTTCCGCTGCCGTTGTTGTAAAGAACACTCGTGTGATGTCCTTGGCTCCGTCGTCGTACTTCACTCCCAGCAGGTCGCTGGCCCATTTCAGGTTTTCCTCCTGTGTCAACTCCGGACGGCGTTTGAACACCAGGTGATAACCCTCACCACGGGCACTCTCCTCCAACATTCTCAGGCCCAGTTCGTTTGCCTTACCAAGTATGCGTTCCTTCACCGCCTGCATCTCCCCTTTCGCGATATGGTCAATATCCATACCGATGGTGCTGCTCATGCGAGTAGAACCCTTTAGCGAGCCGTCCTCGTTAGGCAGACACGAGTAGTTCATCTGTTCAAGACGTTGCTTCTGCTTCTCGTCACCCTCATGCACAGCCTTTAAGGTGGCCTGTTGCTTGCGGCTATCGCGCAACTTCAAATACTCCTCTCTGTTGAGGACAGGGCGCATCATCTTCGCCCCGTCCTTATAATATATTACATGTACACTCATTGCTTAGAAACAGAAGTTAAGTTGAACATTAGCTGTAATCTCTCTTGGCATTTTCCTCACCATCATATTGAGGAAATCAACCCCTTTCGGCGTCCACACCATATAGCGTGTCTTGCGTTGCTTTCCCTTCAGGCTGAAGCAGTAGAAGTAGCGCACCTCTGTCAGGCCCTTCTCCTGCAGTTCTTCGCATAGTTGCCAGCGACCGCCTTTGCGATGCTGTATGCCCATGCTCCTGAGTAAGTTATTGAATGACATCACGTCCATACCCCAGAGTGCTGCCACCTGTGTGGCTGTCAGGCAGTCCTCGTTGCTCGAATTCACCATCCTGATGGTGTTGCCTATAATGTCGTAGGCACGCTCTACGATTTCCTCGTCAGAGAGCTGTCGCCCTTGTGCATCCTTCGTGGGGATATAGCCGCCCGTCATGCGAATCTGTGGCAGCACCTCGCTTGTCACCCAGCGTTTGAACTCCTTCGCCTGTTCCAACTTCGAAGAGAGAATCAGAGAGTAAAGACCAGACTCGTTGATGATGACGGCTCGTGTTCCATAGGCAGTGTCGCGAATCGCGACGGTGCCCTTGTCTTCGTTGTCCACATGTTTGTTCAACGCATCACGGGTATTGCTATACCCCAGTGCCTTTGCAACGTCTTTACCTACAAAGAAGGTCTCACCCTTCTCATTTGTCATTGTACGGATTTCTCCGAATACTGTGTTTTTAAAAATTTGAATATTAGTGTTCATAAAAAATGTCAGATTTAGCGAGGAAGAAGCATCTGAAACGCTGGCCAGCTTATCTCATGAGATTTCTTCCGCTCACTTCACCCGACATCCCGCTGCC
>Ga0326512_10004030_pt1 | contig 10705 bp, 21 predicted proteins | sample 1_2617_0518_D_FD_203652 | JGI IMG/M metagenome (GOLD analysis project Ga0326512, IMG submission 203652) | Bovine rumen microbial communities from UC Davis, California, United States - 1_2617_0518 | ecosystem: Host-associated > Mammals > Digestive system > Stomach > Rumen | place: USA...
TATACTCGGGCAGATCGTCCCAGCGCACCACGTCCACCAGGAACTCCCAGTCACCGTCCTTGTCGCGGGTGAAGATCAGGTGCATCTCGCCGTTCTCGCTCATGTTGACCTTGCGGCCCAGGTCGAGGATTGCGCCGTGCTCATACACAAACCGCATCTTGGTGTCGCTGTCCCCAGCCTTGTTGGCCAGTTTGGCTTCCTTCATGCACTTGCGGCGCTCGGTATTCATCAGGTCGTTCAATTCGTCCAGCTTCACGTAGGTTTCGCCCTTGATGTCGTACTTGTTCAGATACATGGTATCTACCTCCTTATGTTGTTCATGTTCCTATGCCTTGAAAGGGACTGTTTTTATAATCCCTTTCACCTTCCTACGCCCAGTTTCGGGCTGAAAGTGCAATTAAGATTTTGTTAAACCGAACTTTCACAGGTGTTTTCCCAGTCGATCCCGTACCGCTTGTGCATGGCGTGAATCTTGCGGTCAACCATCGCCGTCCTCCTGCTTCACTGTCCCTATGACCATCGGTCTGCCAATCGACCCCAGCAGTGCGTTGTCCTCGTCCGTGAAGCCCAGCTCATCGTACACCGCCTGTTCATCGAAGGTGTTCAGAAAAATCCAGGTGTGCATGGCCTTGGCGAGATGGAGCAGATGGTCGTAGGCTTTCGCCTTGGCGAGGGCCTGTTCCAGTTCCTCCGGCTCCACGTCCAGCTTTTCCAGCAGATTCAGCGCGTCCACCATAACATCGCTGTCGCACTGCTCCGCATCCTTGTACGGACAGTTGCGCTCCTTGCATTCCGTCTTGTAGATGGCGAAGTTCACATGGGTCAGGCATTCCAGCCCAGCTTTGACCTTCTCACGGACAGTCATTGTTTCGCCTCCATATCTTTTCTACCGCTTCATCAAACAGTGTCTCGGCTTTTCGCATCCCCATTATTTTTCCGACTTCGTATCCGCCCCAGAATATGCCGATTGCGCCCAAAATACCAATGACATAGCCTATAATGGTTGCTATCATTCCCACTTCACCGCCTTTCCGCAATTCGGGCAGTAATTGTACTGTTCGTGGAATAGCACGTTGTCGCCGAGCAATTCCTGATGTTCCAGTTTGTGACCACAGTTCCCGCACCTCCATTCATCTACATCTAATTGCGGCTCCACTGCAGCCTGTTCTTCCAGCTCGTCTACCCGCGCTTGCAGCCTTGCGATCAGCATTATGGTCACGAACGCCAGTTTCTGTTTGCATTCAACGGTGTCTTTCTTCCCATCGTTGTAAGGGCAGAAACAGCAGAATCCCTTCCGGCAGCACTCTATCCCATTGCGCACAACCTCACTGTCCTTCATAGGTCTTTACTCCTTCCGTCAGTCTGTCGATGTCGCCCTGGGTTTCCTTCCCGAAATATGGGCAGCGTTCCGGGGTGCAATCTTCCTCAAACGGGAAATCTCCCACTATGTCGTAGTTGTCGCCATTGCAGCAGACCTCGTTCATCAGCCACTTGCAGCCATCCGGGTCTTTCAGCGTTTCGAGGCAAAACCTACCACGTTCGTCCTTGCCTGTCTCTATCCATCGGCTCAATGTTTAGCCCTCCCTGTGCAGTGACCTGTCCGCGCTGAATCCTTCGGGATAGCGCCGCCGCAGCTTTTCGATGTTGTGTTCAGCTATGGCATCCATGCTCCACCCCATAGCCGCAGCCGCTTCCGCGATATACCACATCACATCCGACAATTCATCGAACAGCTTGTCGCCGATCTCGCGCCCGTCCTGATACAGCCCCTTCTTGACCAAATCGCAGCACTCGCCTGTCTCGCCAGCCAGTCCGAGCATGGCGTTTAGCAGATGTTCCTCCTGCGTCAACGCAGGGTTGCTCGTTCTCTGTGCCAATCCCTGATACTCAGTCAGCGTCATGTTTATCCTCCTGCATTACCAGTCGCTTGATTTCCTCGTTGATGTACCACCTGGCCTTGCGTAAGTCCTCGATCTCCGTCTCCGGGTTCTTCTTCCCGGCTCTGGCGATGTACTTGATGGCGTTGCCCCGGTTGAAGCCATCGCCGAATCCCCAGTCTTCTATCGCGTCGATAACCTCAATGCTGCCCGTGTTGTAGTGGGCTGGATGCTCAACGTTGCTCATGCTATGCTCCTTTCACCGTTACCGCGTCCTCTGTCACATCCCCGGCGAAGCTGATTTCAAGCCCTACGGTGTCATACACTTCCTGTATCGCATCCTGCGAGGTCAGCGTGAATTGCAGCTTGTCGTACACGTCGTTCAGTACCCGGCTACAGCGTTCCTTACCGAAGCCGTGCAGCTCGTGAAGCGTCAGGCAGATGGCGGCGAATACGGTCTTGACCGCGCCGTCTTTGCCATCCTTCAAGCCCTTGGAGTAGGCATCTTCCTCGGCATTGTGCATATCCTCGATGGTGATGCCATTCTTGCTGATGCGCTGGAACGCTTCGTTATCGGCGATGCGCTGGGCGCGTTCCTCCGGTGACAGCTTCCAGAATGCGTCGATTGCCGCTTGCCGCTGTTCGCGGGTCTGCTCCCGCTGGGCCATGCGCCGCAGCTCACGGCTGGACTTGGTTGCCCGCTGGAATTTCACCTTGCTCATGCTATCCCTCCTTCGGCTTTCTGTCCCATATACGCGCTACACCGTAACAATGTTCGCCACGTTTTTTCTTGTTAATCAGCCATTGTCCCATCAATCCAGCGCCCCAATATTCAGCGTCAGATTCTATGGCTTCTACGTCGTCCATGTCGCGCCCATTTAGACGCTGCATATGGTGAACAAACTCGTGTGCGATACATGACATAATACCTGTTGTCCCTATGTCACCTGCGATATGAATGCACACTTCGCCCTTACCGTCTATTGGATAGCAATATACTCCAAACGCAGCGTTACCGTTCTGGTCAACACAGGAAGGATAGCCATAGTGTACATAAATCGGTATCTTTGGCACATTGTAAACTCCGAATAGATGGTTTATAAATCTCTGTACAAACCGCTTGTTTTTGTTCATATACCCTCCTTCGGCTCAATCCCCCAGCTTCTGCGCGATTCCGGCGGGGATGGGGTCATGCTGATACAAGATATTTGTCCGAGAACAACAAATCAAGTGTAATCGCCCCTTTCTCTGAATACGGTATTCTTACCAGCGGTATGTTGTGCTTCGCAGCATATTCGTTCTTGATTATGTCGTACTGCCACAATTTCGACAAATCCTTCCCGTATATCAACGGGTACTTAGTCGATGTGTTGTGCTGAACTCCGTCGCACTCTATAATCCGGTAAGGCTTATCATTAGCGTCAAACAGCACAAAATCGAATCTACCAACGCACCCACCCGGCAGAATCAAATCGTCAAAGAACGGTTTATCATACACATACTTAATTCCGTTATCATCCAACACTTTTGCGATTTTCTGTTCCACTTGACTTCGCTTAAAACATCCACAAGACACTATTTCACCACTAAGTAGATGTGATAGTCTGACCACTATTCGATTCCCGCAATCGCATCTGCATAAGAAATATTTGTCTTTCGTTTTAAGTCCGTTTTCAAACTTGTATGCGTAATCTCGTTCTTCGACCATTAACCGTCCGAACTTCTTCCCGATATACCGAGCATCGGTTTTCTCATCCCTTGTGCAACCACAATCTTTCGCCATTCCACGCTTTACCGAACGCAACGGACGGCATACCGTTTTCCCGCATGAACATAAAAACACCCAGTATTTTTCGCGTTCATTCTTGCGTGGTATGATTTCCTTATTCAGAATAATCACTGGCGAAATCGCCGTTAATTGCCCGATTTTATCCCCAATATGTTTCAAGTCATAAGCTGTTGGATGTTCACGAATGTAAATCACCCCGTTTCTGTCTAACTCCGCCACTATCTCGCCTCCTCCCATAATCCGCACGGCTTGTCGTATGCGTCTTGTTCTGTCGGTTCGCCCTCAATCGCCCTGCAAACGCCCACATGCGCACAGCCGATGTCCTTGATAAACTCCCAGTGTGCGCAATGGCAACAGTAGTGCGAGAACAGCCCGTTCCGGGGCATTGGCCACTTCTTACGCCTTGCCATCTTGCGCCTCCTGTTCCTTCTGCCATGCTTCAAGCAGCTTGCCAATTATATTCTCTGACCAATAGTCACCGTCAATCGCGGCCCAGTTCTTACGTTCCTGAAGCCACTCCACCGGGATAGCGTCGATGGTAGGAGGACACCCTTCATCCGTGGCAAAGTCCAAGGCATCCGAAACGCTCATTTCGATATGCTCGTATTCCTCATGTTCTATGTCGTAACTTTGAACGGTAACACGTACTTCGGCATCGATCAGCTTCACCGCTTCGGCCTCCTTCCGCAGCAGTTGATCTCATGGCAGAATCCGTTATACTCGCAAGCCGGGACAAGCAGCCCTTCCAGCTCCGGCGTTTTCTCCGTCGCCGCGTCGCACATCAGCTTGACCGTGTGGCGGGTCTTTGCGCTGGCCTGTGTGCACAACCGCTTATTGGCGATGGTCATCAATTCTTCTGCGTTGCAATACAGGATCATGTTGACTGGGGTGTTCCTGGGCGCGGTGTCGCCGTCCATCCTGTTCTGGCGGTCGTTGCGCAGACTGGAAACAAACGGCACCGCATGGACATGGCGGGTCAGGTGGGTGGCGATGTTGGACGGGATGTCCTCGATCAGGAATGCGAAGTTCAGCACCCGGATAGGGCTGTGACGGGCGTTGAGCAAGTCCCGGATGAGCTGTGGCATCGGCGGCTCCTTGGGTTCTGCCGTTTTCGACATCGTGGCCCAGACGCATCTTTTCAGCAGCATTCGTTCCCGCTCTTCGGGCCAGTAGATGCAAGTGACTTTCATTTCGTCGCCTCCAATGTCCTGTTGTGAATCCGATACTTCCTTGTGCTATCCATGCGCATGTCCCGACAACGTTTGCAGCGCGTATGCCCCTCGTCCGTAGGCCGCCCACAGTCCACACACAGCCCCTTTTCAATGCGCTCCCGGCGCACCCGGCGCTTGCGCTCGTTGATTTGCTCCCGGTGTTCCATGCCGTATTTGATATACGCGAACAGGCACTTGCGGCACATGGTTTTCCCCGGCTCGGCCATGTCCTCACACTTGACGCAGCGGCCAGCCTCTTTCAGCGATTCATACCGTGCCTTGTTGAACCTGAAATACTTCTGCGTGTACTTTCGGCAATTGTCGCACTGTTTGAACGTCGCGCCCTCCGGCAGCGGCTTCCCGCACCGCGTACACAACCCATTTTCCCGCCGCCACGCCCGCCGGTTCCGGCGGGATTCGCTTACCTTCATGGCGCATTCCCGGCATACATGCTTCCCCGGCATGACAGGATTCGCACCGCCGCACTTGGGGCATCTGCCGTTTCGCACGTAGTAGTCGTAATTGGTCTTGGTCTTTTCCGCGTTGTACATCTACTCACCCCGCATCAGTAGCCGTCCAAGGCCCTTCCACGCCGCATCAGCGTTGCCCGCCCGCACCTGCCCGCGAAGGGTCAGAAGCTGCTGCTTGTCGATGTGACCCCGCAGGTAGGCCGCCCGTAGTTCGTCGTAGATTCGCCGGTTGGCGAGATAGTGGCTCGCCTGCTCCGGCACCGGCCCAAGGTCTGTATAATCCTTGGACCTTATGTTGTCGCGGTTGATTTTTCGGTACATCCTTCACGCCTCCCTATTCCACGCGCTCAAATGGTCAAATACTTTGTAGATGCCCAGCCAGAGCATAGCCCAGACGGTCAGAATGGCCCCTCTGACGGGATTCATGGGCGGGGTGTAGTATTTCCTCGCCAGCCGCTTGCGCGTCCTCTGCCACCGCTTTTCGTCCGCTATGGCGCGTACCCCGTCCTTGGCGTGGAGCTTCTCATTCTCGGCCTTGACCGCCCGAAGCTCCACCACGCTTGCCCCCTCCGCGATTGCAGCCGCCATGCGCGGGTCTGCCGTCTTGATCTCAACTGTTGCCATGTTCTATGCCTCCTCGCTCATGTGCGCCCCACACACGCTGCACCGCTTTTTCTCGTGCGCTCCACGCCGGATGATCTTGCCGCAGTTCGTACACTTCCACCGGGCCTTGCCCTCGTCGTTGGTATAGTAGTGCCACTTGGCTTCAACTGGCGCTTCCAGCTTATTCAGCAGTTCTACCGTTCGCCGCGCCGTAATGATGTTCACATGTACAGGTGCTTGTCCGTATTCGTTATTGCCGTATTTTTCACAGTCCGCAATCGCCGTTTCCAACTTCGCGATCACCTGCTGTCTCAATTCATCCATCCTGTTCACGGTTGACCCACCCTCCTTTTTCTCTGGTATCGTTTACCCATCTTCACCAGCCTGTCCTTTGTCCTCGCATCGGCGTCGTTGGCTCCTGCGTAGTAAAGCCACTGCGCTGCCTTTTCCTGCGCGTGGACTACCTGCCACTTGATAAATTCCTCACACTCGGACTGGCAGCCCACATGCCTTTTCGTACAGTCAACGCCGTTGGTCTTGCATGGTGGTTTGGTTCTCATTTCGCCCTCACGCTCAACGTCTCGTCTTGATAGAACTCCACGCCCGGAATGTTCAGCCCGCCCTCGTACTGCCGCGCCAGCCCGTTCAGCGCCGTCATGTTGATCTCACGCAGCTCGTAGCCGTCGAAGTACGCGGGCACCAACTTCGGGTCGGTCACGCGGGCTTTCCACGTCGTTCTCACGCTCACGCCCTTGGCCGCTGCCGTGGGCTGTACCTGCTCAGGCTCCGCAGTGTCCATCATGTCGCGCATGAACGCCGCGCTGTCCGCGTCGCCCTGCTGCTCGGCCTGTGCCGCTAGTGCCGCGAGCCGCGCCTGTTCTTCCTCCCGCGCCTTTCGTGCCGCTTCCTCCGCGATGCGCCGCTGCTCCGTGGTGTACGCCAGCATGGTCTTCTTGACCGTGCCCTCTGCATCCTCCAACGGCTTCAACATCTGCTTTTCACGGTCAACCAACGTCTTATGCGCTGCCTGTGCCGCCGCCTTGGGCGCTTTCCAGTAGTCCTTGACCGCCTTGATTCGCGCCTTGATGTCCTTCAGGATGTCGCCGCCGCGCTCATATTCTGCGTCGTTGGTGATGGTCAGCCCGGTCACGCGCTTCACCATCAACGCGCCCTCCTGCTCCATCTGCTGCTCAATCGTAGGCTTGATTGCCTCCATGGTCATTCTCCTTTCGTGGGGGCGGGGTTGCCGCCCCCGGTCATTTATTAAGCGTCAAGCGCGGGCTGATACGGGTAGCGGTCACAAATGCGAATCTGAGCCTGATCGTGGATGAACGCATATATCGCGCACTCGCACCGCTGCAAGGTTTCTGCGTTCTGCTTGTGCCCGCGCACATACTCCCGGATGTTCAGCGCGTGTCGGGCGTTGTACCGCTCGCAGTTTTCGACCTCGTTCATGCAGTACACCCGCACGAACTTTTTCAACCCGTCCTTGTCCTCACCGCGATATACCGCGCTGATAATCGCCACGCACATGATGGTATGCAGCTTGGAGCCGTATTTCTTGCCGCCGCCCGCCATGCTCTTGCCGATCACTTCATAGGCTTCTGCCAGCGCGTCGTAGTGCCGGTCAATGTAGCTGATGATCTCAGCGGGTTCAGCCTTGCCGCAACCCAGCCGCGCTTTCAGCCGGATATACGTGCCGATATACGGCGACATATACTTATACAGGTCATCCGTGATACCGCTGATCTGTATGATGTTCTGCGTTGTGCGCCGCGCCCCAACGTCAATCGTGAACGCCTCGCCGTCAGAATGCTCCACGTTGTAGGTCACCATCATGGTTACCGGCACATTCGCAGCCACCAGCGCTTCAAGCCTGTGCTGCCCGTCGATAAGCTCCCCCTTATCGTCGAACGCGATGCCCTGATGTGTCAGGTTCCAGCCCCCGGCCTTCATGATTCGGGCGTAGCGCTTCACTGTTTCGTGGTTTAGCCGCCGGTTGTTTTTCATGTTCTTCGCCAGCATGTCCCTCGCCATATCAGGCGTAATCGTGATGACCTTGCTTTCCATTCCCATGTGTCTGTCCTTCCTTTCACTGTCTCAAATAGTTCAAAATCGTGTCTCTGGCTTCTTCCCAGCCGTAGCACACCACCGCCATGTTGCCGTACTTTTTCAGCTTGAACATCACCTTCTTTTGCGCATCGCTGACCATGCCCCCCTTCCTGCGCTTCAATTCGATGTACAGCGCCGTGTGGTGGTGGCTCGGCACCGGCAGGCAGATGTCCGGGATGCCCGCCATAACGCCCTGCTCTTTCAGGTGGCGTCCCTCAATGGGGTTTCGGCTGCCGCCGTTTGGTATGGCGTGTAGCAGCTCCAGCGCCGGGTAGCGCTTGATGTTGTAATCCCGCCACTCAAACAGGGCCTTTTGCTCCTGCGCCTCCGTGGGGATTGGCATTTTGTAGCTCATGCCCTGCCTCCTATAAAATCAAACAGCGTTGTCTGGTTCATCTCCATCTCGGCCCGCTTGATGTTTTCGACAGCCGCCTCGAAATACGCGGGCTTCAACTCAATGCCGATTCCCCTGCGCTTCATCTTCACGGCCTGGTAGACCTCGCTTCCGATTCCCAGGAACGGTGTGAACACCACGTCGCCCTCGTTGCTGTACAGCCGCAAGCACCGCTCGATCACCGGCAACTGCAACGGGCAGATGTGCCGCTCGCTCTCGTCATCCTTCGGAATCCTTGCGTTCAGCGTATCCGACTGGTTGATGTCCCACCATACCGGGCTGTTCACCTCGTCCCAGATCGGGCTTGCCACGTTCTGCCATTCGGACACCGGAAACGTCTCGTTGGTGTGCGTCACTCGCTCCGGGTTGTCCCCTGGCTTGCGCATGAACACCACATAGTCGGGAATCCCCATCCGGCTCATGCATGAATCCTTTTTGAGTTGCTTGTGCAGCAGCCCCAGCGCCTTCGTGCGCTGCATGGCCGTCACCGGGTTTTTCCAGATGCACACCTCCGCGTGATAGATGAACCCGACCGCTTGAAACGCCCTGATCAGGTCGCCACGGAAATCCCGGATTCCGATATAGCCGTCCTTTTCCTTGCTGGTAGGAAGGTTCATACAATGCACCGCCATGATACGCCCCGGCTTCAATATCCGGTACAGCTCCCTTGTGATGAATGAAAAGTGGGTGAAGAACTCCGCGTCGTCCTTGCAGTTGCCAAGGTCGCGATCAGAATTGCTGTATGTATACAGGCTCGAAAACGGGGGTGAATAGACCTCCATGTCTATGCTGTCGTCCCCAAACTGCGTGATGATCTCCGCCGTGTCTCCGCAATACAGCGCGGCCTTGTCGTCGATATACTTGTCCAATACCTTCACGCTATCCATGCTGGAACCTCCATTCTCTGTGTGGGTCTGTAGTCAGTCGTTATCCTGGTTGTGCGTCTGATTTCTGACAGCGTAACCTCTTTCATAAGAGCCGTCATCTGCCGCTGCATCTCGTCCATCTGTTCCTGCTTGCGCTGCACGTTATCCAGCACGTTCATCTCCCGTTCAGACAGGATGATATAAACGTCAACCGGCTTTTTCTGTCCAAAACGCCAGCATCGCCGCACCGCCTGATAGAATCGTTCGTAACTGTCAGACAGTCCACAGAACACCATGCTGTGACAGCTCTGGAAGTTGCTGCCAAACCCGAATATCGACGGCTTGCTCACCAGCGCGTGAATCCTGCCGTCCGCAAAGTCCAGGCTGGCCCCGGCCTTGAACTCCGGCTCATCCGAGCCCTTGACCTCCACGCAATCCCGCGCCTTCTTCTTCAGCATGGCGCTCTCGTCGTTGTAGTCGCACCACAGCAGCCATTGGCTGTCCATGTCGCCGTTTGCCAGCGCCGCCGCCCGGTCCGTGCGGTCCTCCGCGCTGTCCTTGCGGGCCGTCCGGCGCTCCTCCAGCGTGCTCGCCAGCGTCACCAGCAGCTCGCCCTCGCGCACCGCGCTCTCGGTGATGACCCTGTGAATGTTCAGGGGCGGTAGGTCGTAGCCCTCGCCCTGATAACCCAAATCCTTCGGGCTGTTGAAGTAGATCGCCCAAGTGGCGAACCATTCCCAGAACTTGTTGACGCCTGCCTTCTTGAGCCGCCACTTGCTGGTGTCGCCACTGTCGTGAATGAAGTAGGTCGCCAGCATCTCCGTCCGGCTCATGATGCCCAGGAACTCGCAGGATGTCCCGATCTCGGTATAGTCGTTTGGCGCAATGGTCGCCGTGCATAGCAGCCGATACGGCGTGTTGCAGAACATGTCCGTCAGCAGCGTCTTGTATTTACCCGTGAACGACTTCAAAATGCTGCTCTCGTCCAACACCACCCCGGCAAATACCGAAGCGTCAAAGTGCTCGATCATCTCATAGTTGGTGATGTTCACGCCGTTTACTACTTCGCCCGCGTGTCGGCATACCTTTAAGGTGCAAATTCCAAATTTCTCCGCCTCCCTGCGGGTCTGCTCTACCACAGACAGCGGGGAAACAATCATCACGGGCTTTCCCGTGTGCTCATGCACCGCCCTGCCCCATTCCAACAGCATCAGCGTCTTCCCCGTGCCACAGCCGGTCAGGATCGCGCACTTGCCCTTTTTGCAGGCCCACGCGATGATGTCCCGTTGGTAATCAAAGGCCATCGGCGTAATACTCTCCCGGTCCACATCGAACCCGCAAGCCTCCGCCCGCATCTCCTTCGTCTTCAAAAATTCCTCGTAG
>Ga0326512_10004031_pt1 | contig 10704 bp, 10 predicted proteins | sample 1_2617_0518_D_FD_203652 | JGI IMG/M metagenome (GOLD analysis project Ga0326512, IMG submission 203652) | Bovine rumen microbial communities from UC Davis, California, United States - 1_2617_0518 | ecosystem: Host-associated > Mammals > Digestive system > Stomach > Rumen | place: USA...
GTATCTTGCGTAGTGGATTTTGAGTCCACCCTGTCTCACCAGTTGCAGCACTAACCCATAAATAATCTCTCTTAGTTGAGAGGGAGTTTCGCGGTTTGCAGCGATTCTCAAAACACTATGTAACAACGTTAAAAGGGGTTGTATCTTTTTAAGTTGCATAGCCACAACTTTTAGTTGGAGAGAAAGGATTTGAACCTTCATGCACCGTTACGGTAATTATATTGCATCGCTTATAAGACGACCCCGCTACTCTCCATTGTAATTGCGGATTGTATGAAAATTTTGCATAAATTATAAAATAGGAACAATCTCTGCAATAGTTCAGGAGGTAGGATTCGAACCTACGGAATAACGGCACCAAAAACCGTTGGCTTACCACTTGCCGACTCCTGAATAAAAATTTCGCTTTCACTCAAAAGTGTCTTACTGTTAGTTTTGTCTTTTAAGTTACTCACTTGCAGAATTAGTTTTTATCAATGCCAAAACTCACTGCCATTGAAAACATTTCCTGTTTTGCACGGAACGGGAGTCGAACCCGCACGTCATTAGCTGACACAGGATTTTCTTACCACTATAGCTTTCGCTACCCTTTCGGTTTGATGGTCTGGACTATCTCTTCACCATGCATTTCTGTTTAGGTGGCTACCATATAGTCTCTACGCATTCCCGAGTATTTCTATTCGGTTAGTACGGGATTGACATTTTACAGTGTTTCCCGTTTAGATAGCATTCACACTAGAAGTTTCCTGTCTAGGTGCTCAAATTGTTTAAGTCCTGGGCGTCTACCAGTTCCGCCATCCGTGCTTAATTGTTTTTTATTATAGGTAATTTTTGTTGTAAACGGACCCTCAATTTGCTAAATCTTTTTACAACTTTTAATGGGTCACCTAGGAATCGAACCTAGCAGGAACATAGTCAAAGGATTTACAGTCCTCCCGGTTGCCCAGCTCCGGTCGTGGCCCAAAAGTCTACATAGTTGGATTCGAACCAACGAAGTCTTGATCCCAAATCAAGTGGATTAACCGCTCTCCTATATGTAGAAAAAAATAAGGAACCTTTTTAAAGGCTCCCTTTCAAGCTAAGTATAATTTGCTCAAAAGGTCACCTCATATCCATCTGTGATAAATATTGAGGATATAAAGGCAAAGATATAGAAGGAACAGAATATGAGTTCTGAACTACGCTTGTCAAAATTGATCCAATTGTAAATCTCATAAGCTATCTCCTTTCTTTTTAATCTTAATTATAGTTAGTGGATTTCAAAATCGTCATTTTTTTTTGAAAATCTTCTCAACTGTACTTTTTATGTTTTTTATTATAGGCTTTGAAAAAAGAAAATTTCCCTTTTTTCCTCAAAACGAACTACTTATGCGTAAACAATTAAATGTATCACGAGTTTCGGGGTTTTTATTTATATTTTAAAAAATCGAAAAAGTTTTTAAAAAAGTTTTAAAAACCTAACTCGTGGTACATTCACCTTCATTTCTTTATTCTATAAGGGTTTAGTCGGTTTTTAATGTATCACGAGTTATTATAACATATGATACATTAACAGCCTGAATGTACAACGAGTTTGGGGGTTTCAAATATATTTTTAAAAATTAAAAAAACTTTTTTAAAATGTTTTAAAAACTTAACTCGTGATACATTCGCCTGCTTTTCTTTATTCTATAACATTTTATCTTCATTTTATTGTATCACGAGTTATTTTAACATATGATACCTTCAATAAAAACAACTTAATGTACAACATGTTTTAATAACTCGTTATACATTAAAACTGCGTTAAAGTCTTATAAAATAAGGAAAAACAATTAAATGTACAACGAGTTATCTTTTCTAAACTTTTTTAAAAAGGTTTTTAAAATTTTAAAAATATAATTAGAAAACCCTAACTCGTGGTACATTCATCTTTTTAATTTTCAAGCCATCGTTGCTATATTTTTTTTCATCATGCTAAGAGAATTTAAAAGGGCTTTCAAAAGATATGAAAACAAATTCAGGATAAAAAACCCTGAAGTAAAAGAGATATTTTTAATGTTACCTGAAAATACAAATGAAGAGATTTGCGAATGGCTCACTCAAAATAATTATCAATGGGCAAAATATCCGGGTTTGAAAGAAAACGAGATAAAAATTGTTGAATTGAAAAAAGAAGGACCCTCTGTTTTTTGGGTCCCTAAAAGTTAAAATTCCGGGGTGGAATAAGAATCTATTTCTTCATTGAAGTCTTCGATTACATTTTTCAAATCTTCAAAATCTGTTTTTAATTCGTTTTCATTTCCACCAACCCAGATTCCAATTGTTTCTGAATCATTTTCATCTGTATCGTAAGTCACAAATAACTTCATTCTGTAATCTGTGGCTTCTCTGTCTTCAATATCAGCTTTGAATTTGATTTTGAAAAAATCTTTTGATGCGGTAATTTCAAAATCATTACCCCATCCATCCTCTTCAATTTTCCATCCATCTTTGTCGAGTATTTCTTCAAAAAAGCAAACAAACAACAAAGCGGGAGTCATACCTAATTTTGGATTTGGCCTATACCTATGAACTCTTGTTTCTCTTATTTTTTTCATTTTTTACTTCCACCTATAAATCTTTTATCTCCGTATCTTTGCAAAATTCTATCACAAAGAGCTTTGTTTTCCCAAGCGGAATTTCCTCCTTTTTCTCTAAATTCCTCCAACTCATCCATAAAGGCATCTACTAAAGGTTCAGGCCATTCAACATCAACTCCAGGCGAATCCCAAGCACCAACAGCAATTCTTTTTGTTTTCTGATGCTTTGACTTCCATCTATCCCTATCCATTATAAAACCGCCGTTACTTTCTCTTGCCTTTGCAGTTTCAGGGTCTTCATATTCAAAAGGATCGTAATCTTTCAAAAAGTGAGTATTTTCTTGAAGAAGTTTTACGGATTCTGCGTAATCATTGAAATCCTCTTCTTTCAAAAAATCATATTCAAAAGGATCATTATAAAATCCATTTTCTATATCTTCTTTCATTATAAACTCCTGTTTTTTAAAAATTAGTCCTTTTGTCTTTGCTGCAAAAAAAAATGGAGGTATTTTGAATATACCTCCAATTTTAATTAACGCAAGCCTTTAATCCATCTCGGAGCTGATTCCCCAAAATCTAATTCTTTCTCTTCTTCAGGTTCTTCAAAATCTTCAAGAGTTCCGTTATCTTCATCTTCCAACCCGTTACCCTCTTCAGCGGCAACTTCACCGTTTTCAGCATAATCCCCAAGTTCGACAATCATAGCATCTGTATCTCTTTCAAAATCATCCATGTTATCATCTTCCCAAACACTTCTGTCGTGAATTGAACCTTCTTTTGCATAAGACAATTGATATTTATTACCTTTGTCACTTTCAACAAAATTCAAAGTAATCTCGCAGCCTGCAAATTCACCAGTTGCTGTCCAAGAATACTCATCCCAAGTAAGTTCTGTTCCGAGTTTTTCTTCCAAAGTCTTTTTCAAATCCTCTGCATCAAGCTGAGTAAGATCTATTTTTGAACCTTTTTTTGTTGTTTGCTTTTCTGCAAATCTTTTTTTTCTCAAATAAGTACGCATTTTAAAAATCTCCATTATTTTTATAAAATTAGTGCAAGTTTTTGAAAAGAATTAGGTCTTTAATTCCTTTTTTGAAAAGTCCCTTCCTATATTAATTTTAATGATGACTACTAATACTAATGAACGCAAACCAAAAATGGTTTTAGTAATGAGAAAGGACCTACATTGTAGGCGTGGTAAAGAAATCAGCCAAGGTTCTCACGCTGCAGTTGGGGCAATTTTGCAAACTCTTTTTGGAAGCAATTTGAATGAGAATGATTTCATTCAAACTCGCGGAGTAAAAGATGAGGTTATTTTCTCCATCAACAAACCCACAATTACAATTCCAAAAAGCGTAAAGGATTGGATTACAGGAGAATATACAAAAATCTGTGTATATGTAAATTCAGAAGAAGAATTGAATGCGGTTGCAGAAAAAGCAAGGAATTTGGCTTTGAATGTCTGTGAGATTACAGATAATGGACATACAGAATTCCACGGTGAAAAGACGAAAACCTGCATTGCAATTGGACCTGATGAAAGCTACTTGATTGATCAAGTCACTAGCAATTTGCCTTTGTATTGAAAAAAGAAGTAAAAATATGGCATTTGAATATTACAAGTTGGATATTATACCAAAGGACAATACAACCACCTCTTTTCGATTTGAAACAAAACAAAAAGCACTTCAGGTCAAAGATGAAATCTTGAAGGCTCACAAAGATCTTGAAATTAGCTGGAACATCTATCTAGTGAAAAAGATTGCATGTGGAGTACAGGAGAAAACTTAAAAGAATTTATCCCATAAATGTAAAAAAGTTTTTGCTATATTATTTTTCAAGGAGTACAAAATGACAGAATCACAGAAGGAAATTATTGTTGAGGTTATTACAGAGAAAATGAAAAAATTCCCGCGAGCTGAAATAAAGCTTTCAAGATTGATGCAATCGGTTATTTCAAAAGCAAACGAAGTTTATTATGTAAACTGTGAATACCCGCGGGATTATTCTGAATTTAAAAATATTTTTGAAGATATTACAATTAATAAAAAAATCATTGAAGGAAAAACGTTTGAATTGAGGGAGTCAGGATTTCTTGATGGATGGGGAATGTACCCAACTGACACTTATGTAGTAAAGCACGTTTCGAAAACGAGATCAAGAAAGGTAAATTCCGCAGTCAATCCTAGACTTAGTAGTAAGTAAAACACCTCCCACAGCGGGCATCTCCACATCTTTATCGGTTGTATTTTGCGGGATTAGTTCTCCTGTATGCCAATCATAATATGTGGAGTCGTCTTTGTATAAAGTTCTTGAAGGTAAAATTCTTTGAAAAGCACCTCCTGCTTTATCTTTACCATATGCATCATTTACTTTTTCATTTGGGTCTTTTGTAATTTCATTTGTCGTACTTACAGCCTGAGTAGATAAAGAATCAGTTGTTGATGTAGAAGGTAAAATAAAAGCTTCTTTTGTAGCAATTGAACGCTGAGCTTCAAGCCAGGAGTCAAAAGAAACAACATCATCAATATTTCCTCTTAACTTATCCTGCAAAGAACCTTCTTTACTTGAACTTATATAAGACCAGGTAGACTTATCTCCTGGACCATAATTTTTTGCCAAATCGTTTGTTCTTTCAACATCAACAGGGTCTTTTTTAGGCCGGTTTATTTTTATTGTAATTGGAGAATTACTCAAACCGACAAAATCGAATTCAGCATAATGCATATGTTCCCAAACAGGAATCATTAAAGGAATACCTGGATTTCCAAAAAACATAAAGAAGTCTTCCCAAAGAAGTAAAGTACCGCTTCCTCTTGGCATTTTTACAAAATTCTCTAATTCTGTTTGACTTATAATATAAGGGTTGATTACTAAGTGAGTTCTGCTTGTTAATTTTTCTCTATTTAAAAAATGTTCAGTTACTTCACTCATTGCATCTTTATCATCCACATTAGAGTGAGGACTTGTATAAAATCCAAAATATTTTTGATATTCGTTTATTTTATCTTTTGATTTTGCATAAAAAGTAATTTCACCTGTATCAATATCTTCAGATGCAGTTCTGCCGTAACCTACATTCAAATACCCTTCTTCATAATTTTCTTTAAGGTATTCATCCATATAAGCAATCTCTGAATTTAAAGAATCACTTATAAAACCATCTAAAGTTGTTTTTGGAATATAATTTGGAGCCAATTCTTCATCTGCCATAATTCCAACTAACAAAGAACTTGCTTCAGGTAAAGTTAAATGCACGGTATCCTCAAGTAAATTTTTTGCTAAATTCCTTCTCATACTTGCATTTATAGTAGTCCATCTTTCTGCGGTTTGTTCTTCATTGTTATAAAAGAAAGTATCAAATGCAAGCTCACTATTTGACAAACCGGAAGCATTTTGAGTTCCAGGTGTTTTACGAATAATTACATCACCATATACATTTTCAATTTGTTTATTTTTTGGCTGACCGACTTGAAAACCTACTTCTGTAATAATTCTATTATCGCCGGTTGGAGCTTGAAACATTGAACCCGGAATTAAAGTCGTTTGATCTTTGAATTTAGAAAAATAATTTTTCTTACCCATTGCATCCGGGTCAGATCTTAAAGACTCTGTTTTTTCTCCAATAATTATTGTATTATCAGAAAGGCGAACTTTTAAATTTCCTTCCGCAGTAATATCAACGATACCTTTTAATACTTCGAACTTTTCGCTGTTTAAGTCAGGGTAAATAACTCTTATACCCTGTAATTGATCTGAATTATCTACAACTTCAAATCTGCCATTTTTTTCAGCCCAAACAATCCAGTCCCCTGTATTTAATTCAACAATTCTACCAGGATTATCTCTATCAATATAAGGTACATTTGAAGCTCCAAGGCAATCAACTATCCAAAAATGACCGTTTAATTTTGTTCCATCTTCTTCAGGAACGGGCCATTCATTTTGATTTTCAATTTTATTTTTATCATTGATTGGTTGAAAAATACCCTCAAAAACTAAACCCTTTTGTAAAAATTCAGGTAATTGAGATAAAGGAACTTTTCCAGTTTCATCCAATTGGGCTTTTGATTTATTTAATACATCCAAAGCCTCCTGAACATTTTCAGTTTCTTTTAATAATTTTTTATGATCTTCAGAGAAAGTTGCAACACTCTCAATTTCTTCAGAATTTGGGGTATAATCAATATCTTTTGCGGTTGAACCTGATGGAATTAAAACCCATTTTTCTCCATTCCAATAAATAAAATCCCCTCTCTTTGTTTTTACATTTTCAGTATTTACTTGCCTACTTAAAGGTAAATCTACCTGAGATGTTTTTATCCAAACAGGATTTGTAAAAATATAAAGCCAGCCTTTTCCTTTTTTTAAATTACTAAACTCTTGATAATTTTGAATTTCCCCTTTATATAAAAGCCTTTGCTCCAATTCAAGTATAGCATCTCTCATTGCATCCGCTTCCAAATCGGAATCTTCTTTTTCAAAAAGAGTGCCGGGTATTCTTATATATTTTACAGAAGTTAATTTATCAGGGAAAGTATGATTTTTTACATCTTCATAAACGGTATCTGTAATAATTAAAATATCGCTTTTGAAAAAGCAAACATTTTCATTATTTATCTGATAATGTTCTTTATCAGTTTTTTCAAAAATCCAAAAATCACCTTTATGGCATCTACAAAAGTCTATATCTTTTGAGTTTATAAAATCTCCATTAAATACGTTTGGATTTATATAACCTTTAAAGCATAAAGAATCTAAAGAACGGCGGTCAGCAATTTCAGTAAAGTTTTGAGATGAAGGATCTTTTACCCAAAGCTGACCTCTTGAAAAAGAGTTGCCTTTAGGATTGAAGGGATCAGTATTTATATACGACCAGAAAAATTGCCCGTTTTTTAAATCTTCAATTTGTCTTTTTCTTATATCTCCTCTGCTATGTTGAATTATTACTGGCAATTTTTCACCTCTTTTTTTTTAAAACTAATTTTTATTAGAAATTAGTTAAGGAGAAAATCTAAATATGGCAGGAAATATAATTCAGATTCCAAGGGGTAAATTAACATCTCTTTTAAATGTAAGACCGTTAGGTTTTGGTGAACTTTTCCTTTCAACAGTAAAAGAGGATGAAGTTTTAAAAGAAAAAGAAATTTTTGACATTTCAGGTGGAAAAGAAACAAGAATCACTAGTATAGAGATTGGTGATATTTTTGCGGGTACAAATTCGCAAAATAAAGTTTATGCAATTGGATCTAGTGGGTCCTTAAAATGGGGTGGAATTACTGCAACCACTTCTGCACAGGCTTTGACAACAGCGGTAGCAAATCCAAATTACATTTACATGTATCAAGGAGAGGATACCGTCTATATTAAAGAAGTTGCAAATACAGAACCTTCTTTGAAAAAGATTTTTGGAAAATATGTTGCAAACAATTCCTCTGAAGCTGATTCAGAAATTAACCCTGGTGATTTATTCTTCTATAGTCCAAGAATGAATCAATTTGTTGTTTTGCACTTAAATCATTCTTCTGATGCATTGGTAAAAATCAATACTGAAAAATTGATTTCGTCTTCAATGAGAAACTTCCTAAAAAAGGAAGATGGCTCAAGTAGTACATTAAAAGATTTCTTAGATGGACCTGCAAGACATTATCAATATTTAAGTGAGACTTATGGATGGACTCCTTTAGTAACAAGCGGTAAAGCAGGTTTGCCATATGTTACTAAAAAATTAAATGATAAAGGTGAAGAGATTAAGGGTTCTTTTGTAATTGAAATCCCTAAAGATGCAAAATTCAATGATGGAGAAATTCTTTATATTCCATTCAACAAAGGTACAAATACTTATGAATTAAAAGGCTTCAGCCTTGACAATTGGAAAGATACCGATACCGCTTTTGAGGGCGATTTATTTATTGCTTTACCTGCAAGTGCAAATGATGATAGTTTTGCAAAAGATGGAAAAGCGAGTGGAGTAAAGTTTGTAAGAATTTCTCTTTACGGAGGATTAGCAGAAGCTTCGAAAATTGATCCAACCGATATTTTACGTGCAGATGATTATGCAACAACTATTTGGAATTTAACCTCGGGTACAGATGGTACTGATAAAGAATTTGCAGAGGCTCTTGATGAAGAAGGAAATTTAAAGAATGGTATAAAGGAATATATCCAAAGACTTTTCAGAACAAAAGTTGATATTGATCCAAAAACAAGAAAAATCATAAGCTCTCAATTACCTGATTTCCTTTTGAATGCTCCAAAGTATATGGGTACTTTGGCTTCAACTGATTTACCTGAATCAGCAACTTCCGCAATTGAAGTATTTAATAATTGGGTAAAAAATAAAAACGGAGGTGCTACAACAAACGCCTCTACCAATTTGGATGGCAATGAGGATGCAAATGAAATTTCAAACTCTCCTGATGAAAAGCTTCAAGTTGGATGCTATTGGATTTGGCAAGGCGGAAGTTTTGATATTTCAAATTTCGGCAAAAATGACAATGGTACAGGTATCTTCAATTTTGATGAAGACGAAGATGATGTTGTAGAAAATGCAGATGGTACAAGCTATAAAGTAACTCATGCATTGAATAACGGTGACTGGATTGTTTATAACGGAACATACTTCGATATTATCGACAATACCACAACTTTTACAGGATTGAAAGTTGGGGAAACTATTCTTTCAGGTGGCGTTGTTGAATTAAAAGATAATGATCGTACAATGTCATATTACGATTGGAAGTCAGGTTCGGCAAAAACAACAGCTGCAACAAAAGAAGTAAAACTTGATCCAATTGATAAAAACCATCTATCAATCAAGAATGAAAATTCCGTTTTATTCATGGATGGAGAAACTTCAAAAACTGATGACAATCACATTCCTGTAATTTCCGCTCAAGGTCACGCTCACAATTCAAGAGCTGCATTTGGAGCAAAAGAACAATCTTTAAATATTGAAGGATTGGATAATACAGAAACAACGGTTTCTCCAACATTCTTTTGGAATAAATATCTTGATTCAGCATTGCCAACAACAGAGGATTGGCACGCAAGAGAATTCAATGTTGCAAGCTATTTTGGAGATAAAGAAAATAATAAAGTTTCAGTAAGCATTGGAGACGCTTTTAAACTTAAAGATGGTGAAAAGAATTCCAACTTTACAGGTTTCCAATTCGGGGATTTCCAATTCACAGAATATACTGAGGCTGATACAATTTATAACTTCAAGATTGCAAACGAAGCAAAACCAAAAGTTTACTTCCCTCAGCATTCAGGTACATTAGCAACAGAGGAATTTGTTGATTATGGATTTGCAGTTATAAAGCAAATTATTGATGATTTGTACCTTACATTAAAAGAAGAATTCTCTCCAAAAGGAACTGTAGATTGGCTACAAACTGTTGTTGAAGTTGTAGATGAAAAAACTGGAAAGAAAACAAAACAAATCAACGACAGCAAAGTAAAACAAACATATGTTGCGGGTGAATCCTTGACATTGGATTTGTTTACTACAATGCCTACAAAAGATGAAAGTGGATCTTATATAGGTGGGGTTAAATCTTCATTAGTTACAAAATCCGAACTTGAATCAAGACTTTTCAGTTCTCCAAAAGGACAAGGGGCAGGTAAAGATTCTGCAAATCCAAACGGAGAAGGTTACAATGTAGATTATCAAATTGGAAATTCAATTTACAATCCTTCAACACCTGAAAGCGGTAAAACCCCTGTAAATGTTTTACCAAATCACTCAGGAATGCTGTTGAATGATAATTCCGTTATAGACGGGGGGTACTGGGAGTAAATTAAATTTTTTCTAAAGTAAAAGAGAGGTTTTGAAGCCTCTCTTTTTTTTTCACAAATCTCCCCATCTTTCAGGTATAAAGGAGAGTATACAAAAAGGCTTTTCCTTATCTGCAATAAATTCCGCTCTTAAAAAACCTCTTGCTTCAACAAAGTATTCCTCTGCGTTTTCTTCTTTTCCTTTTTGAACAGCCTCCCATAAAGCGTCTGCAGCCCATCCTCTCAAGTCAGAAGAATTTGCATATTTTTCAATATCCTCAATTTCATATTTCTGATCTATAGTTTCGAGAATTTTCGCACATTTGTCAAAATCAAAACAAGTCATTATTTCAGAAATTGACTTTGA
>Ga0326512_10004032_pt1 | contig 10704 bp, 7 predicted proteins | sample 1_2617_0518_D_FD_203652 | JGI IMG/M metagenome (GOLD analysis project Ga0326512, IMG submission 203652) | Bovine rumen microbial communities from UC Davis, California, United States - 1_2617_0518 | ecosystem: Host-associated > Mammals > Digestive system > Stomach > Rumen | place: USA: California...
TACCATCATCTATTGATCCTGCTAGAGGTATTGAAGTTAACTGGTCATTAAATACTAATACTGGTAATCGTGAATCTAGCTTCGGTTTATCTGGTGGTCAAAGATCAACATTATATAATGATAATGGTACTGCTACATTAGAGATTTATGAATATACTGATGATGCTCCTAAGACAATGCACGTATCTATTACAGATAGTAAGATATTGAATGCAGCCGGTCGTCCATCTGAAGTTGCATATTTGACAATTAATATTGAAAATATGGTAAGACCAAATTATAATAATATGGTATTTACAACATTACCAGATGATGGAACTCCAGGAATAGTTGTTAATAGAGCAACAACACAACAAATTGATGTAGTTAAAGAATATAGATATATATTATCATTTAACTTAAATAACATTAATGTTGATATTAATAGTGTTAAAGCTTCATTCAATTCTAATGCAATAGTAGAAGAAAGTGAATATGGTAAATTATCAACATATTTTGATGAATTATTAGGTAATTATATTATGACATATGTTCCTGATATTCAAAAGAATGATACAAATATTCAACTTTATATGTTTGTAGAATTAAATGATAAGAATAAGACTGTAATTAATAACTTCTTTAATGTACAACTTAATACAAAGGATATTGATAATATAACATTATCTTATCAAGGAACCGAATTAAAAGTTCAAGCAGATGAATCATTACTTATTGAACATTATGTTAAGAATGAATCTGAAATAACATTAAATGCAAGAAATCAAAAGATTGTTAAGTATAGTTATAAAGTAAATATTAATCCAGATACTTATAATGTACCTATAAAATCTATGAATATTGTTGTTCCAGATGAATTGATAACAAGATATGATATTGTTAAGAACATGTCAGAATCAGATACAAATGTTATTGATTCTATTGATATTATATTACCTGTTGGTAAAGATTCAATGTATCAAAATGGTGAGTTTGATATTATTATAACAGATAAATATGATAATGTAATATCTAGAAAAATTAATGTTATATTAGGATATTTCTTACCAAATGGAATTGATGTTGTTAAAACAATAACAAATGGTGGAGTTAATGAATATTATGTTAATGAAAATACAGATAAAACATCAATATTAACTGGTGATTTCCCAACATTTACTTATACATTATTTACATATAGTATAATTAGTGGTATTAAGTATATTTGGTGTAATGCTGATGAAATTAACTATATTCAAAATACTATATACAACAACGTTACAAATGTTAGATTTATTCAAGGAGAATATTGTACAAACGCAATATGTAGTGGATTTACAACAGATAAAATATTCCCATGTGAAGATGAATCTGATGATGCTACAAATCTTAGAACTTGGATAACTAATTTATCTGATAATAACACATTTGCACAAAATATTTATAAGCAAATTTCATTTGAATTAAAATCTACAGCAACAGGATTATTTACAACGGGAGGTACAATTACTTATTCTGTATCATTTAATAATGTAACTGCTAAATTAGTTAATTATGCAATATCTATTCAACGTATTCCTGCTATTGCAATATCATTTGATATTAATAATTCAAATATTAAAGCTTATTATGTTGGTGAAGGTATTGAAAATACATCTAATGATGCATCTGAATGTATGTATATTTTAGATAGATATCTTAATTTATACACATTAACAGGATATCATGATCAAAAACAAGCATTAGGATTAACAAATGAAGGAGTACAAAACTATTTTATAGCTTTAGTATTTGTTTATATTAATGAAAATGGTGCTCGTAAATATACTTCATTAGATCCTTGGAAAGTTGCTGAAAATAAAGGATATATGTGGTGGGACTTTGATAGTTCATGGGCTAATGACGCATCAAATGGTGCTCAATTTAGTAAACAAGCCGCATTCTATTATTTATTAAGTGGTGACATATCAAATGAAAACTTACATGGTAATACTAATAATATTTACACTTATTACCAAAATGTATCAGAAGGTCATCTTTTCAAAACATGGTATGATTACTATAGAATTTTATGTTCAAGATATCAAAATTCAAGAGATGGAGGAACATTTACATTACAATATAATAATACAAATGTAAATCAATCATCAGATTTAGGTAATATATGTGCAGAATTCTATAATGGTAATGTTACATTTAGTACATCAACAGATAACAGAGTAACAGATTCTCGTATGATATTCTATTATATTGATGATTATATAAATATGGGTATGACAAATGTTATTTGTATGCCATTATCTGTTATTGATTATGTAAATATTATGACACATTATGATATATTTACAACATATCTTAATGAGTTAGCACCAAATTCAAATCTACATGAATTATTATTTGATATGAATAAATATCAAATTGATGAAGGAGAAGATTGGGATGATATATTGAGTATGACATATGATCAAAATCCAATTAACAGTAAATTATTCTGGTATTTCAATATTCCTACATTAGATTCAGAAGCAAATGGATATAAAAATAAAGAAACTCTACAAATAGCAAATAGATTATCTGGTAGTAATCCAGGAATTGATTATAGAATTAATGATAGAGTTGGTGAATCAAGACGTTCTCCAGATTCATTTGCATATTGTTTATTTGGTCCAAAATTATAATATAATAATTTAAAGGTAGAGGACATACGTCCTCTACCATTTATAAAAAAATAATAAATTGATATATGAATACAATAATAGGAAATTTAAAACAATATAAACCAATTGCATATAATGAAAAAACAAAATCATATACTGTTTCATGGGGGTTAAAAAATATTGGTGGTAACAACTATCAATGGAACTACAAAATATTTACTTCTAAACCATCATTGTCTACTATTAAGGATATAATAAATTCTTCTATAAATGAAAAAACAAAATCATATATTATAAACAATTTTAGATGGAATGGTATGTCAATATATTTATCATTAGAAAATCAAATTGATTATACATTATTATTTAATACAACATTATTATTAGAAGGATCAAATTTACCTGAACAAGTAAAATTCAAAGTAAATGGTGAAAATATTTATTATACATTTGAAACTATTGATGATATGAAAGATTTTATTATTGCAATGAATAAGCATATTAGAATGCATATTGCTAATGGTAATAAAGCTAAAGAAGAAATCAATTATGATGAATATAAACTATAAATTTAAAAGAGATACTCTTAAGAGTATCTCTTTTTTAATTCATTAATAATTTATTACATTTATCAAAAATGTCTAATGCATTATTTCTTAATGATAAAATATATAAATTATCTGATTTTTTTTGTTTTTTATATATTAATTCGTCATCACTATCTCTATTGTTTGTTGCATCTTTTGATATTAAATTATTATAACAAATAAATAAATTTGTGATAGTATTTTTAAGATCATTTATGTCTTTATTTCTTTGTATTTTATCATATAATTCCATATACTCTAATTACGTATATTTATTTATTAAAAATAAAACACATAATTTATATTTATTTTTAATAAAGATATTTGAAATGATATGACAAATACTTATGTTAATAATAAAAACAAAAAAATATCTGAATTACGAGCTAGAGATACTATAACAACTTATAGTAATAATAGTTGGTTACCATTAGCTCAATATAATTCTAGAACAGCTTCATATCATAATGTTGCAATTAATTTAAGTGCAATAACATCGTATTGTAATACATATTCATCAAATTATACGGATAATGAAATTGTAAAATTACATGAACAATATGAAGATTTAGAAAAATTTTCAGAATTGAATCAAATTACAGATACTGAAAACATAACATATATAATTAATAATTCAACTATTGCTCATAATCTTGTATCTTATACATTTTCATATAGTAAAAATTATTTAGATTGGCAATTCTTATAAATTAATAATATTAAATAATCATGGACGAAGAAAATATACAAAAAATTGATATAACTGATATTCAAGACTTGATTATATATAATAAATTTGTAAGAATTGAGTCTAGTAAATATACGGATGAAGCATATGAGTATATTAAATATCTTATCAATCAAGAAAGAGCTATTTTATTTGATAAAGATACTAAACGTATATATACATTAGGAGAATATTATGGTGGTGATGAATTAAAAGAAAACTTATTATATGTTTCTAAATATCTTTCTGTTGATATTGATGATGAAATATTAGATGAGTTAAATATTGTTAATAATTCTGATATATTAGCATTTAAAGGAAAAGGAGCATTAGATATAAAATTAATAAAAGGTAAATATAATACTGTCGAATTAGAATACAACTTAAATAAATGTATTAATGAAAGTGTATATAAAGTAACTGATGACAGAGAATATAATTTATATGTCAATGAAAATGGAAAAATTGACTTAAAAGAATATATTTATCCTGATATTGAGATTTATGATTCTCCAATGTTGTTATCTGATCCTTTAACAAAATCATTAACATTAACTATAAAAGGTACAGTTCCTTTTGAAAATTGGACAAGATTTGATGTTGAAACAAAAAATTGTACTTTTAATTCATATGATACTAGTAATGGTACAATTAATGTAACATTTATAAAAAATGAAGATGGTGAGTTAACAATAAGATATTCAGATGGAAAAACATCAAAAACATATAAATATACTCAAAAATGGTATAATGAAGCAATATATGGTTTATTTGATGGTTTAAATTACATAGAATATGGTAAAGTATATTTTGTTGATGATAATATTGATCCATTTGTAATAGATCAAAAAAATCTATATGGAGCATATGTTACTATACCGGATAAAATAAATCCAGTATTTTTAGATAATTCAACAAATATGGTAGCTGCTTGGTATAAAGTTAATCATATAATAATTGATAATATACATTATAATATTTATCGTACTCAAAATAATGGATTAGGAAAAATTGAGTGGAAAATAAAAAATAAAAACATATAAATATATTAATGGCTAGTCTTACATATAATTCTAATATTTTTACAAGATTAAATAAGTGGGATAATGAATTTACATATTTAGGAATTCAAGTAAGTGGAAAACTTAACCAATATAATGGGCAAGATTATCCAATATTAGATGCCATTGATATAGATTGGAATGGTGCTTATATAAATTCATTAAATACATATGTAAATACCACAGAGGATTTAATTAATGTATTTAGTACAATAGGAACTAATCATATAAACTTAAAAACAGATTTAAAAACAAATTATTACACAAAATCGGAATTTGACCAATTTTTTGCTGATTATCAAGGAGATGTTAAAGAAGCATTTGATCAAATGACTGCTGAAATGGAAGATAATATTCTTGATAACCTTATTAATAGATATGAGTTCTTAAATGCCGTAACTGAAATTCTTATTGATAAATCAAAATATTTGCAAGTTCCATATGAAGACATTGTACAAAACTATGCTTTGACAGATTATGGTAAAGAACGTGAATTCTATACATTTGATGAATCTGCTAATGTATTTAATGAAGTAACTGATAAAAATTATATAATAAATAACCCACATGTAGATTATTATATTTTCATAATGGGTGATATTATTAAGTTAAATAATGAAACGGCTGATATATATAATATTATTGGTAAAGAAAATTATAATTCTTTAACAGATTCATATACATATACAGGATTTAGAGAACGTTTTCATAATATAGAAGATAATATATCATATATATCTAATTATTTAGACAGAAATACAGATACAACTATACAAGCATATAACTATTCATACCCAGCTTATATATTAAGCAATGAAAATAAAGTAAAAATTGGATTTCATACAAAATATAATGTATATGAAAGCACTAAAAATATTTCTGAAGAAGAGCTTAATAAATATTTAGCTTCACATGGAAATAATATATTTATAAAAAATCCAAGTGATCCTAATCAATATATATCAATAAAATATACAGGAAATCCTAATTATGAATATTTTGTTTTATATGATGTTGTACCAGCAACAGGTATTGAAAAGGAAATTGAAGAAATAAATGCCGACATTACTGATAATACATATTTATTATATCATTTACATTCATCTAGTGACAATTCATATATAAAGTTATCATTATATCCTGACAATGGTGCTTTAAACAAAACAATTGATAGAACATTAAACTTAAAAGTAACAAATAGTTATATATATCAAACAGGTGAAATAACAAAAGGTATAGTAAATTATCAAACATTAATTGATAGTACAAGCTACTTATTTAGTTGGAAAATATTAAAATAATAAATATATAAATTAATATAAATAATGGATATTTTAGGAAATAAATTTTTTTCATATATTGAGAAAGCTAATGAGCTAACACAAGATATGATTAATCAGTATAATAGCTCATTAATTTTTCTTGGTGATGAAAAACAAATATTTGTTCCAGTTATTAATACATATGTAGGTTTGGGTCAAACGGCATATAGTTATATATTGAATAAATTTGAATTAACAGATATTAATTTTTCTGAATATGATAAATATATTCATAATGATACTGTAACAAGTATTTATGCTCAATTCTCTCCATCAGATCTTTTGGAGGCAATGAAACAAGCAAATAATCACCAAATAGTTATTCGTAATAAATCAATAAATGAAGAACCAATTGCATATACAACTTTTAAAGCAAATAAAAATGTTGTTGTTAAAGGTTTAAATCAATATAATGATTTCAATAATACTATTGATGAAAGTGTTCGTTCTGGTATTGATATTAATATTAAACATGCAGGAAGTGTTCAACGAGGTACATACAAATTCAATGGACAAGAATATTCTTATACATATTATAATCCATATGACGTAATTACAGTAGATGATACGAAGACTTGGTCATATATTACATCATCTAATACTTATATTGTTGATTTTGTAACAAAGTTCGCAACACAACAAGCAAATCGTGTTTATAAGAATTTATTGGGAGAAGATGATTCTTATATTGAAAAACAATTTGATGAAGCTTTCCATTATGATAATGTTACAGGTCAATTAATAGAATTTGAAGATGTATATGTTAAATGGTATAATGCAGCATATAAACCAATAAAGGTTGTGAATACCGATAATGGATATAGAATACAAGTTATTGGTGAAGTAGATCCAGACACAAATGAAGAATATATTATATATTCTACAATTTCAGGAGATACTATTGCAACTCTTGAAGATATATTAGCTGGTCCAACTAGTACAAGCAATCAAAAAGGAGCAAAATATGGTGGTTATTGGACAGATACAAACAATAATATATATCCTATTTGGTACCATTTAGAAAATACTGGTAAGAGTACAATTGATATCGTTGATGGTATACAAACTCTTAAAGAAGTTGCTTATGTATTAGATAGAATTACAGATGGTACTGATACTGGTAATGATGGTATTTCTATTGCATATAATATTGCACAAAACTATAGAGATATTAAAGAATTACAAGCTTGGAGAGATCAAATTGGTGATGAGACTGTTTCTTCATTCAAATCAACATCTAATACAGATTTATTAACAGTAGCATATTATTCAGTTGACAAATGGAATAATAATGATGATAAAGCTGTTGGTCATGTCAAATTAGATTTAAACTTAACATTAGCTCAAACTTATGTATTAGATGGAATAACATATGCAGCTTATCTCACAAGTAATCAAGTTCCAGATGATCAAACAACATATTTCATAAAACATGATGATATAACTAGCTTTAAAAATTATATATCTTTATGTACAGATGATCCTCAAAAAGTAAATACTTCATATACAGATTTAATAAATATTATTTGTGAACAAAATCCATCAATTGATCCATCTGTTGATCGTGTTTCTATTGTATCTATTCATAATGTTAATGGAAGTCTTGTTATAGAAAATGCAGGATCTGTTTTAGTTAGTGATTTAGTTTATCTTGATTCACAAGATCAAGCTAATTTAGATAAGTATATTTATTTCCCATATACTAAATCTAATTATATGTTTGACAAAGGTCTTACAGATATTAATTGGGTAACAACATATGTTGGTTGGACATCTTATAATATTTTATATAAAGTTGATCAAATTAATCAAAGTCTCAGTCAAGAAATAAGTGATGTAATTAATGGTTTAGATTATGATGATGAAGATAAGTCTAATCTTGGTGAATTTGTTACAAAAGTTGATGAAGAAAACGGTTTAATTAGTGTAACAAGACAAAAATTACCATTAGATCATATCCTCAAAAATGATATAAATACTACTGCTGAAGTTTATATACATACATCAGTTGCTAATGCAAGAACATCAATTCTTAATAATTCAGTAGTCTTCAGAAATGATGGAACAAATTATATTCAAATTGATAATATTAATACATTTAATAATATTTCTGAAGGACGTGATGATAATGATTATACATTATTCTATATTAAGAAATCATTAGCTGATATGAATCCTGTACCTGTTAATACAACTGTTAATGAATTATTAACAAATGCAGGTAATGCGACATATTTCTATAAAGATGATTCAACAGGAATTGTGAGATATTTACCATTAGATATTCAATCAGAAAATAAAAATGGTGGTTTATTAGAAGAAGCTAAAGTTGCTGATTCAAATAGTATTTATTATTTAAATAGAAGCACATTCATTAATTCTAAATACTTTGATGTTAATACAATTCACCAAAGAAATGGTTCAACAACAACATTATTTACATCATATATTACTTATTTAGCAGCAGCTTCAGAATATAGTACAGGTTTGGCTGATGCTTGGGATGTTAGAAGAACTATTGAATCTATATTTAAATGGGTAAATATAAAAACAAATACAGTTATTGAATAATAAACTTAATAATTCAATATTATTAAACCTCTATGATAAATTTCATAGAGGTTTTTTCTATTTTATATTAAAATATGTTAACATATTAATGAATTTATTAAATCGAATAAATGCATATTTATTTATAGAAGATAAAAAAGAATATATAAATCTTAATTCAATAAAAATAGATATTAATGAAGAATCTGGCCCATATTTACTTAATCAATTTATAAACATTGAATGTACATTTGATAAAGATATTTTTAATAAAGCATTATCTTTATTAAAATATGAAAAGTTTATGGATGAGTATAATGAAACATTAGATCCAAAAACTGGTAGATGCTATATTAATAAAAAAAATATAGTATCTGATGTAATATTATATGTTTCTAAATTTGATTCTAATGATCAATTAAAAATTATTGAATTAAAGAATGTAATGATTAACTGTGTAAATATGGAAGAAAATACAATATTATTGATATGTGATTATTATATTCGTTTTAATGACTTTTTAGAAATTGATGATAAAGAATATCTTTGTAATATATATAATTTAATTAATATCAATTATAATAAAACATATAATGCTCCTTATCTTGGTATTGATCTTTTAAATCATAATAATTCTGAAATAAATGATGAAGAAGATAATTATGATTATGATTGGGATGATTATGATTATATAGAATATCAAAAAGATAATGAAGAAGGTCAAGATCTATTTGAAAGATCCAGTCAATTAATTTCAAAAATATTTAGTAAATTTTATAAATGATACATTTTGTTTTTTCTGAAAAAGATACTAGATATTTATTTCTTAAATATGATACACCAGAAGATGAAAAGTGGTTAGCACCAAATAATAATTATGAAAAACAACCTAATTTAACTGATCATCTTAATTTGGTAGATCCACGATGTCATCTTAAAAACTATAATGGCCCAATGCTTATAGAAGAATTTTTATTTGAATATGTAAATTCTAATGGTAAAAGAATATATTATTGTTCTATAGGTCTTTGGCAAGAGATATATAAGTTCTTTAAAAATCATAATGTTGAATATGATGGGTTAGAACCTGGATTTTTAAAGAGAAGCATGCAACACACATTTCAAGAATTCAAAGATATAGTAGATAGTTGGGGTTTAAAATTTACACCTCGTCCTTATCAATATGAATGTGCTTATAAAATATTAAACTGGAAACGTAGTGTAAGTGAGTTAGCTACTCGTGCTGGTAAAACTCTTATTGCTTATATGATTTATAGATATGCTGTTGAGTATTTAGGTGCAAAACGAATGTTAATGATTGTACCTTCTATTGATTTAGTTCAACAAGGATTTAATGATTTTAATGATTATAAAGAATTCTTTAAAATGGAATGTATATGGGGTGGTGGTGAATTAGTAGAATCAGCCAATCTTACAATAGGAACATTCCAATCATTAATAAAGTTTTTAGAGAAGAAAACTCCCAAAGGAAAACCTAATCCAAAATATAATCCACATTTCTTTGATGGATATGATATAGTATTTGTTGATGAGACACATAGAGCAAAAGCAAATCAAATAAAGAACATAATCAGTCAACCATTTATGCTTGATGTAAAAATTGCTTATGGTATGACAGGTACATTACCAGCAGAAAGGACAATTGAAAGATTTTGTATACATTCTTTAATAGGTGCAAAAATTCAACAAATATCAACTGCACAATTAAAAGAAGCTGGATATATATCAGATATAGAAATTTATCAATATAGACTTAAATATCGTAATATAGAGAAACAGTTAAAATTGTACATACAATGT
>Ga0326512_10004033_pt1 | contig 10702 bp, 17 predicted proteins | sample 1_2617_0518_D_FD_203652 | JGI IMG/M metagenome (GOLD analysis project Ga0326512, IMG submission 203652) | Bovine rumen microbial communities from UC Davis, California, United States - 1_2617_0518 | ecosystem: Host-associated > Mammals > Digestive system > Stomach > Rumen | place: USA...
AGTTGATATTGATACAGCGTTTAAATATGATTCTGAAATAAAAGCCTGGAAACTTGGCAGTGATTATTTAATGCGCTATGCTTACGCGCGTGGGCAGCAGCTTGGAATGATAGATGATGAGTATAAAAATTACGTTGATGATTTATTAAAGGAAGATGTAACATAGTCTATCCAATAGGCTATTGAGGGCTTAACTAGCGGGAAAAAAGATGCTAGAAAGCAATTAGAAGAGTCTATTGTAAATTATTATGCTAATTTATTTAATGCTGATAAAGACGCATTGAATGCTGCGAAAAAAGAATTTTCAGAAACACCAGAACCTGCTAAGAAAGATACGTCAGTAGTTATTGGGCCAATAGTTGAAAAAAAGGTTGTTGAATACTGGGGTAAGGCTCTTACATCTGCTACAGATGTAGTAGAGGCTGAATAGGAATTGGCTGAAAGCACTAATGAAAGCCTTGAAGGAACCACAGAAGAACTAACAACCATAGCTGAACTAATTCAAAAATCTGCATAGCGAGATATTGATAATATTCTAAAAGGCGGAATTGATGCCGTTAAAACTTATTAGAAATATAATGAAGATGCCTCTCAAGAAGAATTAGAAGAAGTTTTCTATAGTCGCATAAATGCACTTAATTCTGTGGTTGATTAGGTTAATGATTTAATGGTCGGCCAATTCGTTGGAACAGAAGGGAAACTTTTTGAAGTGCTATATGCTGCGAAAGCGGTTGATTATAATGGTGTAGTTTAGGCTGGCTTTGATATGGTCAGTGTTTATGCTCAGATTTATGCAGAAATGAAAAATACTGAGGGACGCACTCAGACAGGACTTAACGAAGCTTATGCTAAATTATTAACCGCCGCGGATCAACAAGAAATAGATGCTATTGAAATGTTATCTAATGCTCAAGGAATGACTTATGATGCATTAGGACAAATGCTTTCTAAATATAATAAGAGCTTAGAAAAATGGATGAGTGATCCCGATAGCTATGGAATTTAGGCGCTTGGCGCAGGGAAAATTCGTATTGAAAATTGGGATATTTTTTCTGAATAGCTTGGCTTAATTGGTGGCACGTAGGAATATATTGATGCATATAAATCTTATAATGATGGCTAGATAGAATACCAAAATAAAGTTAAAGATAATATTAAGAGTGAATTGGATGCATTAAAAGATGCGAAACCTGGCGATTCTATTAATTTAACTTATCTTTGGCAAGCTTATGGTGAAGCTTTTGAAGAAGCGATTGCTGATACTGATCTTAGTGAGTAGTTTGGAAACGGTATCTTAGAGATCTGGAGTAGCGCAGATATTCCAAAGTTATTACAAGCAATTGGCACGGTTGCCAATACTGCGGGAGATTTAATTCCATCTGAGTTAGCAGAATTAAGTGATGCAATTGCTTCTTTCTTAGAGAATTTAACTGATTTAATTAGTTAGGGCATCAGTGGTGGATTATCCCATGTTGATAAAAATAATCTCGTAGAGTAGGCTCGTAGCCAATTAGGAATTGATGATCTTGAGTTTGTTCAAACTGCTGATGGATTCTAGTTAGTTGAAACTTCTGCTTTGAAACTATATGATACATTAAAGAAAGTTAATAGTTTTGCGGCAGGAAAGTTATTTGAAGGATTAAGGGAATAGCTAGAAAAAGTAAATGAAAATTTTGAATCTAGTAGTGCATTAACTGCTTATATTAGTAATACTCGTCAAGATATATTAAATACCGATAATAAAGTTTCTAATGCTAGAAAAGAATAGTATGAAGAAGAATTAAAAATAGCAAAAGAAATCCTTGCAGTTCGTGCTACATCTGAGGATGATTCATTTAACTTTATGAATTAGGATATTCCAGCTGGGCAAAATAATCCATTAAATTATATGGCTAGCTGGAAAACAGCGTTTGACTCAATTAAAGAGGCTAAGCGTAGTGGCTCTATGGATTATAAAGATTTTTACAATTTTGTTACTGAAGTAGGGCATTTAGCAGAGATTACGGGAAGTGCAATTCCGCTTGGAAAAGCAACTGTTGAAAATTCTCAAGAAGCCGCCAATTTAATCACTTAGGCGGCATCTTAGTTAAAAATTGTAGAAAAAGATGGCTCCTATAAGATTAACTTAAGTGGCTTAAAGCAGTTTGGTATTGATTTTGCTGCTGGCGCACAAGGCATGGCTGATGGTATTGATGAAGGTATCCATCAGATGGCTAAATCTTAGATTGATATGCTAGATGGAATGATTCAATTACTTGAAACCATAGTTGCTATGGAAAAAATGGGAGATATTGCTGGCGGTGGCGATCAGGATAACGTTATTGATTTACATGATATTCTTCCAAAGATTGAATGGAATAAGGATGGAACTTATGATCCACGTACATTAACACCGTTTGAAAAAGACTATGAAGCCACAGTAGATGCCATAAAGAAAATGGCAAAAGATAATGAAGATCTCGCTAATGGATTAAAGAATACTAGAATCAATGGTTTCAGCTTGGAGAAAATTTTTAATTTTTCGCCTAAAGAAATGGCCGAGTAGGGCGAAGACTTTATGAAGGGCTATGCGGCTTATTTACAGGCAATGAGCCAAGCTGCACTATCGGGTAATTATAATGAGGATGACGTTGCTAATAGTATTAAATAGGTATTGGCAGAATCTGGTGCCACTGATTTTACTATTGACACTGGTAAAATAAGTATTATATTTTCTGGTGGTGAAGTTACAACTATTGATTGGACGGATAAAGCCGTTAAGGAAATAGTTGATAAATATGCCAAAGGCAGTACAGAAGAAGCAGCGCATGAAAAAGTTTAGGCAGCTTTAGCCAAGTACACCGCAGGAGAAGGCGCGGGAGAATTAACACTAGAAGAAATTTTAACTCTCTAGCATAAACTAACAATACTTGATGACGGAACTGAAAGTGTTACAATTACCGCGGGCGGAAAAACTAATACTTATACAAGCACTTCTCCTGAATGGAAAGGCGCACTATCTGCTGAAACATTAGAAAACTTAGGATATACCGATAATGAGATTACGATAGATGGGGAAACTGCAAAAACAACTATTACCATTGGTAATTAGACTGATATTAAAGTAGAATGTACTAATGGAGTTGTTAAAATATCAGGCACGGGGCCATCTCCGGATGGAAGAAGTTTAATACCAGTTGAGGGCTCTAATATAAGAGAATGGTAGGATAATTATGTAGATGCATACATTACAGCGGCGGAAAAAGTCGCTCCTGAAAAAGCAGGCTGGACACGAGAATAGATTTTATGGTAGGAGTTAGGTATTCGTGTAAATACAACAACTCGCGTTGTTGATGAAAAAGGCCGTGACTATGATATTAATAATGACTCCGCAATGCGAGAGAGCTTAAAAGAATTATAGGGGAAAAGTCCTGAACAGTTAAAAGATAAAATAAACGATCTTGGAAATGGTAATATAGAAGTTAAATTAGATAATGGTATCAAGGCTGTTATAGATGGCGCCTCTATTGATTGGGACGTAAAAAGGACAACCTATAATCAAGAAAAATTTGATAAGTAGATTTCCAACATGCTTGGTCTTGATACTATTCTTCAAGAAAATATTGCTGGCGGCATTACTAAAGGTTTTGAATCACTTTCTACCACATTAGAAGGATTAAATGCAGAACCTGCAACAAATGTTGCTAATGCAATTCAATAGATTGGAACGAATGCGACCACGGCATTAACAGAAGTTTCTAACTTGGTCGCAGAATTAGAAAAACTTAATACTTTACAATTACCATCTAATTCTAATAACCCTGATGTTCCGAAGCCAGGTAAAGAAAAATTAACCGCTAAATAGTACGCAGATAAATATGGGAAAGGAACCATAGCCAGTGGAGGACTTTCTGATGTATCGGGAGGAGCGAAAACTTCTACAGAAAATACAGTTACAGATTCTTCTACCATATATACTATTAAGGTAGATAAGGTTTAGATAGATGCATCTGGCGCTTCAGCATCTATCGCGCCCGGAACTCATGTTAAAGTTGCAGATGATAGTAAAGTAGATATTGAAAATTCAATTATGGGCGTTCCAAGTTCTCTTGATCCGCTAGATATGACATATATCCCCAAGGATTTAGGCTAGTAGCAAGTTCCAACTGGAATGAGCATGACCATTACTAATCCAATTAAAGCTAAGGTTACTACTATTGAGCCAGTATTAGAAGAAGCAGAAATAAAAGCTGAAGGCGAAACAATTGAAATTCCTGTTGAATTAAATGCAGATAATTTAATTAACGATGCGGAAAATGTCGGAGCAAATGTATCTGATGCTGTTGCAAATGGTATTCGTTCTGGTGAAAGTAATATTCAAAATGCAGTCGGTTCTATTGAAACGCATATACGTGAATTAAATACAATGGCTACTGATGTATTTGAGAAACTAAGAACATTATTACAAAGCATACAAGGGCATGTATCAATTACAGGTGATGTAACATTAGAAACTCCTTTTGGGACTTTGAGCGGTACCTCTGGTGTTAAAGAGACCAATGGTAAAATAACTCTTTCTGTAGAAGGTGTAGAGGAAGTAGAAGCCGCTAAAGAGTCAATTGGAAAACCAGTATCTTTTACGGTTACTGCTGTAGATTTAGCTAGTAGTACAATTGCTAAAATAGCAAATAATTTAAGCAAGCTTACAAGCAAAACTATTGAGATAACTACTAATTATACAACCACTGGGCGCCCGCCCAAAACAAACGGGATGACAGAACTACCAAAAGCCACCGGTAATATCGGTCTCGCCCAAGCCAAAGGTACCCTTATGGGTGAGCTTGGCCCTGAACTAGTTGTTTCTAATGGGCGTTACTTTGTTGCTGGACAAAATGGCGCAGAAATGGTTGATTTGGCTGATGATGCTATTGTCTTTAATCATTTACAAACCGAGCAACTTTTAAAGCATGGAATGTCTTCTGGACGCGGTCGTGCGGTTACCAGCGAACGTAATGCAGTAGCATTCGCGCAAGGTAATGTTGACGGCGGCCCTGCTATGGCAAGTGCTTCTGCGGCATTAAATGCATTAAAGCAACTCCGTGCGATGTGGGAATCTTTACTTGGCGCTTCTGTTTCCGACCTTGGAAAAGGTGGCGGCGGTGGCGGTGGAGGAGATAAAGTAATTGACCCCAAAGCCTGGATTGATACCGTTGAAAGATGGTATAACTTAATGCAAGAGATTGCGCGGCTAGAACAGCAAATTACTCACGAGGAAAAATTACGTGCAAAGCTACAGTCTGATTTCTAGAAGAATGGTAAAGCCTACTATACTAGTTAGAAATTAAGTTTGGACTCTTTAGAGTAGCAAATTTAGGCGCAAGAGCAGCTAAATCTTTCTAGAGAAGATTACTTAGATAGACGTATTGCCGCATTAAAAGAAAATTCATTTGGGAAGATTTATCAGTTTGATCCAGAAACTAATCAGCTAGAATTTAGAAAGGATACAAACCTAAATGGCTTTACCAATGCTATGGAATTCCTTACCGACTTATATGGTTTTAATGAGCAAGGCAAAGCCAATTATACCAATAAACAAAAGTATGAAATTCTAAAAGCAAATGGCTTTGGCGAATAGATGCTTTATAAAGACGGCATGGAAATCAAAGCTGATAGTGACAATAGCGGCGATATTTCTGACGAAGAATGGGAAAGCTTCTACGAATAGGCAACTGAAGCCTTCCGTGATAGGATGGATGAATACGCCTAGGCTACTCAATCCTTACGCGATGAAATTCAAAAAGGTAAGGATTAGCTATTAGAGTTACAGACTTAGGTAAATGAAATTCTATAGGATATGCGCGATAATTAGATGGATGTTGAGAATAAAGTTCTAGACGCCATCGTAGATTTGCGCGAACGCGAAATTGATGCCCTACAGGATGAGCGTGATAAGTTAGAAGAGTCTGTAAATAAATATGTAGATGGCTTATCTAACGCACTTGACAAAGAGCAAAAGATGTATCAAAACTAGGAATCTTAGAATGATCTAGATAAACAACGTCGCCGCTTAGCTATTCTATAGCGGTCAGGTGGCTCTGCTTCTGATATTGCCAATTTACAGAATGACATTAACCAATCTGAACGTGATATGTACTTTAACCTATAGCAGCAGCAAATTGATGCTATATAGGAAGCTTCTTAGTTAGAGCTTGAGCGCATGGATACTCAGATTGAGATTATGAATGAAACTCTAGAGTTCCAAAAAGAATATGGATTGCTTTGGGAAGAAGTTTATAATGTAATGAGCGGTTCTGCTGCGCAGATTACTGACTTTATTAGTGGTAATTCTGAGTTCTGGAGCAAATCGCCATTGGCTACATCTGAAGAAGTTAATAAGATATTCTTTGGCGCAGAGCAATGGACTTCTTATAGGGATAATATTGAAGATTGGAATAAAGTTCGTGATGCGCTATTTAACCAAATTAAAGCTGCGGATAAGCAACTATATGACACTTCTATGCGGCAAGAATTTGGCAATAATTATGATCCAACTGGTAAGTATGCATAGATATTTGAAGAGAGCTATAATAAATATGGCGATGTTACTAAAGCATCCACTGCCGCACGTAGTGCTTATACAGCGGATAAATTAGCGGCAGAGTAGGCCAAGAAGGCATAGGAAGAAGCAGCAGCAAAGAAAGTGTAGTAGGCTACAGCCCCTGCGGCGTCAGCGACCAGTGGAAATAGTGAAGCTGTAGTAACACGTTTTACTAATTATGAATATAGTGCTGGCTATCATTGGAGATATGCTATTTATAGTGATGGTAGTAGAAATAAAATAAACTATGGGCCACATAGCTTAAATGCAAACGGAGTATGTACTATATGTGGCTGTAAGACAAATAAAACGTCAGATAAGAAAAAATTATAGACTGGCAAGATACCTACTGCAGCATCCGGTGGTTATGTAAATCACGGTGTCTATGAACTTGGTGAGCGTGGCACAGAAACTGTTCTTACTGCTTCTCAAACTAAAGTTCTTCGCGATAACATTCTCTCCAATCGTCCAAGTTCTTTAATTTCTCTATTAAAGACTTATAACGAAGGCTTCTCTCAGAATCACTTTGATGCTTATGGCAAAGAAATACAAACTCTTTATAACAATACTTCTAATGATAGTGGCATCACCATAGAAAATGCCACTGTAAATATGAATGTACAACAACTCGCTAATGATTATGATGCTAAGCGCGCTGGTGAGCAAGCACTTGCTGAGATTATGCGAATCGCTCGCAAAACAAGCGCGAACAACAGTATAAGGAGGTAAAAGGAGAAAAATGGCAACATATACAACTTTAGTGGGTAATGAGGTAGCGTCTCCGACGCTACCTCATTCCCAGGTTTATAAAGCAACTCATGAAGAGGGAGGCAAGCGCCTTCCCTTCATGTATCGCTCTTTTATTAGTTTTACATATGGTGGAAAACATATTGAAGATTTCAATTTAATCGCCGTTACAAATGGCGATAGAATGGAAAGAGAGGGATATGCCGAATTTGAAGACTTAACCTCTACATACGATACAATCAACGGGCAATTCTATTGGGGAACATATTTCCATTAGAATACTTTAGATTTAACACTAGCTACAGATGGTATTACCCAGAATTAGCTAGATGATTTTAAACGTTGGTTTCGCGCGGGCTCAATACGCGAACTTATATTGGCTGAGCATCCTAATCGTGCAATTCTTGCGCGAATAGCGCAGCCGCCGCATTTGCGTGTTTTACCCTTTGAACAAAATGTAACTGTTCCTTTTTACAACGAAGTTAGTGGTGATAAAATTTATACCACTAGTACAACTTTGTATAAAGGAGAAATAGACATAAGTTTTGTTATGGATGATCCATTCTGGTATTCTGTTAAGAATATTCTTGGAGAGCAAAACGTAACACAAGGATATTACGAAGAAAGCTGGCATGATGCTGATGGGCAACTAGTATCTATTCGCAATTCTCCTGATGCATTAAAAATAGTTTATGAGGATAGAATCCCACTAGGAAGTACCACCGCAGTAGATGTATTCCTCGGCGGCGATACTTATGCGTCTGTAAAGTATGAGATATGGTCGCTGATTGCGGCTGAACCTGTGTATGAATTGGCAGAATGGGAAGAAATATCAGAACGATAGGCTGAATTAGAAAATTCAGATGAAGTGTGGAGCTATTCGCGCGAATAGAATCCAAAGGTAGAAGAACGAGAAGAGCATCCATATATTTATTATAAGAATGCTCATATCGCTAAAAATATGAATGGCGGCGATGGTGATGATGCTATTTATGCGGGTGCGCGCATTGGTGGCGCATCCTTGACTGATGCTAGCGAGGGACACGGCGTAGATATGCGGCATGATGATACAGCGCATTTGTATTATGCTGGAACAGCACCATCTCCAGTAAAACTTCGTTTTACTCTTACGCCCGCGTTTGCAGGTAACTATTATATGACAACGCCTGGCAATAAACATAGTGATGGCAATCCCTATAATACAATTACGCTTGAAGCTACGGAAAAGCATGAATTTAAATTCACTTTACCAACTATCTGGCTTAGCTACAATTAGGCGCTTGAAATATTTGATAGCGAAGACATTATTAAAGTTGGTTTTGCATGGCTTACTGTGCGTGAGACTATTCGTAAAACTATTCGTCATCCCGTGGTGCGTGCGTGGGCTAATATGCTAATCAACAAATACGATAATGCCGGCGGAAGCGGCATTATCTCAGAGCCTGCCGGTGATGGAAGTTTGCCTGCTCTACGTGGCGATTTAAAGCATGGTATGTAGATGCTATTTATGGATAACACTTCAGTTCCCTTTCCTGCAACTTTCTTATTTGATGGCAAAACAGGTTTAGCTATTGGCACTTTTACCTATCGTGATATAAACAAAGTAACTATTACTAATGATAATGTTAGTTTGCTTTCATAGATTAAGGGAACAACTGACGAAGATTATACCATAACTCAAGAAGAAAATGTAGGAGATATGGTTAAGAGTAGTTACTTAATATTGGATGAAAGAAATGTATTGGATAATTATTATCGTATACAAAAATGGGAGGAAGAGCATCCTGATTATGCTTATAAGATAACTCATGATGTATCTACCGTTTTACAAAGTATTCATTTTGAATTTAAGAATTTATATCTATAAGGGGTAAAAGGAGGAATAATTCATGGCTGAGGATTTTAATTATAAAAATCGGGTGCGCAGCTATGAGGTTTCCATTTGGACTCTTCAGGACAGGTTTCTATCTGTCCTGAAGTGGTCCGAGATGGATTGTAAAGGTTAGATTTAGGAGCCAGAGGTTGTATTGCGCGATGATGGCACGCAAGAATTTACCTTTTCAATTCCACGATATTATTAGAATGGATTAAGCCGCATAGAAAACCCAATGTGGCTTCACTTGGAGAATTAGCCGCTTGAAGCCAATATGCATAAGTTAAAGGTTATTTTTAATAAAAATACTGAAGATGAAAAGGTCTTTGAATTTTTAGTTACAGAAGTAACGCATGACCATACACAAGACAGTGTTATGCTTACAATAAAGTCAGAAGGTTTGGCCTTTCATGAGCTTGGAAAAATTGGTTATAAGATTGCTTTATCTGAAACCAATTATACAAATGCGCTTGATGAATGGGAGCGCGAGGGTTTTTTAAATGAAGAACCGTTAAATAATATTTAGTTTTGGAATGACTTAGTATTTAAGAATAAAAGGGGCGAATGGCGCACAAACTGGACTTATGAAGTAAATATGGATTGGTCTGCTTTTAGTAGCTTAAGAGAGACAACCGAACGAGATCCACATATTTTATATGAGGATGAATATGTTTCTTCATGGGTTTTGGATGATAACACTATGACCATGAAGCCTAAGTCTGTACAAGAAACGCGCGAAAAGTGCCGTATTATTGAAGTATCAGAAAGCAATATATATAATATTACGCAAACAATAGCGGAGCAATTTGGTGTATTTTGCCGCTATGAATATATACATGATGCTAATTATTAGATTATTGGTAGAAAAGTTATTTATTACAATAATTATTTATAGGATACGCTGGGACATATTGATTTAACTTATCCCTACACTTCAACTGCGATTACTCGCACAGTAGATAGTAGTAATATAACTACAAAGATGTATGTTACTGGTGTTGATTATGATTAGGATACTGTTCATATTATGGATGTAGAAGCGAATAAGAGTAAGGAAGATTACTTATTAAACTTTGATTATCTCCATGACATTTAGGCAGTAAATGATGATTAGTATGACGAAATTGAAAAGTATGAAGCCAGTATCCGTCTGTTGAATGATTAGTTAATTAAAGTTTAGGAACGCATCCGTATTATTAATGATTAGTTGGTAGATGCAGATGCTAAACTTACTACTTATACTAATGCAGTATAGGGAGACACGGAGCAAATCGCGGATTCAGATTTAAAGATAAGTGCTATTGTTGGTGGAGATGCCGCAATTCCATTAAAGGGAAAAGTGCTTAGCCTTATGAATAGTGATACTGAGGGGTATTATGTAAATATAAAAGATGATGGTATTCTAGGCAATACTATTAAATTATTCTTAGAAACAGATCATAGAGGCACTGAAGAAAAGAATTATAAAAAGCAAGTTACTCATTTTAATGCAGTAAGAAATGAAT
>Ga0326512_10004036_pt1 | contig 10698 bp, 11 predicted proteins | sample 1_2617_0518_D_FD_203652 | JGI IMG/M metagenome (GOLD analysis project Ga0326512, IMG submission 203652) | Bovine rumen microbial communities from UC Davis, California, United States - 1_2617_0518 | ecosystem: Host-associated > Mammals > Digestive system > Stomach > Rumen | place: USA...
GGAGCATTGCCCGTACCGAACGGAACGGTCGCGAACTGGAACAGACGCGAGTAATTCGATACATCATCGTTCAGACGGTACTTCATCGAGAACGTGAATCCGTTCTTGCAGCCGCCCGAGAACAGCTCCGGCAGCTGAAGCCAGCCTGCACCGAATGAACCGCCCCTGAGCGAGAGGACGTCTGAGCCGAGCCCGCTGTCGTGGACGATAGCTGCGTTTCCGCGCAGATAAGCCTCATTGTCAGATCTGCCGACGCTTGTTACAGCCGTGCCGACTGTACCTGCTGCGAGAGTGGCCGGCATTGCAGGGATAGTTCCTGCGCCGAGGACAGCCGCTGACACTGCCGCTGTGACAGCTTTTGTGAATTTGTGTTGCATACTTATGACCTTCTTTCGTTTCCGGACCTGCCGGGATCTTGTTTCCCTTTTGTCTGTACGCCGGGGAAGGCGTGTCTATAACATACCACTATAACTATAGCATTCTGATATGTGGAAATTCAACCCATTTTTTTAAGAAAAGGTGGAAATCCTGAATATATTGCAACAAAAGAAGATGTAATGACAAATTATGCGCACAAAATTAAAAGAGCCTGTGGGATACCACAGGCTCAGAAATGTCATTATAATTCAATGAAGGATTCCTTCACGGTCTCGCAAACGGCTGAAAAATATCCGGCAGCGGCGAGTCTTTCCGCACAGATCTGTGCAGACTTTTTATCAGGGAAAAGCCCGAACACAGCAGAGCCGCTTCCGGTCATCACGGAGGCGAGCGCTCCGCCAGCGAGCATATGCGCCTTTATCTCGGCGACCTCGGGGAGCTTGACAGCAAGCTCAAAGAGGTTGCCGAAGTATTTGTATGCCTCGTCGGGAGCACTGTTTATCGCGTCAACAAGGGCAGCAGTATCCGGATGAGCCGGGTCCTGAAGGCTGTCGATACGTGCGTAAGCCTCGGCGGTCGAAACGCCTTCCTTACCCTTAGCGATGACGAGTGTCCTGCCGGAATAGTCGGCGATCGGCTCGATGTTCTCGCCGATGCCTGTTACGTAGGCAGTTCCGCCGGTCAGGAAAAACGGAATGTCCGCGCCGAGCCCCTCAGCAGCAGGTATCTCCTTGCCGATGAGCTTGTTCAGACAGTACAGAACAGCAGCGGCATCGGTGCTTCCGCCGCCCATACCGGCTTGAGACGGTATGCCTTTTTTTATATGTATCGTGCAGCCGTGAGCGTCACCTGCGCGGTCAAGGTAGAACTGTGCTGCCTTGTATGCGATATTTCTCTCGCCGCAGGGGATAGGGTCGGAGCTTTCAAATGCTTCGGGCACCTCGCAGCTGACCTTGATCGTTCGCTCATCGGTGAGCTCGACCGTTACCTCGTCGTAAAGCCCGACGGTCTGGAAAACGCTCTCGATCGAGTGGTATCCGTGGTTGAGCCTGCCGGTGACATCAAGGGCAAGATTTATCTTTGCAGCGGTCTTTACCTTCATTTTTTCTCCTCCCTTAGCTTGTTGAGGAACTGCTCGATGCGGTTCATAGCCTCCATAAGGTGCTTTAGCGAATAAGCATAGGATATGCGGATATAGCCCTCTCCGGACGCTCCGAATGCGCTTCCGGGAACGACTGCGACCTTGTTCTCATACAGCAGCCGCTCGCAGAATTCCTCACTTGTGAGACCTGTGCTCTTTATGCAGGGGAATACGTAAAATGCGCCCTCGGGGTCGAAGCAGGTGAGTCCGAGTCTGTTGAACTCACTGACGAGAAAACGGCGGCGGATATTGTATTCGTTCACCATTTTCAGCACCTCGTCATCGCATGACGTAAGTGCTTCAACGGCGGCATTCTGGCTGATGTAAGGGCTGCACATTATGCCGTACTGATGGATCTTTGCTATCTGCGAGATTATCGGAGCAGGAGCGGTGACGTAGCCGAGTCTCCAGCCTGTCATCGCGAATGCCTTTGAGAAGCCGTTGACGTAGATAGTGCGTTCGCGCATTCCTTCGAGCTCGATTATCGAGAAGTGCTCGCGTCCGTAAGTCAGCTCGGAGTATATCTCGTCGCTGAGTATCATTATGTTGGTATCGCGGAGGAGGTCGGCGATAGGCTCGAGGTCCTCGCGCGTCATTATCGCACCTGTGGGATTGTTCGGGAAGGGGAGGATGAGCAGCTTTGTGCGCTCGGTTATCTTGCCACGCAGGTCCTCGACCGTGAGCTTGAAATTGTTTTCGATCCGCGTGGGGACCGGGACTGCAACTCCTCCCATAAGCTCCACGAGCGGAGCATAACAGACGAAGCAGGGCTCGACAACGAGCACCTCGTCGCCGGGGTCGAGCAGACCTCTTACAGCAAGGTCGATAGCCTCAGAGCCGCCGACAGTTACGATTATTTCCTTATCGGGGTCGTATTTCACGCCGTGCTTTTTCTCGATGCGCTGTGAGATAGCCTGTCGCAGGGGCTGAACGCCCTTGTTCGGACCGTAGATGATGTGCTTGCGTTCAAGCACCTGTATCGCAGCCTTGCGGATGACCCACGGTGTCGAGAAGTCAGGCTCGCCGACGCCGAGGGAGATGACACCCTCCATTGTTCCGGCGATGTCGAAAAATTTGCGTATGCCCGACGGTTTTACGTTCTTTATCTTTTGAGATAGTACCTTATCGTAATCGATCACGCTCAATACAGACCCCTTTCGTCGGGCTCTTCGCTGTCAATGAAGATACCTTTTTCCTTATATTTTTTGAGTATGAAGTGCGTGGATGTCGAGAGGATACCGTCAATGGTAGCGAGGCGCTCTGATACGAAGAATGCGACTTCCTTGAGGTCGCGTCCCTTGACCTCGACAGCGAGGTCATATGCGCCGGAGCTCATCAGACTGACGCTCTCGACCTCGTCGTACATCATTATCGTCTTTGCTATGTCATTGAAGCCGCGGTCGCGCTGAGGAGTTACCTTCAGCTCGATAGTGGCATAGACGGTGGACTGGTCAAACTTGTCATCGTCGAGAATGACGCTGTATCCGCGGATAACTCCGTCGTCCTCGAGCTTTTTTATCTCAGCGGCAGCTTCCTCGGGGGATATACCGAGTATCTCGCCGAGCGAAGCATTGGAGATACGCGCATTCTGCTGTAAGATCCTGATTATCTCGTTTTTCATATTCTTGATCCTTTCATATAAGCTTATCTATCGGTATGAAGACTGGCTTGCGTTCCTTGAAGAATGTCAGTCGGCTGAATCCGGCAGCCCTTGCTATTTCGATACCGTCGGCGGTACCGGCGCTTATGTCCTCGACTGTGTGTGAATCCGAGCCGATAGTGATTATCTCTCCGCCGAGGTCGCGGTACATCTTCACGTATTTCAGGTCTGGAAAGGTCGCACCGAAGCCCTGTCTGAGACCGGAGGTGTTTATCTCGATGCCCTTGCCGCTCTGAGCGAGGGTGCGGAAGGTCTCGGCGATGATGTCATCGAAGCGGCTTATGTCTGGGCAGATGCCGTGACGCTGCTTCATATATCTGAGAGAGTAGGTGATATGACCGATAACGTCGAACATTCCGGTCTGGCTGAGCTCATAGACCTCCTTGAAATAGCGCTCGAGAAGGTCATATATCGCGTCCGGCGTGCGCTCGGTGTAGTCGATGAAGTAGAAGTCCTTTTCGCCGCGGATACGGTGTACCGAGCCGATGATGAAGTCCACTCGCTTGTCTGAGCAGACTATCTGAGCGGCTTCGCAGTCGAAGAGCACCTGTCCGAGCTCAGAGCCGCAGATGAGGTTGAGCCTGCCGTCGTATTTCTCCTTGAGGGCGGTAACGGCGGAAACTGAGGCTTCAAAGTCTGCACGGTAGTTGGCCGCGTCGAGGAAGCCTTGCTCCTCTGGTGTGTAGTGCTCCTTCGGGTACCATGCATCGCATTCGCAGTGGTCTGTTATCGCATAGGCGGCGAGCCCGAGCTGTGCGGCTCGCTCAACGCAGGCGATTATGTCAGCCTCGGAGTCGACCGAGAATTGTGTATGAGTATGGCAGTCCATAAGTGTCATTTTATCATCTCCCTGATAATTCCTATTCGTTTATTATATCATAGTATTAAAAAAATAGCAAGGGCAGGCGGCTAAAAAACTTTCCTGCGAGTGTTGCATTATTCCTCCAACTATGTTATAATATTGTCATACTACAAAAGCCGGCGGAAGTCCGGCTGATTACGGAGGTCATTTATATGAGAGCAGTAGTAACTGTTATAGGCAAGGACACAGTAGGCATTCTTCACAAGGTCAGCGGTATCTGCGCCGAGTACAACGTTAACGTGATAGAGGTGACACAGAGCGTCCTTCAGGATATGTTCGCTATGATAATGCTGGTCGACATCACAGAGATAAATGCGGATTTTGCAAAGCTCGTCGACAGTATGGACAGTCTCGGCAGTCAGCTCGGGCTCTCTATCCATACGATGCACGAGGACATTTTCAATTCGATGCACAGTGTCTGATGAAAGGAAGAAAGCTCAATGCTCAACGTATATAACATACTCGAGACTATCAGGATGATACAGGACGAATGTCTCGATATAAGAACAATAACTATGGGTATCTCGCTGCTCGACTGCATAGATACCGACATCGACAGTGCCTGCGAAAAGGTCTATAACAAGATAGTCAGCAGAGCAGGCAGACTTGTAGAGGTCGGTCAGCAGATAGAGAAGGAATACGGTATCCCGATAGTGAACAAGCGTATCTCGGTAACTCCGATAGCCATGCTCGCAGCAGCCTGCCCGGACGGCGACCCTGTAAAGTTTGCAAAGGCTCTCCAGCGTGCGGCTGACACCTGCGGAGTAAACTTCATCGGCGGCTATTCCGCACTTGTCCACAAGGGCTTTTCTGCCGGAGATGAGGCGCTTATCCGCTCTATCCCCGAGGCTCTCGATGTCACACAGAACATCTGCTCATCGGTAAATATCGGCTCGACGAAGTCCGGTATCAATATGGACGCTGTAAAGCTTATGGGTCAGATAGTAAAGCAGACTGCCGAGCGCACCGCTGACCGTGACTGTATAGGTGCTGCAAAGCTCGTTGTATTCTGCAATGCCGTTGAGGACAATCCGTTTATGGCAGGTGCATTCCACGGCGTAGGCGAGCCGGATTGTGAGATACACGTGGGCGTATCCGGTCCCGGAGTCGTCCGTGCAGCACTCTCGAAATACCCCGATGCTTCGATAAATGAGCTTGCGGACATCATAAAAAAGACCGCATTCAAGATAACACGTATGGGTCAGCTCGTCGGTGCAAGAGCTTCCGAGCTCCTCGGCGTACCCTTCGGAATTGTCGACCTCTCGCTCGCTCCGACTCCGGCAGTCGGCGACAGCGTTGCCCATATTCTCGAGGAAATGGGACTTGAGATGTGCGGTACACACGGCACGACAGCCTGTCTTGCTATGCTCAATGACGCCGTAAAGAAGGGCGGAGTCATGGCTTCCTCGACTGTCGGCGGACTCTCCGGTGCATTCATCCCCGTCTCAGAGGACGCAGGAATGATAGATGCGGCAGTTGACGGCGTACTCACGCTCGAAAAGCTCGAAGCTATGACAGCAGTCTGCTCTGTCGGACTTGATATGATAGTTGTTCCCGGCGATATAACACCCGAGACTATCTCAGCTATAATCGCGGACGAAGCTGCTATAGGAATGGTAAACACCAAGACAACGGCTGTTCGTCTTATCCCTGCTATCGGCAAGAAGGAGGGCGAGACCCTCGAATTCGGCGGACTTCTCGGAAGCGGACCTGTAATGCCTGTCCGTGACAAGTCTGCGGCAAAGTTCATCAACCGCGGCGGACGTATCCCTGCGCCGATGCACAGCCTCAAAAACTGACACGGCGAAATATCGCTGAAAAATCGCATATACAGGAAAGGAGACAAAATATGCAGACATCTGAGAGCTTCCGTATATGTGCGCTCCTTTCGTTTTCGGGCGGATTGCAGGACGCTTATACCTACAATGTCCGCGGACACGTTTTCGCCAATGCACAGACCGGAAACGTAGTCCTGATGAGCCAGAATTTTATGACAGGCAACTGGAGCGCAGGTCTGCGGTATCTGCTTCCTCTTGTGGCGTTCGCGGCTGGGATATTCATCGCTGAGCGCATCGAGAACCGCTTCAAGGAGACGAAAAGCCTTCACTGGCGGCAGATAGTGATACTGCTTGAAACGATAATGCTCTGTATAGTCGGATTTCTGCCTGAGAGCCTGAATATGGCGGCAAATATACTCGTTTCGCTGTCCTGCGCGATGCAGGTGCAGACGTTCAGAACAGTACACGGCTTCGGATATGCGAGCACGATGTGCATCGGCAATCTCCGGAGCGGAACGGAGAGCCTTTCAAAGTTCCTGCGCGACAGGGAGCGTGAACAGCTCTACAAGGCTCTGCACTTTTTCGGTATCATCATCATCTTCGCAGTTGGAGCAGGTGCAGGCGGCGTAATATCGGCGCAGTACGGGCTCGGGACGATATGGCTGTCGGTGATGCTTCTCACAATATCGGCGCTTATGATGACAAGGGAATCACATTAACACACGGTCGATCGATGGGAGCCCCCTCGGGCTGTTTCGCAGGCTGCCGAGTATAAACCGTAAGTTTATCGCCCGGCAGTCTGCGTTTTTGCTAAGAGCAGACTGAGCATCGACCCTGTATTTTTATCATAAGGAGAAGGCTATGGAGATAATAACTGCTAAGTCCGGCGACCTCGTAACTGTTTTCAACATCGTTCAGACTACGATAAAGGCGGTATATCCGCACTATTACCCCAAGGGTGCAGTGGACTTCTTTGCTGCTCACCACAGCCGTGAGCACATCGCTGAGGACATCGAAGCCGGTATTGTGAGTATCGCTCTCTCGGACGGCAGAGCTGTCGGTACAGTCACGGTCAAGGCAGACAACGTGAACCGGCTGTTCGTGCTGCCTGATGAGCAGGGGAAGGGATACGGCGGAGAGCTGCTGCGTTTTGCGGAGTCGGTGATAGCGAAGAGCTACGGCACAGCACGGCTCGATTCATCACTTCCGGCTAAGCAGATATACCTGAGAAAAGGCTATATGGTGATAGATTCGCGGACGATAGGCACTGACGGCGGAGACTTTCTCTGCTACGACATAATGATAAAAAGGGTGGCAGGAAATGCGGATTGAACAGATCCCGGAGCTCTTCGGAGTCAAAGGCGCGACCGGTATCGTTGAGGTCAGTACGGGGCACATCAATCGCACCTTCCTCGTAACGTGCGGCGGACAGCGTTATGTGCTTCAATCGCTCAACCGCGGGGTATTCCGCTTGCCTGAGACCGTTATGGCGAATATCGCGCAGGTGGAGCAGGCATTTTCGGGCAGCAGAGAAGTGACAGTGCCGCATTTTCTCACCTGTGACGGGAGGAATTATGCCTCCGACGGCGACGAGATATGGAGGATGTACGCCTACTGTGAGAGTGCTCCGTGTGATGAGCAGCTGTTTCGTACAGGCTTTGCATACGGCAGATTTATTCGTATCATGAGCACATCTCAGGCGCGGATAGAGCCGGTGATAAGCGGATTCCACGATCTCGGCGGCTATTTTGAAAAGCTGCGGATGGTCTGTCCGGAAGGGGAGATACCGTCCTTGCTGAAGGAGACTGAAAAGCGGCTGAGAAGCTGCTTTGAGGGCGTACCCGTCCGCATTATCCACGGCGACGCAAAGACAGACAATATCATCATCGGCGAGACCTGCACCGTCCTCGACCTCGACACAGTTATGACCTCATACGCAGCGCTCGATTACGGCGACCTTGTTCGCTCTGTCTGCGGCGGAGGTTTTTCTGCTGAGAAGGTCGGCGAGGTCACACGCGGCTTTGTTGAAGGAACAGGTGACCTGCTCACAGCACGTGAACGTGAAACGCTCAGCCTCGGAGTCCTGTGGGTCGTGTGCGAGCTCGCAGTGCGATACCTGACGGACTACTACAGCCCTGTCCGCTATTTCCGCGGCAGGACGCGCGAGCAGTGCCTTGTCCGCTCAAAGGAGCTCATATCCCAGCTTGAAGCTTTTCTGGCTGCGGAGCAGCAGTTCAGTGACATAGTATGAATAAAGCCGGTACGCAGAGGGGAGCCCCCTCGGGCAGTTTCGTGGGCTATCGAATACGTAACGCAGGATTACGGCTCGGTGACCCACTTTTTCCGTTAAGGGAAGTGCACAGAAGCGTACCGGCTTTGTGTCATTCTTCGAGCAAGCCGTCCTCTACGGCGAGCTTGTGCAGGTCGATGACAACGTCCTTGTCACGGCAGTGGACCGTCAGGGTCGCGCCCTCGCCGCACTGTGTGACAGGAAAATCTGCCATAAAAGATTTCCCTTCTATAAGGGTTTCGTCGCCTTCTTTATATTTCAGACACGGACGCAGTGTCAGCTCCTGCTCGGCTGGGCTGAATTCTCCGAATCTTGGCGGATAATCGCGCTTCAGGTATTTCATCGGTGTATCGCAGGTTATCTCGACCAGCAGTACGCCCCCGTCTGTCAGCTTGCCGTCAGCAGGCGCGTATACGGGCTCATAATCGACTGACATAACAGCAAGCTTTTTGCCGTTGACCCATACACAGTCGTTTTCCTTGTCGATCTTAACCTCGCTGTTGGGTGGTATATCGCCTCTCAGAAACCTTGTCTGTCCTTTTACTTTGACCTGGCAATCGTAGTATTGGCTTCCGATATCTTCTGCAAAGTGTCTGACACTGATATTCTTCGAGCTTATCGCCATAGGATTCGCAATGAGCATATTGTACAGCCCGACACAAATACCGAGGCATATCATTCCTATCACGAGCGCAAGCCTCAGCCGGAGAGTGCGCTTTATCTTCTTCATCGGCTGAATATCGGGCTTCGGAACCTCGGGTACCGCTTCCTTCATCTGCGAGAGGAGCGCACGGCAGTCCTTGCATTCAGCGATATGGGTCTCGACTGCGTTGCGTGTCTCGTCGGAGGCGAGTCCGTCGCAGTATACGGGCAGCAGGTCCTTGATTATCTCACATTTCATAGCATTTACTCCTTTCTCAGCTTTTGCTTTGCGCGGTAGTACGTCACACGCGCCCAGTTTTCAGTCTTTCCGAACAGCTCACCAATCTCCGCGAAGGTCATCGCACCGGTCGCGCGGAGGAGGAGTATCTCCTTCTCGGTCTCGGGGAGGGAGTGTACCTGTCTCAGCACGAACATCTTCGAGTCCTTCTGCTCAGCGGCTTTATCGGGAGGAGGCGAGCTGTCAGTCTCGGGCAGGGGAGGCTCACCGTCCGCAGACGGATGCAGTCCGCGCCGCCGGAGCTCGTTGTGCCACAGATTCTTCGCTATCGAGCACAGCCACGTACTGACCGAGCAGCTTCCGTTGAATGAGCTTAGCGAGCTTATCGCGCGCAGGAATGTCTCCTGAGTGAGCTCGCGGGATATGTCGGAGTCTCCACTGAGACCGAGCAGATAGCTGTATACCTTGTTTCCGTATTTGTTGTAGTATTCTTCGATTTCCTTCCTCATCGGCTGACCTCCTTCAGAAGCTTCTGTCTGTTAGTACCTTTGAGCGGCAAAACGTTACAAAAAAATGGGCGGACTGTAACTGTGATACTCATATAGAAGTTTTGCACGCATTTATCGGTGGGGACCCTTCTGGAGAAAGGTTCCCGCTCAATAGAAAAATGTAAAACTTCTGTAAGAGTACAGCAGTTATGTCCGCTCTCTCAATTGTTGAATATACAGCTCAGCTCAGACATTTTACCGACTCAGTCCAGCACAGGCAGATAAGCGACAGCGTCCATAGCCTTTGCCTTTTCGGAAGCCTGTGTGAAGGTGAGCTTGTCCTCGGTGATGAAGGAAGTGCCGTTATCGTCCGTGTAAGCGCCTTCGATGTCATTTCCGGAAGGCACGCGGAAATACCACTTTGTGCAGAGCTCTTCAGCAGGTGCGATAAAGCTGTTGTCGGAGGAGGACTCCCATGACTGGGAGAATACAGTCACCTTGTGCTTTACGGCTTCGATGACGTCGCCCAGAACAGCGCTCGCTGTCGGGAGCTTGCCTGCGCCTCTGCCATAGAACATTGCCTGGTCTATACCGTCGCCGTATACAAGAACGGCGTTGAATACGTCATTTACGCCTGCCATGATGTTCTCGTGAGGAACGAGCATCGGCATAACGATGGGGAGAATGCGACCGTCATCGAGACGTCTTACGGAAGCGATGAGCTTTATGGCGTGACCGAGAATATCGGCTGCGGCAACATCTGCGAGGTCGACATCGGAAATACCCTTTGTGTAAACATCTTTGGGGTAAACGTGCTTGCCGAAAACGAGCGAGGAGATGATGCATATCTTGCGGCAGGCATCGTGACCCTCGACATCGGCTGTCGGGTCCTTCTCAGCGTAGCCGAGCTTCTGTGCGAGAGCGAGAGCGTCCGCGAAGGACATATTCTCGTTGTACATCTTCGTGAGAATGAAGTTCGTCGTACCGTTGAGGATACCTGCGACCTTGTCGATGTCATTTGCTGCGAGACAGCGGTGGAGCGGACGGATTATCGGGATAGCGCCGCCTACGCTCGCCTCGAAGAAGAAGTTGCAGTTGTGAGCCTTTGCTGCTGCGAGGAGAATATCGCCTTTTTCCGCAACGAGCTCCTTGTTCGATGTCGAAACGCTCTTGCCCTTTTCGAGACAAGCCTTCACGAATGTGAATGCAGGCTCAACACCG
>Ga0326512_10004037_pt1 | contig 10697 bp, 28 predicted proteins | sample 1_2617_0518_D_FD_203652 | JGI IMG/M metagenome (GOLD analysis project Ga0326512, IMG submission 203652) | Bovine rumen microbial communities from UC Davis, California, United States - 1_2617_0518 | ecosystem: Host-associated > Mammals > Digestive system > Stomach > Rumen | place: USA...
TTAAAAGAATATGGATTTATACAAAAAGATAAAAGTATTTCAGTAGGTTCAGGTGTTGTTTCTGAAATATTACAATAATAAACACAATAATAGCAAGGGTTTCGAGGTTTTCGAAAATCCTTGCTTTTTTTTATTTCCCACACTTTTCCCACACTAGTTTAGTAAATAATCTATTTTGCCTATAATATCAGTTTTATTTTTTGGTAATGCTTCGAGATATATTTCAGTAGTTTTAATAGAACTATGTCCTAATAATTCTTTTACTGTAACTAGATTAGCTCCATGGAATAATAACATGGTTGCGAAAGTATGTCTTAAATCATGAAATGTTTTATTTTCAATTCTTGCTTCTTTCAATTTCTTTGCATATACTTTTTGAAAGTACTTCAAATCAAAATGCCCATTATTTGGAGCAAAAACAAAATCTGAGCCGTTTTTCCATAGAAGATAACAAATTATATATGTTATTACTCATAGGGATTATTCTGACAGAATTTTGCGTTTTAGGAGTATGTAATTGAATATGATATTCTCTTTTTCCGTCTTGAGAGATATCCGCAATAGCAGACAAATTGTGGATAATATGAATCTCTTTTTTATCAAAATCTATGTCAGACCATTGTAACCCAAATATTTCTCCTCTTCTCATACCTGTTCCTAAAGCAAATAGAACTACATTTTCGAATTTATTTCCTTTAAATACTTCTTTTAATCTTTTTATCTCATCTTCATTGTAATATTGAAAAGATTGTTTTTTCTCTAATATTTCAGCAACTTTCTTTTTATCTTTTGGTAGAGAAACATTATTACATGGATTTTTTAGTATATATCCTTCTTTTTCAGCATATCCAAAAAACATATTCAATACTTTATGTACTTTTTTTACATTATTAGGAGTAGTATTTAAATCATTATAACAAGATTGAAGTTTTAATGATTTTATTTCTTTAATTGGTATATTCGAAATATCAAGAGGCTCTATAAACTTTTTATATGTTCCATAATAGCTCTCAAAGGTACTCGCTTTTACTTCATTTTTCTTTACTTCAAATAGCCAATCGGGGAAAAGTATATTAAGTGTAGTAGCTTGCTTTCCATTAATAAGTCCACTTTTTAAATCATTTATATATTCATCTGCTTTTTTATTAGCTTCGTTTATTCCAGAGCCATAAAATTCTTTTCTGATTAAAGTGCCATCTGGTTTATGACCTATAGTTCTAGTAACTCTATAATAAGGAATACCATTTTTGATACAGTTAGTTTTCTTTGCCATACAAAACCTCCGTTCGATTATTATGTTAAAAATTAAATGCTCATTAGAGCATTGTATCTTTTGTTAATTATCAACTTTGTTATTTTTCTTAAATACTGCGATTGTGCTTAAAATTACAGATAATATAGAAGACAAAAAATACCCTATCCAATAACTAATTGGAAAATCAGATAATTTGTCTCCATCATATAACGCTTGTTGTATTGATGCAAATTGTAAAATTGATAATAATACGACAGAAATATAAATCCATTTATGTATATTTTTTTTATGAACACTATATATACATAAAATTGCGCTTATTAAAGTTAAGATTATATATATAAGTAACATATTTATTCCTCCTTATTTTTTTCTTCTTAATTCAACTACTTTTCCAATAACTCTTATAGGAAGTTTTTCTATTTGCTCATTAGTATATACCATAGGTTGAAACTCTGGATTAAGAGGCTGAAGTATTATGCCATTTTCATTTTTGAATATTCTCTTAAATGTGCCATCATTACCGTTTACCATTACTACAGCATCTGTACCACTTTCAACATTGTCCATCTTTTCAAGTATAATTGTATCTCCATTCAAATATTCAGGATACATAGAATTTCCTTTTATTTTAAGTCCAAAATATTCTTTGCCACCCTTTAGCATATTAGCATCTATTTCTTCTGTATCTATAATATCTTCTATCATTTCCATAGGTATTCCAGCAGGAATAGTTCCATAGACTAATACAACAGCAGGGTTAGAACCATATTTTGGAGCTTCTTCTTTTATTTTAAACTCTTGTTCATCATCTAATATTCTTAAAATTTCTTCAATAGGCATATTCATACCTTTAGAAACAAACTTGACCGTATCTAGAGTAGGTGCTATTGGTTTACCTGTTCTTGGGTCAATATTTTTTTCAAGAGCAGATATATATGTATGACTTAATCCACATTTTTCAGCAAAAGCTCTTAAAGACATTTTTGGACTAAATGAATTTCTATAATTTAAAATTAAATCTCCTAAAGTCATTTCTTTAAAACCTCCAATCAATTGGTATAACTATATTGTACAACAAGATGGACAAAAAGTCAAAAAAAAATCAAAAAAATTTGTACAACATACTTGACAAAATGAAAATATAGTGATATATTGTGTACAACAAGTTAAACAAAGCGAGGTGAGAAAATGAAAAATAAAGTAAAAGAAATCAGGGAAGAACTAAGTATGTCACAAGAAGAATTGTCAGAAAAATCAGGAGTATCAAGGACGACAATATCGGGATTAGAAAATGGGATTATAGATGTCATTACTAATATAACTCTTGAAAAAATTGCAAGTGCATTAGGAAAGAAAGTACCTGAGGTTTTTTTTCAAGATTAAGTACAACAAGTTGAACAAAAAGGAGGACTAATATGTCAGAAGAAGAACTAAAAAAGTTAAATCTGAAATCAAAAGAGAAATCTTAAATGAATTAACCAGAGAAGAATATGTAAAGGATAACACATGGAGAACCATAAAGAAAGAATTTGAAAAGATGTTTTACAGCAAAGGTTATACAGATACATATCAATTAGCACAGATTTTTTCAGGAATACAAACAATAATAAGGCATTCAATGGGATATAGAAGTGTCGAAATAATACCAGCAGAACAATATGAAGAAACAAAAAGAAGAATGTTTATATTATTGAATATGTTCCCAAACAAAGAGAAACAAAACCAAACCTAAAGGAGGAAGATATATGATTCCAATGCTAACAGTAATAATAGTATCAATATTATGTGTAATATTTTGGTACATAAAAATAGATTCCGAAACAGTTGGAGTATACGGAATCTATGTAGTGATATGGAATATTATTTGTTTAATTGGGATGATAAATACTTAACAATTTCATCCAAAGCATATTGAGCCTTATTGTAGTTTTGTTCAGTTACGCATTTCTTTAGTTCATCAAATAATGAATCGTTAGGTGTAGAAAAATAGATATGAAGATTTGCTACAGAAGAATTAAAGTTTATAAAGTAATCTCTAGCTGTAGAGTTCCAATAATATTGTTGAAAGGATTTGGTAAAATCTTTAATTGCTTCGTATTTAGCAATTTCAAAAATTTCTAATTTTCTTAATTTTAATTGATGTTCATTATTTATCCAGTTTGTAATGACAGGGGATAAAACAGCAGAAAAAGTAACGATAGCTATAACTATATTAGGGTCCATATATAATCACCTCCATTTCGAGATGATTATAACAGGAATTTGTCGAAAAATCAACAAAGAAAGGAGATGAGTAAATGGAATTAATAACACGAAACCAATACATGAAGAGATACAATATAGGCTATGACAAGCTACAAAGAATGATAGCAAAAAAAGAAGTAGATTATCTACAAGAAGCAGACAGAATACGAATAGATGAAAAAACAGTAAGTATTGATCTTTACGAACAAGAAAAAGCAAGAAGGATTAAAGCAGAAGAAAAATTAAATTTATTAAAACAAGTTATAGTAGGAGGATAAAGTTATGAAAAAATACAGATTAAATGAGGACAAGCTATTAAGAAACGTATGTATATTAAGCACAGTAATAAGTGTAGGAGCATTTGTTTATAAAGTTGCAACATGCGGTATAGCATGGGTAAGCACTTGTGGATATTTTGGATAGAAAGGAGGAGTTAATATGGAAACAAAAAGAAGTTTAAGAACAGAACGAGATGAGGCAGAATATAGAGCAAAAAGACATTTCGAAAAGCTAATGAAAATAGATAAAATCATAAAAAAAGCAGATGAAAATCACGAAATGGCAATATTTACATTAAAAGACATAAAAAGAGTATTAGCATATGGCGAATAGTACTAATACTCAAACAACTTAAAAAATTAGTTTGTGATTATATTCTATCACAAAAAGTTTAAAAAGTCAAAGGAATTTAAAAATATGGAAGATTTAGAAATATTTCAAGAAGGAATAAATCACTTATCAAAAGCAATAGAAGAGTTTTCAGAATGTGATTTAGTAAGTCAAGAAGAGTACGACAAATTAGTACAATTTATAGATGAATTAGAAAACAGAAAAATCAATCAAGAAATTCAAAATGAAAGTTATTATATGGAGGTAATTTAATGGAAGAAGAAAGCAAATATGAAAACATTATAGCAAGATATAATGACACACAATTACTTTATGAAATGAACATAGTAAATAATGAAGAGGCTACGATATACAACAAGAAAAAAGCATTAAAAGAAGAGTTAAAAAGAAGAACTGGAGGAAACGCATAATGGATTATTTAGATTTAATCGATAACAAGGAGGATTATTATGGCGGAAACTAATTTATCAATATATGAAAAAATAAAAACTGTTCCAGAAAAAGCCCAAAAGAAAATAACAGGTGGAAGATTAAATGGAATGACAGATATAAAGCCAATGTGGAGGATTGAAAAATTAACAGAATTATTTGGAATATGTGGTTTTGGTTGGAAAGCTCCTATCACAAATAAAGAAATAATTGAAGGAGCTAATGGAGAAAAGATTGCAATAGTAGATATAGATTTATACATAAACATAGATGGGAAATGGTCTGAACCAATACAAGGGACAGGAGGAAGCAGTTTTATAGCAAAAGAACAAAAAGGATTATATACAAGCGATGAATGCTTTAAAATGGCATACACAGACGCATTGTCAGTAGCTTGTAAATCTTTAGGAATGGGAGCAGATGTTTATTGGGGGGATAGTAAATATTCAAACAATAACAAAGAAGATAACAAAGAAGAAATAACAAATAAAGAACAAGCTGAAAATTATAAATTAACATTTGGAAAATATACAGGAAAAACAATAAAAGAAATAGTTGAGACTCAAAAAGATTATGCTAATTGGTTATACAACAATGGAGATGAAACAATAAAGAAATGTTTAAACTTTATGCTAGAGGAGAAATAGATGGTAGGAACATCAAAAGAAATAATAAAATGGGCTATTGAACAGCCTGATGATAAGAAATACGAAGTAAAAGAATATAAAGAAAAAAGAAGTCTAAATGCTAATAATTATTATTGGGAATTGGTAACTCAATTAGGAAATGTATTAGGTATGGACAAGGAATGGTTACATTTTTTATTGTTACAAAAATATGGACAAAGTGAAATGATAAGTGTTTTAGCATCAATAGATATGAAAGACTATTTAAAATATTATACAGAAGCAGGAGAATCGATTTTAAACGGAAAAACATTTAAGCATTACAAAGTATACAAAGGAAGTTCAGAAATGGATTCAAAGGAAATGTCAATTTTAATACATGGACTTGTAGATGAATGCCAAACACAAGGAATAGAAACAAAAACACCAGAAGAAATAAAAAGCTTATTAGATAGGTGGGATAATAAATGAGTAAAAGAAGTAATGCTTGTGATATTAGTCAAAAAGTTAAAGAAATAGTATGGGATAGAGATTATCACAGATGTGTATTTTGTGAGAAATATGTTCCCAAAACTTGTGCAAATGCACATTTTATAAAAAGAAGCCAGCGGAGGTTTAGGTATAGAAGAGAATGTAGTTACATTATGTCCAGAATGTCATTTTGAAGAAGATCACGGACAGAATACTAAATTATATGAAGAATATATAGAAAACTATTTAAAAGACATTTATGGAGCAGAGTGGAATAAAGAAAAATTAATTTATAAAAAATGGTAGATTACACGAAAGGAGAAAAAGAATGTGGCAAGAGATAGTTTTATATTCTATAGAAGTTTTTATGAATCAATAAAAGAACTTCCAGAAGAAAACCAATTGAAAGTATATAAAGCAATATCTAATTATGCTCTTAATCAAGAAGAAATTGAATTAGATGGAATATCAAAAGCAATATTTTCTCTGATAAAGCCACAATTAGATGCTAATTATAAAAAGTATGAAAATGGAAAGCAAAAGAAAAGCAAACGGAAAGCAAAATGAAAGCAAAACAGAAACTAATGTAAATGAAAATGTAAATGTAAATGAAAATGTAAATGATAATAATATAGCTTCCGAAGATAAATCTTCTACAGCTACTGCAAAAGCCAGCAAACACAAATATGGAAAATATAAACATGTATTGCTGAAAGATGAAGAATTGCAGAGCTTAAAAGAAACTTACCTAAACTGGGAAGAGCTTATAAATTATCTAGATGAGTACATTGAAATGAAAGGATATAAGGCGAAATCACACTATCTTTGTATCAAAAAATGGGTAGTTGATGCAGTAAAAAAGCAAGGAGGATATAAACCTAAAAAAGAGAATTTTGAACAAAGAACTTATGGAGATTTAAGCTATTTATATTCTAATTAAGGAGGAATTATGGATATAACCCCTATATGGAAAGATTACAAAGAATGGGAAGATTATAAAAATAAAATGTATGAAAATAAAAATGATGCACAAATAATTAAGCAATGTTACGAAATATTAACTTCTGAAAATTTAAGAGAAAATATGGAGAATACAACTATATCTTATCCCGTTTCTACTAAAGTAAATTTAACAAATAGGATGTTTAATCCTGTAAGTTGGTTAGGGCAAGCTACTTGTAATTTGTTGATTGGAGCTTCTGCAAGAGAAACTTGTCAAGCGTGGACAATAATGACAAAAGAAGAACAACAAAAGGCTAATAATATTGCCAAAGAAGTTATAAAAGAATGGAGAAAGAAATATGAAAGTTTACAATGATAAAAATGTATATGAAGCAAGTCTTGAAAGAATAGAATTTGCTTTTGATAATTTTGATAATTTGTGTGTTTCATATAGTGGTGGAAAAGACAGTACTGTTATGATACAACTTGTAAACATGATAGCAAAAAAGAAAAATAGAAAATTTGATGTTTTGTTTATAGATATGGAAGCACAATATTTAATGACGATTGAACATATTAAAACTTTAAAAAATAAATTAGAATGTATTAGAGATTTTTATTGGGTATGTTTACCTTTATCTTTAAGAAATGCAGTATCAGTTTTTGAGCCTAGGTGGATATGTTGGGAAAAATCAAAAAAAGATAAGTGGGTTCGAGAAATGCCAGAATGTGCAATAAATGAAGATAATAATATATTTCCGTTTTTTAGATATGCAATGGAATTTGAAGAATTTGTACCTGAATTTGAAAAATGGTATCTAGAAAAGAAAGGTGGGAGATGTGGATCTTTTGTCGGAATAAGATGTGATGAAAGTTTAAACAGGTTTAGAACAATTGTATCCTTGAAAAAAGAAAGATTTATGGATAAACCATGGACTACAAGAAACAAACCTTTAGAAAATAGTTATAGCATTTACCCAATATATGATTATAGAACAGAAGATGTGTGGATAGCAACTTTTAATAATAATTTTGAATGGAACTATGTATATGAATTAATGTATAAAAATGGATTAACAATACATCAACAAAGATTGTGCCAACCTTTTGGAGATGATCAAAAAAATGGATTAGACCAATACAGAGCAATAGAAGCTGAAAATTGGGATAAATTATTAAAAAGGGTTGCCGGTGTAAATTTTGGAAATATTTATTGCCGAACTTCAGCATTAGGTAATATAACAAGCGAAAAGCCAAAACACATGACATGGCAAGAGTGGGCATTGTATTTATTAGAAAGTATAGGAATATATAATAAAAAATTAGAAAGACATTATGCAATAAAAATAAGAAAATTTTTTAAATATTGGGAAGAAAAATGCGGATGTACGCTTGATATGATTGAAGATGAAGCGGACAGAAAGATGGAAAGTTTAAAAATAGTTCCTAGTTGGAGAAGAGTTGCAAGAGCATTGGAAAGAAATGATTTCTTTTTAACAAGATTAAGTTTTGGAGAAACAAAAAGTGATTTAGAGTATTTAAAAGATATGATATATGGATGTAACAATTTATATGATGAAAATAGCACAGACAGTAAGCCTTTAAAAAGGTTATACAATAAGGCTATAAAAGAAATGGAGGAAGATCAATGAAAGAAGATATAATAATAAGAATGCCAATATTGGTAAAGTTAGAATATTTAAAACCAAATCCTTGGAATCCTAATAAGGTAGCAAAACCAGAAATGGAATTGTTAAGAACAAGTATAAGAAAAAGCGGATTTTGTTTTCCTTTGGTTGTTATGAAAGAAAGCGACACAAGCTATATGATAGTAGATGGATTTCATAGACATTTAATAGCTAAAGAGTTTGGAATGGAATATGTTCCGGTTGTGGTTTTAGATGAGAGTTTAGATGAATATATGAATGCTACAATAAGATTTAATAGAGCAAAAGGAACACATCAAATTATAGATATGAGTAAATTAGTATTAGATTTAGTAAGAATGGGGAAAACAGATGAAGAAATTGCAACAAATTTAGGTATGGATAGTGATGAGGTTTTAAGACTAAAACAAATTAGTGGATTAAAAGAAGCTTTTTTAGGTAAAGAATTTAGTAAAAGTTGGGAAGAGTATGAACACAAACATTTCGACGCAGAAACAGGAGAATATATTGAAAGCGAAGAATAAGGAGATGATACAAATGACTGGAAAACAAAGAATATTGGAGCACTTAAAAAAGTATGGTAGTATAACTCAATTAGAAGCTATAAATCTGTATTGGGATTGGAGATTAAGTGACAAAATATACAGGTTAAAGAAAGATGGCTATGCCATTAAGACAGAAACATTAAAAGTAAAACGAGCGGATAATACAGATGCTTATGTAAGTAAATATAGCTTGGAGGTAGTCAATGAGTAGTAACAAAAGCGTTAGAGAACAATTAGAAAGACAATATGGAAAAGGTTGTATGTTTAAAAAATCAGGAATGGAAAAGAAGATAGAGAAAAAGAGAGTAATAAAAACATACAAAAAGTTTCTACAAGAAAAAAGATATACAAGAAAAATGATAAGAAAGTATGAAAAGATGATGACATTCCATCATTTAAGGCATAGATCAGAAGGCGGAAAAACAAACACTGAAAATGGTGCTGTAGTAAATGGACTTGCTCATATATACATGCACAGTTTACCAAGAGAGCAAGAAGAATATATAAACAACGAATTGAGAAGATATAAAAGGCAAATAGATGAGTGCAATGTAGTTCTAGTAGATGACCTAGACATACCCTATACTATAGTTCCAATGGAATTTAGTATAGATGACCGAAAGAAGGGTTATGACAGAAATGCAAAGAAGAGAGAAGATAAAGAATTAATACGAGAGTATGAGGAGGGCGAAAGATGAAATATATATTATTATCATTAATTTTAATAGCAGTAATGTATATAGGAAGTAAGTTAGCTGATAAGATATTAGAGTGGTTAGAAAGGAAGAAGAAATGAGTGAATGGAAAAAAGAAAAACCAATTAAAGGTGGATTTGGTGGATGCTTATGTTGTGGATATCAGCACGATATAGCTCCAGAAAATATGCTAATAGCAGTAGGATTTGGAGTGGCAACAGTTACAAAAAATGGAAAAGAAATATATAACGAAATGCAAATAGAAAATGAAGATGATTTATGGACATTAAAAGAAGCAGAACAAGAAGCATTAAAAGATGAAGATAATGATTGGAGAATACATTTAGTTGCTCCATTAAGTGAAAGACATTATCAAAGACAAGGAAAAAATCATTGGGTATTATATGAAAAAGGACAAGGGTTTGCATAGAAAGGAAAAAGAAATGAAATATCCACCATTACAAGAACCATGTAAAAGTTGTATAGGGAAATGTGGTAGAGTGGAAGAATTGAATTTTATAAGCGATAAAAATTGCAAGTATGCAGAAAAAGAAGAATGGAAACAGGAGGAAATATGGAAAAATTAAGTAAAAATGTTAATGCAGTTACATATATAGAAATAAATAAATTATTAGATGAATTAGTCAAAAAAGATGGATATTTGCTTAAAATGGGAGATATATCAATAATAAATTTAGGAATAAGAGAAGATACAATAAGTGGAAAAAGACAAGTATTTCAAATAACAAGAAAGGTTGGATATAATGAAAAATAGAATTAATATATTAGGTTCAGAATATATGCTAGAATATTCAAGTTATCAAGAAAATGAAAAACTAAAAAAAATGGATGGATATACAGATTTTTATATGAAAAGAATTGTTGTGGAAAATGATTTCAAAGACAGATTATTTGATAAAACAAAAATAAGAAATTATCAGAACAAGATACTAAGACATGAAATAGTACACGCATTTTTATTTGAAAGTGGATTGGAATGCAATAGTCTAAAAACATTTAATTGGGCAGAAAATGAAGAAATGGTAGATTGGTTTGCAATACAATCACCAAAATTATTTAAAATATATAAAGAATTAAATATTTTATAAGGAGTAAGTTATGGAAAACAAAGTAATAGCTAAAGAATATGTATATAAAATAGAAATACCTTTTAGATTACCTAGTTTAAA
>Ga0326512_10004038_pt1 | contig 10696 bp, 9 predicted proteins | sample 1_2617_0518_D_FD_203652 | JGI IMG/M metagenome (GOLD analysis project Ga0326512, IMG submission 203652) | Bovine rumen microbial communities from UC Davis, California, United States - 1_2617_0518 | ecosystem: Host-associated > Mammals > Digestive system > Stomach > Rumen | place: USA: California...
CCTCTCCTTGTTAAGTTGTGCAGGATTGCCGCCTGTGCTCTTGCTACTTTCATAACATCACTCCTTTATTCCGATCGCTGCCAATGAGATAAACAAAATCGCTACCAGTGCCGCCCACTTGCAGATAATCAGTGCCGTCACGCATACCACAGCGATTGCCACGATCTTTACCAGCGCAAGTATAAATTTTCTGTCTTTGGGTTTTGGGTCTGATACATACGTCGTTCCCTCTGAATTGTTTAGAAAAACACGCATTGAGTTCTCCTTTCCTGCGTGCTATAATAGACACGCATATTTTTATATGTTTGTCCGGTGGTCTGGTGTCCAAACTTAGGCACCGGACATTTTTTTATTTAAGTTTGGTTTTGCAAAACTCCGGAGCCTTAAACTTATAGGAGGAAAGCAGTTCTCCCTCTCGGCGGAGAATGATCGCTTTCAGGTCAACAACAAGGTCTCTAATTTCAAGCATTGTGAACCCACGTTTTTCCATTTCACTAAGAAGATGGTTTATAAGCTGCTGCTCCTTCTCTGATACATTGTTCACCTTGTAATACTCTTCTATCTTCATAAGGCCCCTGACTCCTATGTTTTGAATTTGGCTTTTTCTATCTTCGCTATGCTGTTGCTTCCAGATATGCAAGGTCGCTGATCGTTTCAAGCCTTGCCTTGCAATCCTTATAGATTTCCTTGTAGTATTTCCCCATCAATATCCCGGTGTCGATTACGTGAAGAATGATGTGTTCCATCAGGCTAAGATTGTTCAGTTGCACCACGGACGCCATATCTCGCTTTTCGATGCCTGCAAACTTGTTTGCCAGCTTGGAATAAACTATGTAAAGTTTGTCCGGGTGGTTGCTTCCTTGTTCTTTTGCATACTCCACAAGTTTCTGGATCGTATCTGTTTCCGCTTTCCGCGTCAGCTTCCCTTGCTGTCTGGTCTCGATCCAATCTTGGGTACTCTTTTCAGAAACAATCTTCCGCATCCGCTCAAAGGCATCTGCGTATTTCCATTTCCATTCAAGTGCTTTCTTCCCGGTGAATCCCATCACTAGAATGGAAAAGCCCTTTTCGTTCATGAGATACATTTTGTTTCTTTTTCCGCTTTCATCCTTGTAGGATGATACCTTAAAGCACTCGGCCCATTTTTCAGCCGAGCCTTTTATGATTCTTTCAAGGGACTGCATGACATTTTTGTGTCTCTTGCCGAAAGCATCTGCGACTTTCAAACTGTCCGTCATGGGTTCATCTTTTTTCAGATAAACAAGTTCGTTCATTGTTCCTCCTTTCTTAGTTAATCTATCGCTTTACTTTCGGGGTAAAAAATTTTCGTCTTTTCTTCATCGTCAGATATTCCGAGAAGATCGCATAAAACGTAGATTTCAGAAACTCTAAACGGTGTTATCCCTTTTCTCTTTTTGTCAAAGCCAAACCGTGACAACCCTATTTTCTCGACGATATAACCGATTTTCAATCCGCTCTCCGCAATCTTGTCATCAAGAAGTTGTGTGTTTACCAAGATTATTCCTCCTTTCCACACAAAATGTTGTGTTAATGTATAACCTAACTGTAAAAGATGATACCACACGTTTTTTTTATTGTCAATACATAGGTTTACTTTTTTTATTTATTTTGGTATAAATAAGAAAAGGAGGCATTGTTATGACTATCGGTGAAAGGATTAAAGCAAGACGCATAGAATTAGGAATGACACAAGATGAGTTGGCTTCCAAGTTGCAACTAAAAAGCAAGGTTTCAGTCTCAAATGTTGAAAACAACAAAGAGGACTTGACCACAACCAGAGTTGCCAAGTATGCAAAAGCCCTTGAATGTACTCCTGCATATTTAATGGGATGGGAAGATGATATTTTGTCTGCTTACAAACGCAATATAAAATATGGGGATATACTTTCAAATTTGAAAGACGAAGAACTCGACCATATCCGCAAACTCCGTCTACTTAACGAAGAAGGAAAAGAAAAGGTATTCTCCTATACTTCCGATCTCGTCAGCACCGGAAGATACCAAAAAAAAGATAACGAGATACCAATGGTGGATTAAATGTCAAAAGTAGAAAAGCTCCCGTCCGGGAATTATAGAATCCAAGTCTACAATAAGTACACAAAGAAAAGGAAATCCTTTACTGCTGCCACTCAAAGAGAGTGCAAAGCCCTTGCAATGCAGTATCTCTCCTCTATCACTGCCGAGGATAAGGATGATTGCACGGTGAGGGAAGCTGTCTCGCGGTACATCGAGAACCGTTCTTCTATTCTTTCACCTTCCACGCAAACGAGTTATCAGAAGATCCTTAAGAACAATATTTCTGATATTGAAAAGTATCTGGTGGGTGAAATCACATCCGAACAGCTTCAAAGATGGGTCAATGATTTATCACTTACTCATGCACCGAAGACCGTGCGGAATGTATACGGGCTTGTTATTTCGTCCATACGCGCCATTAAACCTCATAAGCATATAAATGTAACCCTGCCTCAGAAAAAGCCAGTAGAGAGGCATATACCCACAGATTCGGACATTAAAAATCTATTGTCATCTGCAAAAGGGGGTCTCCGAAAAGCTATTCTATTGGCTTCGGTCGGGACGCTTCGTAGGGGAGAAATATGCGCACTTACCTATGAGGATATAGACGGGAATACTATTCATGTTCATTCGGATATGATCGAAACGCCTGACGGTGGGTGGATAGTAAAGGACGTTCCGAAAACATCTGCTTCTGATAGGTACATTGAATTGCCAAAAAAAGTTATAGAACAGCTTGGGAAAGGGTCTGGTCGCGTTATCCATATCGTGCCATCAACCATTACAAGAGAGTTTGAGAAGCTACGTGATAAATTAAAGATGCAATGCCGGTTCCATGATCTTCGGCATTATGCCGCGTCAGTCATGCACGCTCTTGGTGTACCGGATTCATACATCATGGAGCGCGGGGGGTGGTCATCTGATGTTACCTTAAAAAGTGTCTATCGTCATTCTCTGTCCGACAAGTCCAAGGAGTTCTCAGACAAGACAAATGAATATCTCAAAAAGATTATTTAGTGCGTGTGTAGTTTGTGCTACTATACAAACAGAACATATATTTTTGGAGGTATAGCATGGAAAACACGAAAAAAACAAAGTGGGTCAGAGTAAAGGAATATGCGAAGCTGGAAAGAGATTTCGGATTTATGGGCGAGGAATGGTTGGGGGAAATGCGAGGATATATCAGACGAAAAATAGGACTCGATGATTGATTTTATGAAATTATATTATGTCAAATCCTGTGCAGTCCGTGAGCACTTCGTATTATAAATTACTACATTTTAATGTATATTTTTTCCGCTTATTGAAATATTTTGCAACGACCAAATAGGCATAAAATAAGGGATTCCCGATATTTCACGGGAATCCCTTAAAGCGGAGAGGGTGGGATTCGAACCCGCCTATCTGCCCTTAAAAATAGCCGTTTGCACGTTCTCATGTGCAGTTTTGTGTGCAGTTTCTTAAGAAAGATCCGCCCTTATTATACAGAAAAGGGGTGGACAATTCCACCCCTTTCTCTTTACATTTCGCTTATGATGCTGTGGATCTTCTGCTTTACCATCTGGTCGCCTGTCTGATCCATGATCTCGCGAAGCTCCTGCTTCACATCGTTACCGTAAGAGGCTCTTGAAACAAACCTTCCCATGCTGTTCCTTCCTCTTCGGCCTGCACCCTCGTTGTAATGCTCGTTGCTCATGCCCTCATATGAAGCATTTGCATAGGCTTCATCCGCATAGGAGCTGTCAGCATAGGCGCCGTCCGCTCATAAAATCATTTTTTTCATTTTAGCATACCTCTTGGCAAGGGACTACCCCTTCCATGGGTAGCCCCGATACATGAAGACAGCCTTTACTTATAAACCCACTTGCCATCCTTTTGTTGCAAGGTCTTTTTCCAACCGTTGCCATAAGCTTTATTGATCTGCTGCGCCTGTGCCGCGCTTGCCTTGATTGCATTGAGATACGCCGTGATCTCGTCCTGCTTGATGCTGGTGTTCCTATCTGTGTTGATTTTATTGTATGTCGTTGAAAAGTCCTGTGCGGACAAGCTGGGAATCACGTTTTTGGCTTGCTCATAAGTGCGCCACTGCGATTGCGACTTTAGTCCATTGTCTACAAGTGTCGGAATGTAGGTGTCTGCTCCGGCGTGCTGCTGCAAATAATCAATATTATCTGCCGTTGCAGACAAGCCCAAGCCTTTCAGCATATCTGCGGAGGATGCTTTCTCTTCGATTGCCTCAACTCCGCCACTGTGAAAAAGTTCCCGGTTTGCTTCATTGTTTTGCAGTCCAACTTCTGATAAAGCACCTTGGGCAAGAACATACTGTATGGTCGCATCCAGCCCCTGCTCTTTGTATACTTTGGACGCGCCGTCAACTTCCTTCCCGGTATAGTCGGATTTTATTGCGTCTCTCACATCTTTGTAAAGATTGGACAAGCTCTTTTCTTTCCGTTCATCCGAAAGCTGACTGTATGCGTCAGAGTTTATCAGCGCTTCCCCGGCTTCGGTCATGCGTTTTCCATAATCCTGCTGATAGGCAACCCATTCATCGTTAGACGGCCGCTCATCATCTACTGTGATATCCCCGATTTCTGCCTTTGGCATAAACGACGTTTTATTGTTCGTCACTTCAAAAAGCCTTGACGCCTCTGTGTCGAGCGGATCCTCTTCAACCTTTGTCAGCTTCCCAGGGATTATCATATCTTCAAGTACCTTCATAATAGCATTCCGGCCTTGGTTTTCTTCCACAAGGTTTCCTCTGGTGTCCACCCTTGGAGCAAGCTGTTCACGAAGCCAGGGGATACTATTCATCAGACTGTTTACAATATAATTCCCTTCACCACTATTTGAAGTGTCTCGGCTATACTGATCCGTTACCTGTGCCGCCTGTCTGACAAGAGACGGAATCGCCTGACCGAAACCGGAGGTGACGGTATTAACCATATTGCCAACAATGCCGTTATCGCTGTTATAATACCCGTCTCCACCGAAAAGCCTTTGCATTCCTTGGAACATGGATTGATCGAACATTGCCTCCCCACCTTTGAGAAGCCCTTTTCCAAGGTTTTCAAGTGCGTTTCCGTCGCCTTTCTTTGCCGCATCGACCGCTGCTGCTGCCGCTACCGCATTGCTTCCGAGAACCGGAATCCAGGAAATATCCATTTGATAACCGTCCGGAAGGTTCAAGGCGTATTCCTGCATACCGGCGTTTCGCTGCGCCGCTTTTTCGTCCTTATCCTCTGAATAAGCGCCGCTCATAAGACCATTCGCCGCGCCGACTCCTGCTCCTGCCATAAACCCGGTCCCGAGAATGTTTCTTGCGGTCTCATTGACAAAACGGTTCTGGTCGAAGTTTGCACTGCCAAAGCCGCCCTCTTTTTTGGTTCTGATAGCATTTCTGACAAAGCCGATGGGGGAATAGTCGATTGCGCGATCAACCACATTTGCAGGAGTCTTAACAAACGGCATGGAGAATTGCGAAAGCACATCCACTCCAAGAACCCCTTGTGACAGCTCCCCGATACCGTTCTTCAAACTCATAAGGGCATTGGATAACGCGGAATCGTTCTGATATACTGCCGATAGCGCATTCAGCTTTGCCGCGGTTTCCGCATACTGTTTGAAATCGGCATCAGATAGGTTTTGGATCACATCACCCATAACTCCCTGTTCGCGCAACCTCTGATAATCCCCAAGCGTCTGTTTATAGGTTGCCTCATAAAACGGGCGGTCTCCGACGGATAACCCATGCTTAACTGCGGCATCCAGTTTATCCATGACCTTTGTTTTGAATACATGACGGTTGGAATCTATGGCGCGGCTCAAAGTGTTTTCTCCGCTTCTTGCCGTATGAAGCCCGGTTCTTACATCGTGTGCCTCGTCCAAGATCCCTTTCTTCATTCCGGTGAAGTATTCCTTCAATCCCTCCACGGACATACCGGCCTGTGTTCTTCTTCCGGTCTTTTTGGATACGAGCCTATCAAGTCCTGCCGCAAGCGGTCTTTGAGCAAACTGTTCTGCGGAAGCAAGCCCAAGGTTACCTCCGGCGTTTCTGGTGATAAGCGTGCGGAAGTTCCCGAGCATATTATCCATGAGGAACGACTGCACCTTTTCATTGAATTTGACCGGCATTTGCTCATTTACCATTTTCCCGAGCCGCGCCATAATGTTTTTGGCTTCTCTGGAATCCATATCAAGCCCTTGGAGTTTTTCGGCTTCGTTCAGGAAATCCCTCTGAAACTCCGGGGAAAACTCCACGGTTTTTGCGTTCCGCTTCGCCCACTTGTCAAATTCTTTTTTCAGTTCTGATTGCCCGGTCAGCTTTGTTCTCTGATTCACAAGGTTTTCAGCGTTCATGAGAAGCCCTTCTGGGGTGTTCCTTGACCATTTCGCAAGGGCTTGTAATGCCTGTGCATTGCTTGTAGACTGCTCTTGTACCTTCTTAAAGATACGGTTGGACTCTTCCCACAAACCGGATGCATCCTGTCCGGACTCTTCTGCCGCTCTTGCTTCCGCTACTGTCTCGCGCCACTCCATCATAAGACCGTCAAGCTCTTGGCTTGTGACACGCTCTTTCTCCATGACTCGATTTGCAAAAGCCTCTCTGCCCTCTTCCACTCTCATTTGCTGCGCTGCTTCCACGCTCTCACGCTCTGAAATGGTCTCATAATGGTAGTTCCTTGGGTCAGTATAGTTTGCATACTCACCCTCATTCCATCCGCCGCCGTTTTTGCCAGTATTGGTGTAGGTTTGAGAAATCTTCTTGCCATCTTCCAGCTTTGGAATATCCGTCTTTGCATCGGGAAGATCAGATGGACCTGTTATAGATGAGGAATTTCTGGATCCTTCTTTGCCTTTTCCCGTTACTCCGAGTTGGACGGGGTTTTCTCTTCCATTGAGGGTAGGGATTTCATTTGACTTTCCATTTAAAGGAATCCTTTCTTGCGTTCCTTCAAACCCCTTCTCAAAATTTCCAGTCCCCGTTCCTCTGCCCTGTCCATTATTTCCCCAGTCAAAGGATATATCTTCCGTTCCTCCGAGCTGGACGGGGTTTTCTCCGATTCTGACGTCGTTTGATACTTTTGTGTATCCATCTATATCTCCCTCCTTTACTAAACGATCAAAAACCTCGCTTGGTTTGTTGCCATATTTGAATGAGGTTGTTTCAAGGTCTAAAAATCTACCTTGTGTGGCAAGCCGCCGCATATTTCTTCCTGCGGCTTTGTTGGGGTTAAGGTCGTTGAAATGAACATTGACGGAATAACCCTCTGCTTTAAGCATGTCAATCAATTTTTTTATACTGTCATACTTACCACCAACCTTTGGGATTACAATGTTTTCGCCATCAAGTACAGCATCTTTCAATAAAGTATCTGCAATGTCTGAACTTTCCTCATGAACACGACCGGCTCCCCAACCACCATCAAATTCCGGGATCAGTTTCTTCGCCTCATCGCTGTCTATCAGTCTGGATTTGTACTTAAAGGAAATTGGATCGACGACTGCGGAAGACTTACCAGAAGACGGTAATCCAAGGATAATATCTGCTCGTCTATCCTTTCTGACAACACCATTATAGAATGTTTTCAGTTTCCCGTCAACAGGATCAATCTGTTTCGTGGCACTTCCACTCGTCTGCTGTAGCTTTTCAAGCCATCCTTGCCGCTGTGCTTTTCTTTCTGGCGTCTGAATATTTGTTGTTGCGTCCCCAGCGCTCCCGGCTCTTTTCTGCGCTTCCGCTATCTCCGGAATCTTTCTGTATTCCTCCACAGAAATATCTTTCCCGGATTCCAGTTTACGAACAGCAGCGGCAAATTCAGGAGACACTTGCTCCCCGGTGAGGGAATAGGTAAGTTTCTCCGGCTCAACAAACTTATCGTTGTATTCGACATCCACGCCCGGATAATCGGCGTCGTATTTCCCATTATTTACAATGTCGGAAAACTTTTTTCTGACTTCTGACGGCTCACCGGTAAGAGTAGCACTGTCTCTTGATTCCAGCGCCACACTTCGTCCTCTGTCAACCGGTCTCGCCAGCGGTGTAGGCTGTGCCATTTCATCAATGATCGACTGGTCAATTTCGGCGTTTCTATATCCTTCAACGACATTCAGTGCATCAAGATTTTTAATCGCCCGTTTCTTGGATGCAAAGGTTTTTCCTCCGGCCTTCTTAAACTGTGTATCTGCCCTTGTGATAGCGTTATTGAAATCCTTCGCCGCGCGCTCCATCCCGGCATGATCCGCACTCATAGCCGCATCATAATATGCGTTATAGGTTGCCTTCACATCTTCGATTGTCTTATCCAGAGAGGCGTTCTTAAAGCGCTTCCGCTCCATATCCATATCGGAAACAAAGCGCTTCATTTCATCAAAATCACTCGACACACGGAAAGCATCGTCTTCGGATAATTCCCTAAATGTCGCTCCATCCGGTTCAAACTCCGGCGTATGCGTCGCTTTTGTGTAGAATCTTAGACCGTCAGAATCCATCCGGTCATTAGCGGCCTTAATGAATCCCTCTATATCAACACCCTGTTTCCCCGACTTTGCAAGCTCCGCATTGAGGTTGTTCCCTGCGGTTCTTAGCGTTTCTTCAATCTCGTCAGCATTTGCAATGTTTCCCTTCGTTCTCTCATTTGCAATATGCTCCCAGAAGGCATTTACGGCATTATCATATTCAGCCTTTGCCGCTTGTTCTGCCGGGGTAGTTATGTCAAGGTTCTTTTCCTGCGCTGAAAGTGCCCGTCCTGCGTCTTCCAATGCGAACAAGTCGTCAAGGTCGATCTTCCTTGCGTTCCTCTGCTTCGGAAGGGATTCAAGGCTCTGTCCGTTTCTCACTGTCTCATTCGCGGAAAGTTGTCTTACAATGTCGTCTGCCATTTCGTCCGCGTTCACTTTCGGGATCTGGTTCGAAATGGCGTCAATGTTCCTTGCCGCCGTCTCCGTGGACTCAATAGCATTCTGAATCTGCGGATCATAATTCCGCGCCGCGTTGATTACATCATTCCTTGCATTCCTAACACCGTTCACAAGTTCCGGGATCTCCCCAAGCGCACCCATGCCAAGGTTGGAGGCAACATTGATACCGACATTCTTTGCCATTTCCCTCGCAATTTCTTCATCCGATGCACCGCCGCGCTTTAACTGGTTATAGGTTGGAAGCGTGTCTAAGGCCACATCCTGTAAATTCTGCCCGACCTGATTAAGCGCAAACTGTCCGGCTTTTCCGAGTCCTGCCGCCGCACCGATAGCATCAAACGCCGGATTGGTGAGGGCGTACTGTGCTGCCATTCCTCCAAATTTGCCAACGCCAAAAGCCACGGGGTTCTGTGTCTCCGCGTTCCTTGCCCGTTCCTCTGCCGGAGCAAAGAAATCGTTTTTCTTGCCCTTCAATTCCTCTACTTGCTTGCCAAGCATCGCCCTTACGTCCTCCGGGTTTGCCCCGGCAAGCTCCGAAATCCCACTGATCTCTCTGGCTCTATTAAAAGCAGAGTCAAGCCCCATATCCACGATACCGGAGGCAAGATTCGTAAACGCACTACGGAAACCCTCTGCCGCATTGCCAAGGGTCGATGCCTTTGCCGTGAGGTTCTTCATCTTCTGGTACTGCGCTTCGGCCTCCGGATGTTCTTTCATGTATGCACCAATCTCCATCATGTTCATACCGTCAAACTGGTGCATAAAATCCTCCGCGGTCTTCTTCGCTTCGTACCGCTCGTCCTGCGTCATTTTGTAGGAGGGATCAAGCCATTTATCCGCTTTTTCTTCCGGTGTCATGTTGTCATAGCTTTTTGCAATTTTCTCATTGCTATGCTTCAAGCCAAGGTCAAGCGTTTTCCCGCTGCTTCGATTCAAACCAAAATCAAGCGTTTTTCCGCTGCTTCGATTCAAGCCAAGATCAAGGGAGTTCTTCGCGTTCCATTCCTCCGCCGTGGGAAGGTCTGCAATCTGGACCGGGTTCCTTGCCCTCATGCGGTTCGCCTCTGCCTGCGCTGCTGCCGCAAGATTCTGCTGCATGAGATTATTTCCCAAACTGACAGGATCAACCTTCTGTGTCGCCGTTACTCTCGGAAGATCCATCTGACGGTTTATTTCAGCCTCTAACACCTCCGGGGTATTTGTAAAATTTGTCTGCCCCGTGGTTTGCCTCAATTCACGCCTTGCGGCTTCCTCCGCTTTGAACCTCTTGTGCGCTTCCTGTCCTGCAAGTCTCTCTTCGTATAGCTGTTCCTGACGTTTTTTCCTTTGTTCTTTGGTCATGATTTACCTCAAAAGAGGGGCGGTCTTTGCCGCCCCGTGGTTATGCCGCCAATCCGATTCCTGCAAAATACTGTGCTATCTGTGCCGGTGTGAATCCCATAGCGGAAAGGTTATTCCGAAGAGTTTGCACACCGTTCGCCTGCAACGCCTGTTGTGCAAGGTACTGTGCATAGTTTGAGCCTGCATCCGTCGGTGCCGCCTGCTGCATAGCAACACCGGAGTAAATATTCGTTGCCTGTGTCGGATCAAGTGCATATGCCGCCTGGTTTGCCTGCGCACTGTTAAGAGCAGAGAGAAATTGAGGATTACTTTTAACCAGACTCATGACGTCCGACGAGTAGCTATCCATCATGTTATTTAATGCGTTTTCCGCCTGCATCTCCATAGCCATTTTCTGTGA
>Ga0326512_10004040_pt1 | contig 10695 bp, 15 predicted proteins | sample 1_2617_0518_D_FD_203652 | JGI IMG/M metagenome (GOLD analysis project Ga0326512, IMG submission 203652) | Bovine rumen microbial communities from UC Davis, California, United States - 1_2617_0518 | ecosystem: Host-associated > Mammals > Digestive system > Stomach > Rumen | place: USA...
CCATCATCCAGATTGTATCCTTGCGAAAAATACTTTTTCCCATGATAGACGTATATAACCTCTTCACCATCCAAGAGTTTTTCAACAAACTCATCAATATTTCCATTAATCATAGTTCAGCTCCTTTGAAAAACTTTTTATACTGCTTATATAGCTTCGAATTTTTATGCATCCGAATCGTTGTACGTTCAAAGTTAGGCGTTTTACTTTGGCTAAATTCCTTTCCATAGACATGGTAGTGCAAGACCTTGTCTAAACCTTTTCCAACCTTTGGTTCTCGGTGATACGCAATTTCAATTCTGAGATTGTGATCCTTATCATAAATACGCATAGTATTAAATGTTCCGTCTTGATTCATTTTAAGATAAGCAAAACTTGAATGTGATGATTCTGGAAGGCCATGCTTACCAGATCCTTCTACGCCTTTTAATACTTTGACACCATTAAACTTTCCACCTGCAAAAAATGAAGTGTCTGTTTCATAAACATAAGGCACCGGATTTCCTGCAGCAAATGTACCTCTACCACCCATTAGCACACCACCCTTCTGGACTTCTGATAATCCACAACTACAAGATTACCATCCATTTCATCGAAAGGGTCACCTAAGCAAATGATAGCATCCGGTTCAATTCTTTCAAGCATATAATTATATCCGCGCAAAAAATCACGCTTATTACGTTTACAGCCAATCATCCCAATTGCCACAATACAATGCTTTTCAATTGCATCAAAACAATACTCGTAACTACGTGCGGAGCCCCAGCTTACTGTCGGGATTACTATTTTCCCGGCATCCTGCCATTTTGCTGCTACCCAACGAGCCTTACCTACTGATTCAATCTGTCGCCAAGGATTCATTTCTGAATAAAGCGAAAAATCTGGACTAAGCAAAAACCTATACTTGCCATATCTTTCCAATGCTTTTTCCGGATGATTATATGTATTTTCAAATCGGTAATCATCTACAAAGAAATGTACACCTTTATGCAAATTCTTTGTATCTTTACTGCTGACATCCGCGCAGGAAATCAATTCAATATCATTTAAATTTAATTCCTGCTTGCGGACAATGGGAAATCCCCACTTTCCTTCTACTTCAAATTCATTCCGCAAAAATAACGGATCATTCCTAAAAATTACACTTGTCATAACTATCGGGGCCTCCTTTGGTCCCCATACATAATTTGTATGAGAATACGAAAGCCTTTAACTTGTTGTAATCCTGCTCCTTAACCTCATCGTAAGATGCCAGATGGCACAGATATTCGATATCCTCCCTGCCGGTAAAAGCATCTACAATATGGTCGATATTCTCCGGAGTCAGCTTGTTATTGTTGGTCACCTTTACACATTCATTACTTGCATCTATGAAAAGGATCTTATTATCAGCCTTGCCTTTCTTCATTACCATTATGCAAGTGGCAATAGATGTACCGAAGAACAGGTTACTCGGAAGCTGGATCACACAGTCCACATAGTTGTTATCAACCAGATATTTCCTGATCTTCTGTTCTGCTCCACCACGGTACATGATTCCCGGGAAACATACGATAGCCGCTACTCCGTTCGGTGCCAGCCAGGACAGGGAATGCATGATAAACGCAAGATCCGCTTTACTCTTCGGCGCAAGAACACCGGCCGGAGCAAATCTCGGATCATTGATCAGAAGCGGATTCTCATCTCCCGCCCACTTAATAGAATATGGTGGATTGGATACGATCAGCTCGAACGGTTCATCATCCCAATGCTGAGGATTGGTAAGTGTATCTTCACATTCGATATCAAATTTATCAAAACCGATATCGTGCAGGAACATATTGATGCGGCACAGGTTGTATGTAGTGATGTTGATCTCCTGTCCAAAGAAACCTATCTCCACGGCATCCTTGCCCAGTATCTTCTCTGCTTTCAAAAGCAGGGACCCGGAACCGCAGGCAGGGTCATATACCTTGTTGATCTTCTTTTTTCCTACCGTTCCCAGGCGTGTAAGCAGTTCGGACACATCTGCAGGAGTGAAGAATTCCCCTCCGGATTTACCGGCATTTGACGCATACATAGTCATCAGATATTCATACGCATCACCGAAAGCGTCTATATCATGATCCTTGACAGAGCCAAGATTCATGGCTGCCACACCATCAAGAAGCTTTGAGAGCCTTTCATTACGCTTGGCCACCGTGCTTCCCAGCTTATTACTGTTCACATCGAAATCATCGAACAGACCTGCAAAGCTGTTTTCAGACTCACTTCCCTTTGCAGACTCTTCAATATTGCGGAATACCCTCTCTAGGGTTTCATTCAGATTCTCATCATTTGCGGCTCTTTTCTGTACATTACAGAAAAGTTCACTGGGTAGGATAAAGAAGCCTTTTTCAGATACTAGACCATCCCTTGCTTCCTCCGCGTCCTGATCTGGCATTTCAGCATAGCTAAATCCCTTATTGCCGGCACTTTCCTCACCACTATCAATATATGCCGAAAGATTCTCAGAGATGTAACGATAAAACATGGTACCCAGGACATAGTTCTTGAAATCCCATCCATCTACCGCTCCACGAAGCTCATCTGCGATCGCCCAAATGGCACGATGAACCTCGTCTCTTTCCTTCTCTTTCTTGCTGTCTACAGCCATTTTACAGTCTTCCGTATTGGGTAAAATTTCACAAAATAACCTATAAAAGAGTATAATAACCCACGTTACCTTTTAGAATACCATAAGAAGCATAAAAACGCCAGCAAAACCACAAAATACTGTGGTTTACTGGCATACAGGCATGTCAGAGCTATAACCTTAATCTATTAACCGATAATCATCTGAGGATTATACTTCTCATACGCAAGGAGTCGTGCTTCATGCATATAACTTGTCGTAACACTATCCCTAAACGATACATACTTACCATCTATGCAGAATATTTCCGCGAGATCATTATCGTCCTGCAATATGTTTGCAAGGTCTCTACACCATGGGTAGGTCATATTAAGTTCCAGCGGCTTAAGCGATGTCTTTCTTCCCTGCTCAATCCACATCTCACGTTTCCTTTCAAGCTTAAGCCAGGACAATATCTCAGTGACTATTATTATAAGATTCTCCGAGTCAATATGACTGAACACTTCAGGTTTACGTGTATCTCTAAATTCAAGCATTTTATCAACAATATTCATTATTTACCGCCTTTCCTTTTATAATTTGACCACACATGGACTTTAATCTCGTCTTCGTCAGTGAATTGAACAGCCAACCCGGAAGCTTTCTGAAAATGATGTTCTGCGGTATAGGCTCTTATCTCTCCTTCCCACGAAGATATTTGTTCGTAAGGTACCCCTTTTAAGAAATCCATTGCATGCGTCCCCTCGTGAACCATGTCACTATGAATAGTGCCCGAATTTCTACGAAGGTATATTTTGTTGTCAATAGCGATACCTACAACATCTCCATTTACACCAAATGCTCGTTCGAAGAGTTCATCGCCTAAAACGCTAAGCTTTATTTCACCTTTTCGTATTTTATTGGCTATGGCAGATGATTGTGTAGTCTTCCCATCAAGAAAATCTATCAGCTGCTCTCTCGTATAGTCCCTGCCTTGGACCTTCTGATAGCCGTCCTTATATACTTTCGCGCTTCCTTTTGTTGCGCCAAAGCCTCCGTGATATCCAGCGCCCATATCATCCCACCTCCTTACGAGAGGCGGAATACTCGCTTTCAAAACATACGATCTTTATGCCTGCATCAATATACTTTTGAAAATACTTTGCCGGAGCAGTTCCATAAATTACAATGACAGTCGGCTGAAGAATTCTTACGATAACATCAAAGCCTGATAAAAAAATCTCCCTATCTGCTCTGTTCCTTATGTTTCCATGCGAACCCACAGCAATAACACAGTGTTTCTCAATACCGTCACAGCATATGCGAAATGTCCTCCTGTCACCATATCTTATATTAGGAATAACCCTGACCCCGTTAATCTGTAGCCAATGACCTATCGCCCTGCTACGATATATGTTCCATAACTGCATAATCAATGGCATATCCCTGTAAAGGCTAAAATCCGGGAGAATTACTCCGTTGAATCTTTTCAAAACTTCAAGGTATTTCCTCGGATTATTCCATATGCGCTCAAACAGATAATCATCCTCATAAAAATGAACCCATTGATCATAATCTTTGCTGGATAATGCTTTTGAAAAAGTAATAATCCTTTTAGGAACATCATAAGTCGGTCTGATACAAGGGAATTCAAAAAATCCCGCATATGTAGCCAGCGATACTAAGAAAGCATTAAAAACATCCCTACACCCTTTTCGGGCGCTATTAATTTTAGACATAGCGTCACCTCCTAAGAACTGAGTTCTAATTCTGTATTAGAACAAACGAGTAATAACTCTATCGGATGCGACGCAGTGTTCACGCGAATAAACGGGGCTCGCACCCGATAGATCATTTTATAATTCTGTTCCGTCAACGATAAGAGCTTCTTCGCTCAAATCTAAGTCTTTCCCGGGATTCTTCCAGCTATTTGCCTTCATTGTATTTAGAAAGTCATCCGGGAGCGCAATATTGTATTTTCGTACATAATAAACAAGGTCATCCGGCCACAACCAAATACCATCTGTACAGGAACTGCCTGTACCAGCAGCGCCTGCCGCTTCATCTATAATATCCTTTGTGATTCCGGGACTTAATATAGCCGTTGTCCCATTACTCAAGTAATTACAGATTTGTTCAACAAGCAACTGATCACCTTTCCTTATTACATCGTGAATAGAAGGATCAGTTTCTTTTCCTTGTGACATCTCTCTGAAAAATCCAATTGATTTCAGTTTCATTCCTTCGCTCCTTTCCGAGGATGATAGTCAATCCATCGACCGCTATTCGTTCTCATATCAGGTCCAATTACCATTTTTCCATTAGGGAAGATAAACAATGTATCCGATGGCGCTCTTACGGTTACACCCATCTTATTCGCCAAATTCTGTGCAAATGTTCCGGTCTCACTGCCGGTTCTGCATGAGAGCAGCCTGATATTACCTTTCTTATATCCTTCATCACTTTTTAAGAATTTGGCAAGCCGTCTATGATCTAATGTAATCTTCCGTTCCGTCCCGTTTTTATTTATCATGACTGAAATACTATCCGGGGATCCATGCACAGCGACATCTGTGTATCCTTCTATCTTTTTTACTCTTTTTGCTGCTTCCTTGAGCTGAAACCCTCTTCCGTTACCAACAAGTGATGAATCAGCAACGATTACTCTTCTTGAGCCTTTGGTCGCGCCAAAGCCACCATGATATCCGGCACCCATAAGTTATGCCACCTCCTTCTGAAAAAAATCGTTTGCGTGTATAGAATTTCATATTCTACCTCCACATTTGCTATTGATTTTTCTCCGGATGTGGCACTATGTTCATGCGAATAAACGGGTGCTTGCATCCGAAGAATAACACTTTGATAGTTGTTAGCCGCAATTATCAGAGTGTTTTCTTACTTTGCTCTGCTTTTTCGTCTAAAAGAGTATTAATCCAGGCGTCAATGCTATCATGAATAGTATCCAAATTATCCGGACATCCATGAAGTTCAGCCAACTTGATAGATTCCATATTTTTCCACCAAGCCGGAATCTCAAACCGTGAATGCGAGAATTCCTGACATTCGCTACACCATGCCCAAGCACTGCCATACTTTTCATCGCGATGTCTATAGAAGAATACATGGCCGCTATTTTTACCACAGCAAGGGCATTTGCGAGGAAATTCTCCCTGCACATTCTCTAATAATTTCATTATTTCATCTCTTTCATCAGTCCACATATTGATCATCTCCTTCCTCTTATATAATCTTCTAATGCATCTCCTGAATCATATGCAGGATCCTCCGGAGCATCACCACCCCTGATATAATCCCTGGCATGGTTCAGTTCATGCGCAATCGTGTTCGCCAGTTCTGTTTCACTGTAAAATGCACTCGGCCCAATCTCTATAACATATGGATTGCTCTTCCTTGTTTTTCCAGGATTTCCCGGCGGCAGATTCGGATTAAACACTATACTGATGGTTTTCCCGGATCCTTTTAGATTAATACCGTATTTTTTTGAAATAACACTTGCATGATAGGCCGGATTCAAAGCCATTTCATAATCTCTTTCGGTTGGGGGAACCGGCTTTCCGATTCGATTTCTTTCCTCACTTCCAAGCGTTCCGCCAAACCCACCATGGTATCCTGCACCCATAGTTTAAGCCACCTCCTCCTGAAAAAAATCGTACAGACGTATAGAATTTCATATTCTACCTCCATTTTTCTATTGATTTTTTTCTCCGGATGTGGCACAATGTTCATGCGAATAAACGGGTGCTCGCATCCGAAGAATGACACTCTGATAGTTGTTAGCCGCAATTATCCGAGTGTTTTTCTTTACTCTGACCGTGTGCGGTCATATGCATCACCTCCTCCTACTGATTTCGTCCCAATAAATAACTTCATCCTTCGATGAAAGCCTTATCAGATTATCCCTCATATAGAGTTTAACCGCCTTTTCCAACTCCCTGCCTTTAAGAAGCGTGTATAGTAAAAGTACTGTGACTTTATCTTGATCTATATTCAATCGATCAACCACATCTCTTGCTTTTACACCTGGATCAGCAGTTATGACCAGTAGTATTCTCTTCCTTATCCTGTCATGAGTATTGCGCTCCTTTTGGGTAATCTGATTGCTCAAATGATATCACCACCCTGTATTTCGGGGACAGCACCATAGCGCCCAAGAAGGTATCCCTTCTCAATATTCTCACCTTTCCTTACGGAGTACTCGTCCATCGAATATAATCTTGACACAGCTGTATCTCTGTTTTTCTCAACAAAATATACTTGATCCCTCCTAAATGTATTTAACGAAAGCAAAGATGTGTTGTGTGTAGTAATAATAAGCTGAGCTCCCGCCTTATTAATCTCCCTATTTCTAAAAAGGTTAACGATATACTTAACAACTGCCGGGTGAAGGCTTTTATCAATTTCATCGATTATTATGGTCTTTCCACCATCCAATGCCTTTTTTAACAGCGGCGAGAAAGTAAATAACAGCTGCGTTCCAACCGATTCCTCACCAAGTAGAAGACTGTACTGTTTCTTTTTGTTTCCATCCTTATCAGCTACCTCATGATAAGTCTTTACCTCCATCTGTGTCTGCTCCTGAGGCTGGATAAGCTGGCCGTTAATGATAAGTCCGGGAATAAGAGGCATAATATTAGGATTGATAGGTATCTTCTTAAGCTTAACATCTATCTTGGAAATATTTATGTCTGCCTCACACATGATCTTCTCAGTAAAATGTATATAATCTTCAGCATTTTCTCCCTGATATCCCATCATAGCATCCTGGGTAAGTCCGCTAAGATCCGTATAAGTATCTATACCTCCGGCAAGCCACTCCAAAGGGATCTTCGTGCTCTGGGCATTCCACATTGTAGCCGTAGCTAAAAAGAATTTATTCGGCGTATTCCACTGCGTAAGCGGAAGCAGGGCATTCTTCTCCCTTGCCGTGAATTCATAGGTTCCATCACTTTTGCGCTCAAAGATCTTTGTAGGCCTACGAGAACTATATCTATAAAGGTATTCTTCATAAATCATATGCTTATCCGCTGTAAAGCCATATATGTATTTTTTATTATCCCGTGCAATAAATTGAAACTCTATTTTGCTTGGCTTTAAAGCACTTTCTGTAGAAAACTTAAACGGAGTAATTGGCAGTGGTTCATTCACCTGTCTCGTATTTGAGTTTCTGATCATAACGAGAGCAAATGTAATAGCCTTAAAGAAATTCGTCTTTCCGGATGCATTGGCTCCATATGTAGCAACCACATTCACCCCCTTATAATCACCTTTTTTATTCACATTCTCGGGATGTTCTTTGTCTTTTGAGGGTTCAAGACTAAGAATCGCCTTCTCCTTAAATGACATGAAATTTTCTACCGAAAACTGTAACAACATAAGCGCACCTCGTCCCTTCCGTTAATCATTTACAATTCGAATATTCAATTCATCTATTCAATTCGAATCTTATCATTATGCTTTGCGGATGTCAACATATAAATTCACTTTTTGCATATTTTTGTCAAAATGCCGTTTTATACGTTAGCATACAGAAGATTATTTCCTCACATCCGATAGAGCCCTTATATGCTCTCCATCGCCTTCGTTATGGTCCGGCAGCCTTCCAAATGACATACACTTCAACTGGCATAGCTCCAGGCTGTTTTACATGACGCATTCATAAAACAGAAAACTGCTAAAAACAATGCTACCCAAAATCGGCGTCATGTTGTATTATGGGCACAGAATAAGGTAAAAGAACTGGAAACTGTCTCTAAGCGGCAGCGTGAAAAATTCAACACCGCTTCTGTAGCATATGATGAAAGCACCGGCAAATACTATTACGGAAGAAACAACGGTATTGAAAAAAATGGTACGTCTAAGAATTCCATATTATTTGGAGACAGCACCCACGATGGTATATTACCCAAGCACTCTCTCAACGATTATAAAATCGGTAACTGTGCTGAAGTAGATGCCATAAACAATGCGTTAAATGCAGGCGCAAAACTTGAAAATCTGCATCTAACCACCATTCACACAACATCTGGAAGCATGGGCCAAAAGAAGCCCGCCTGCAAAAACTGTACTTACTCGTTCAAAGGCAGGATAAGAAGAAACTATACCGGATGGTACAAGGAGGATTGATCATGAATATATCTGATTTTAATAACATTTCTATGAATGGCAGAATGGCCTACTCTATACTCTGTATTGAAAAATATTTAAAAGAGAAGTTCCCTGATAACAATTGGGATGAACTCTCAAAACTGATGTGGGAAGTCACATCCATCTACTGGGACGAATGGGATAATAAGTTTATTGAGGTAATTCCCGAATACCTATTTGAGTTTAACACATATGCCGAATCAGGTTTTGAAGAGATTTCCGAAGAGGAATACAACTCATTCGTCATGCTTTTAAAGGATAAGCCTGCCACGGTAAACAATCTGCTGATGAGTCTCCACCGGATACAGGAGGTTTACTGTTATTCTTCCATACCCGATAATGGAAAAGAGGCATCACAGATAGTTCTCGACATATGCGGTATCCTGGAGCAAAACAATGTAGCATTACCTGATATCAATGCTGTTACCTTCTCCAGCTTCTCTGAAAGGGACGGATGGGGAAACAAGTTTGATGGAACTAAGCTGTCATTAATTCTGAACCGATAATGTAATAATCGAAGACCCAGAATGCTAAACTATATGAGGTGACGAAAAATATGGATATCATCAAGTTCAGAGAAATAATTAAAAACATATCCTCGCTTGATCCTAATGCATACAGTGAAATTGAAAAATGCTGGAAGTCTGAAGTTTCCATACTATCTGAAGATATCCCCGGCACAATCAATTTCCTCAATAGTGAATGCACTGAGGATGAATATGCCTGGATTAGTGAGATCATAGACGATCTTATAGCAACCACACAAAACAAAGATCTTCTTGAATGCTATAAGCAACTAATGGTCAAATTTCCAGACGCCTGTTCTACTTATAACATCGCATATACTGTTGAATGCGCGGAGAATGCGCTGGAGAAAAAAGAATAGGCCCTTGATCATTGTAATTGTGGGGTGTAGATTGCATACACCCCATTTTACACTAAATGCTCTCTATCGCCTTCTCTATAGCATGGCAGCCTTCCAAATGACCTGCACCTTCACGCCTTATGCACTCGCAATTCTTATATTCTATTGCATCGGGCGATATGATACGGATCATGCGTATTCCCGCATTAACACATAGCCAGTTCTTTGCATTCTCCCATCGCCGGAGTGGACCATGATTCTGTCTTTTGTCAGAGAATTCGATTGCCACACGCTCCTCGGGGAAGAATATAGCCAGCGGGACACCTATTTCGGTCTCATCATTAAGCAACATCTTAAGGTTTTTCTCCCTTGCATAGCTCTTTACCAGCTCAATCATAAGGCGCTCGTCAAATATCGCGACCTTCCTTTCATGCAGCTCTCTGGTATGACGGCAAACCGGGCACTCCTGACCTCTTACACGGGTGTTTATGACTGCCTCCCAATGAAATCCGCACTCCGGACAATTCCACCAGACCTTTTTTCTCGATTTCGGAGAATAATCCGAGGGACTATCCTTATTCTCCTCGCCCCATTCATCCATAAGCTCCGGGTTTAATGTTGCCAGATCATTATGACCGGCAAGGATGATTGCACCGGCGCATACCGGACAACCATGTCCCTCCGTCCTGTCAGCCACGCGTGCCTGCCACTCATAACCACACGAAGCACATTTCCACCAGACCTTTTTATTTGCCCGGATCGTAACATCGGATGGCATCATAGGATAATTCTTTTCTGACCACTCGGCTGCCACTTCAGGCCTGCAGCTCCCCAGATCATTTACACCGTGCAATACCTGATTACCAGAGCAAACCGGACAGCCACTGCCGTTACTGCGGTTCTTAATACTCGCCTTCCATTCATGTCCGCATTTACCGTTCCACCTGTACTGGTAAACTAAATTGGTAACATGATGTTCGATAATATATAATATAATCATCATGAAGGAGGAACATCATGTCAGTACATTATAGTGAGGAATTTAAGAAAGATGTTGTTAAAGCATATATGG
>Ga0326512_10004041_pt1 | contig 10694 bp, 11 predicted proteins | sample 1_2617_0518_D_FD_203652 | JGI IMG/M metagenome (GOLD analysis project Ga0326512, IMG submission 203652) | Bovine rumen microbial communities from UC Davis, California, United States - 1_2617_0518 | ecosystem: Host-associated > Mammals > Digestive system > Stomach > Rumen | place: USA...
GGGGACAGGTACTGATTCATCACCATTACGCAGATCATCTCACGATGGGCACCGGAAACGGAGAACCAGGTGGTGGCGTATGTCAAGGCAGTGAGTCAGCGTACGGGGATTGCACCCGACGCTCCACTGCCTCCAATGAAACCGGATACGCAGGTGCTTTGGTGCGACATCGTGCTGGCGATGGCGATGGTGGAGTGCGGACTGAATGGCAGGGAACAGCAGGAACTGGTGCCGTTTGTTGTAAGGGGGTGGATACTGAAGAAATTGGGCGTTTTTGCTTTCGATAGGATAGCTGATGTGAAAGTCGAAGAAGAGAAGTTCACGATAGATGAGAATTTCGATGCCGCTAACTATTTCTGCGACAGCTATGGCATTGTCGTTGACAATAGTTTGGAGGTACAGCACATCGTTTTGAGAGCATACGGTGCAGAACGGTATTATCTGCGTGACCTTCCGATTCACCATTCCCAAAGGGTCATCAACACTACAGATGAATATACCGATTTCGAAATGAAGCTTCGTCCTACAGCAGACTTTAAGGCCCATTTGCTTTCTCGTGGTCAGTGGGTGGAGATTTTGGAACCTCAATCTTTAGCCGATGAAATCATAGAATGGCATCAAAAAGCCATCGACAGATATAAAAAAGAAATTGATTTTTTTATGTAAATAGAGAATAATCCAAAATTTTTGTTTATATTTGCATCGTGTTTGATAGAAACAAATCAAGTCATATTTGTAATAAAATTAAAATTAAAACAAGAAACAGACAATATTGACTGAATACAACGGGATGCAGACTATATGGAATCGAACTTTATTATTTTCAATTCAAGAGACCAGTTGCTTCGGATAGACCTGAATGAGATTGTCTATTTTGAAGGTGACGGTAATCTAACCTACATATTCACTTCAAACAAGTTGAAGGGTGTTGTAAACATGAACCTTGGTAAGATGGAAGATTATCTGGCTACCGAATATGGAATGAAAGCGGTTTTTTTCTTGCGAGTAGGCAAGAAATTCATCATCAACATGAACTACATATATCTTATAAATGTGGCCAAACAGAACTTGGTACTATCAGACTATCGTAACTTTGCTTTTCAGATTCCCGTTTCGAAGGAGGCCTTGAAGAAAGTAAAAGATTTGGTGTTAATTGCAAAACGTTAAAAGAATCATTATTATATGGAAATTATTATTGGTCGTGACAAACAGACTTCTAAACTACGTATGTCTGTCGGTCAACAAGCCAAGTTGTTTGGCGCAAATGGGAGTGTTCCTTTGTCCGTAAGTCGTGAGCATCTTAGTCTGACAATCAATCCAGACTGCACTTATAATGCGAAAAATCTCAATGCTCAGAATTCGACATTTGTGAATGGCGTTTCAATAGAAAAATTGAGTGTTACAGAAAAAGATTCCGTTGAAATGGGAGCCGACCATTACCCTCTTGACTGGAGTTACGTCAGAGAGTTACAACCTAAAATTGCTGACATCAGACATCTTCAGGAAGTTTGGGATGAATACAATAAGAACGAGTTAGACCTAACGGTAAAGGAGCGAAGGGCCAATGCACTACGTTCCGGTACGGGTTTGCTGACTATGGGAGCCATTGCTGTTGGCTTTATTTTGGGGAAAGAGCAAGCAGGTGCAATCTATATGGTACTTTATGGAGTTGCTATTTTGATATCTGCCCTCTTTTTTATAAAGTCCTTGGTTGATGCAGGAAAGATTCCTCAACAGCGTCAAAAGCAGAAGGAAAAATTTCAGCACGACTATACTTGTCCTAACTGTGGGAGGTTCCTTAGTCAACCTTACGACCAAATTAGGCTGATGGATAATTGTCCCTATTGCAAGGTGATGTTCAGAAAATAGCAATTAACTGGCATTTCGTAACGAAAACCCGCCATTTCGTTGTAAACAGGTGCCATTTACTTGACATAGGCTTTGTTTTTTAGTAAATTTGCATCAGAAAGAGAACTCAATTTTACTAATTTAAATATTCAAAGCGTATGAAACCAAACGATGAGACCATTTTCAATGGCATGGAAGCAGAGAACGAGGAAAATCCTCAGGTAGTTAACGAAAGCAAAAAGAAGGATGCTTGGAAACTGGTAGGCCTTGGTGGTGTGACGGGCATTCTGATGGGTGCGGGATCCATCTATGCAGCTAATGCTGTGGCCGCAGAGGATAATGAGATTACCTCGGAGGGTGAATCTGCAGAAGTTGCAAATAGTGGAAGTGATACAGAAGTAAAAGTATCGAAAGTGATTCCTGGAAAGTCTTTCTCACAGGCTTTCGCTGAAGCACGTGCAGAAGTGGGACCTGGCGGAGTGTTTCATTGGCATGGAGGTATCTACAACACTTATACTAAGGAAGAATGGGATGCAATGAGTGCAGAAGAAAAGCATGAATTTGCTCAGAATGTTCGTCCAGAGTATAGTGTTGATAAAGTTGATGCGGCAAACATCAGCGAAGAGCACCCGCAAGTTCATGTTGTAGATAACAGTGACCAAGACGTTGCTGATGTTCAGACTGATAATGTTAATGAAGAAGAAGTAAACATTCAAGCCAATGAAGCTTCTGATGATGATGTACACATTGTAGGATATCGAGGCTCTTATGATGCTAATATTGCAGGAAAAGAGGCAACCGTTCATTTTGGACAAGTCGATGGTCATGAAGCTTACGTCGTAGATTTCAATGATGATGACTCACACGATATAGGCATCATTGATAAGAATGATAATGCTGAGTTGGATGATGGTGAGGCTATAGACCTGACAACGGGTGATGTTCTTGATGCTGACCTTAATCCTACGCAAGCCTCCCTCGACAGTTCAGACATGGAAACGGATCCATCAATGGGAGTATAAGGTGTTATGAATAAAATTGTGACATGCAATTCTTGCGGTGCAGTGTTGGATGTTCCCCAAAGGAACGGCGAACCGTACAGAATAATACGATGCCCCAACTGTAGTCATCAACTGAGAGCCGACTTTTCGGCTCCTCAGTCTGATGATGCAGGAGAGACTGTTTATGGAGGTGTGCAGAACAAATTTCACTCGCAGACAGAATCTACCGATGAGGCAAAAACCGTTCTTGCACAAAAAGCCACTGGTAAGCAAGGTGCCCTTCGCTGTGATGGACAGAAATACTTGCTAAAGAATGGTAGGAATATAGTAGGCAGGAAAGCGGCAAATTCCGATGCTGATATCCAGATAGCAACTGCTGACAAACACATGAGTAGGCAACATGCTGTTATTAAGATGACAAAAATAGCAGACGGAAGTCTAAAAGCTCTTATCAGTTGTTGCAAAGACAGACTAACTACTATAGTTGGCGGCCGGACGTTGAAGATGGGTGATGAAATTATATTGACAAACGGCATTTCCCTTACATTAGGTGAAACCTCTTTTGTTTACATCGAAGAATAAGAATCAATGAGAATCAAGTTATATCCACCACAGGCAATTTGTGAATTGGGAAAACGCTCCAATCAGGAGGACTGTATTTTCCCGTTACTTGGAAAAGCCTCTGTCGATGACCGTTTATTTATTCTATGTGACGGTATGGGAGGCCATGAACGAGGAGAGGTAGCAAGCGGTGCCATTTGTAACGGATTGGCAGAGTATTTCCAGAAAAACATCAAGAGAGCGGAGCCGTTTACTGACGACCTGCTCAAAGCTGCATTGGAATATGCCTACCAACAGTTGGATGCGAAGGACAATGGTGCCTTCCGAAAGGCTGGCACCACTCTGACATTGGCTTATTTCCATAAAGGTGGATGTACTGCTGCTCATATCGGCGATAGTCGTATTTATCATGTGCGTCCAGATTCACGTACTATATTATATAAGTCTCGCGATCACTCTTTGGTGTTTGAACTTTACCAGATGGGGGAAATATCTTACGATGAGATGAAAACCCATCCGAGAAAGAACCAAATCAGTCGCGCCTTGATACCTGGTTTGGATAATCGTCAAGAAGCTGACATCGTGCACATCCCCGATATTAAGCCAAATGATTATTTCTTCATTTGCTCAGATGGCATTTTAGAAAGTATGGATGATGAAGACATCCTCAACTTGTTGACTCTGAACAATGGTGATGAAGCGAAACGGAACATGTTGGTGGACATGACGAATGAGAATGACGATAACCATTCTGCATATCTCATCCATGTGAGTGATGTAGAAACAGAAGCAAGCGATAAAGACTTGTTAAATGATGAACAGACAGTTTGTTTTAACGCTATAAATATTCATCCTGCTCTGCAAAAGGAGAGTGACAATGATGTGACTGTTATATCAAAAACTACTCCAGCTAATTTTTCTGCAAAAAAAGACAATAACCAGCGTAACTCTCCTGTAACCCGTTCCTCCCGTAATTACTGGTTGCCGATCGTCGCCCTATTACTATTCTTTGCTATTGTGATTTTAGGCTATTTTGTTTTCAACAAGTAAGAACCAGAAAATAACTGTCAAACGATATAACTATGAGTAATGACAATATAACAGCAGACAATACAAAGCTCCGTTTGGGTACTACCCTTCAGATGGGAAAGTATCGCATTGTAAAATATTTGGCTTCAGGAGGGTTTGGAAACACCTATTTGGCCATCAACAATTTTGATGAGGAAGTGGCTGTTAAGGAGTTCTTCATGAAGGATATCAATCTGCGCGTGGGTGATACCACGGAGGTCAGCCTCGGTAATGTCACACAACTGCCCGTGTTTAAGGAACAGATGGAGAAGTTCCAGAAGGAAGCCAAACGAATGCGCAAGCTACGCAACAAGCACATCGTAGCCGTCAACGATTTGTTCGACGAGAATGGTACTACCTACTATGTGATGGATTTTATCGACGGTCCATCGTTGCGTGATATGGTGAAAGAGCGAGGGAAACTTGTTGAGCAGGAAGTAATGGGCTATCTCGAACAAACGCTCGATGCGTTAGAAGTAGTTCATGGAAAGGGTATTTTTCATCTCGATCTGAAACCAGCGAACCTGATGGTCGATAAGACAGGATTGCTTCGTGTTATCGACTTCGGTGCCAGCAAGCAACAGAAATCAGACGGTGGTGCAACATCTCGCAGTGCCATTTGTTATTCTCCAGGATATGCTCCTATCGAGCAGAAAGATCAGGAAATTGAGAATTTTGGCCCTTGGACTGACTTGTATGCTCTTGGAGCGACACTCTATAATGTGTTGACGGGCAACACACCCCCATCGACAACGAAAATAGCAGACTACCGCATGCGTGCTTTCGACTTTGGCGATGGTATTAGTGAGAAGATGCGCGAACTGATAGTCTGGATGATGCAGGGCCGCCGTTCCGATCGTCCACAGTCTGTGGCAGACGTTCGTTACTTTTTGCAGGAAGGCGTAAAACCGAAAGTGGAGGATGAAGAATCTGAGTATGGAGATGAAACAATCTTGAATGACTTAGAGCCGAAGCCCACTCCTAAACCGAAGCCTGAGCTGAGGCCGAAAACGGAATCAAATCCGAAACCGAAACCAGAGCCCAAGCCATCTCCCCAATCGAAGTCTAATCCGGAAAAGGATAATCGAGGAATGATGAAATGGATTGTTGCTGCTTTGGTTGCAGTGGGAATCATTGTAGGAGTCATCATGTTGCTTCCAAGCAAAGATCAGCCTGCTGCCAACCCTGTGGCCGACAATGTTGAAGCCCTTAAAAAACTTGTTCCAGATTCAGTCACGAACAAAGCATATAAGAATGACGTCTTAGGTGAGTATCTCTATACAGGCCCAGTTGACAAGGACGGGCAACCAAACGGTGTAGGTAAGGCTGTCTTTATTAAAAACGGTCAGCCTAATGGTAAAATGTCATACACTGGACCTTTTGTTCATGGTATTTTTGAGGGCAATGATGTAGTGTTTTATAGGCCTAAAGGCGATTGTTTTAAAGGATCATTCAAGAATAATAAATACGACAAAGGTGTTTTGACTCTTGTATCAGACGGGAGCTATTTTAGAGGAAGTTTTTCTAATGCCCAACCCGAGTCTGGTACATGGTATGATAATAATGGGAATATACTTTATGACATAGGAAACTCTAAAAAATAAAACGATGAATACAAGATATGTTATTGCAGTGTGCACCCTTCTTGCTTGTATGCCACTTTGGGGACAGACGGAAGACGTCGTGAGACCAGGCAAAGAACAAAAGAAGGTTGTAAGAAAACAGACTCGTCAACCTTTAAATCCTCAATTCAAGAGCGAGGAGTTTCTTGCTGATGGCTTTAAGTTTAAAACCTATGATGAGAGTCACGTTGAAATCGCCCAAGATCCAAGTCAACCCCCCAAAGGTAGACTTACACTTCCTCTTTCTACGGTTCATAATGGAAAGACTTACTTCGTTGGGAGAATTGCATGGAAAGCCTTCAAGGGTTGTGAAGAACTAACAGAAGTTGTCATTTCAGAAAAAGTTACGCAAATTCATAACGAAGCTTTTGAAGGCTGCAAGAAGTTGAAAGTATTAAAGTTAGGATCAAGTGTTGATATGTTTTATTTTGATGCTATAAAAAATTGCGACTCACTAACTGCGCCTATTTATAATAGTATAATTTTTGTTTGGATGCCGAGAAACTATAAAGGTGAATATTCCATCCCCAATGGAGTAAAAGTAATAAATTCCAAAGCATTTTATGGGTGTAATTGGCTTACATCTATTAATATCCCCAATAGTGTTCAGAAAATTGAAAATGAAGCTTTTAAGAACTGTAGCTCTTTAACGACGCTGAACATTCCAAATAGTGTTACTTCTATCAGAGAGTATGCATTCGAAAATTGCAGTAGCTTGTCTAAAATAATTTTCCCATGTAGTGTAAAATATGTTGGAACGGGTGTGTTCCATTGTTGCAATAACCTTAAAGATGCTATTTATAATCAAGAAATCATAGTATTAGGACCACAAGAAACAGAACATTATGATATACCAGAAGGTATAAAGATAATTGCATCAGGTGCCTTTTGGGAGTCAAAAGTCAAAACAATACAACTGCCTTCAAGTTTACAAGAAATTGGTAGTATGGCCTTCTGCAGATCTTTAGTTACAGATATTTTCATTCCTAAAAACGTTATTAAAATTTCTGCCATGTCATTCTACGGTTGCAAGCTTAGGACTATTAGAGTGGAAAACGGGAACCCTATATATGATTCTCGCAATAATTGTAATGCTATAATTCAGACTGCAGAAAACAGGTTGTTAGTTGGTACAGCTTCAACTATAATACCATCAAGTATTAAAGAAATTGGAAGCTTTTCTTTTGAATCCAAAAGCATTGAAGTATTAAATATTCCAGAAGGTGTAAACAGAATAAGTTGGCACAGTTTTGCTTATAGCGAGATAGTTAATGTGACAATCCCCAATAGCGTTACCTCTATCGGTGGTACTGACCCTTTTATAGGTTGCAAAAAGCTATCATCTGTAAGTATTCCTGAAACCCTGGTTGACAATCTTTACAAAGGAATATTTCGAGACTGTAATAGTCTTACATCTGTCACTGTCCGTTGCGCCAATGGAACAACGAAGAATATACCCGTGCGAGATGATTGGAAATAGGCAAAACTATAAGGGTTTACTAATATGAGAATTTCTGATTCATAGATGATATAGATTACATCATTTCCAGCATAAATTTTCGCTGCTATGGCTATACCACAAGACCTGTAAAAGCAAGAAATAAATACAAATAAGGATAAAATTATGAAAAAAAGATTCATACTAACTGCCATAACTCTCTCCTTGCTGTCAATTGAGTCTTCATGGGGACAGACAGAAGACATCTTAAGACCTAGAAAAGAGAACATGGTTAAACCAGTCAAAAGGGAAATAGTAAAACCAAAACCAATCGAAATGACTAAAGAGCAGTATTTCGACATGGCAAAGCGGCAGGTAAACCCTATTGATGCTCAAGCGTACTACCGTAAGGCTGCAGAAATGGGACATGCAGAGGCTTTGGACTCATTGGGCATGTTTTACTATGAAGGTAGGAGTGGCGTTAATAAAAGCTATCAAGAGGCTCATAAATTGTTTTTAAAAGCCGCAGAACAAGGAAACGCATCTGCCATGTTCCATATAGGACAGATGTGTGACAATGGTGAAGGTGTACCTCAAAATTTCTCAGAAGCATTTAAATGGTACAAAAAAGGCGCAGAACATGGGAATTCTGATGCTATGAATTGTTTAGGACTAATGTTTCGTGATGGAGATGGCGTTAGTGCTAAGGATTATCGAGAGTCCATAAAATGGTTCGAAAAATCCTCTGAAAGAGGCAACGACAAAGCGATGTATAATTTAGGGATTATGTATAATAATGGTTGGGGCATTTCAACAGATTATACTATTGCAGCCACCTATTTTAAAAAAGCTGCAGAATTAGGACACGCAGTCGCAATGTATAATTATGGTAGTTATCTTGAAAATGGATTTGGCTTACCAACGAATTATGCTGAAGCATTGAAATGGTATCAGAAAGCTGCTGAAAAGGGGGAGAATAATGCGATGAACAACTTAGGAGTGATGTATGCAAAAGGAAGAGGCGTCACAAAGAATGTGTCAGAAGCCATTAAATGGTATGAAAAAGCTGCTTCAGCAGGAAACTTACAAGCGTGTTATAATTTAGGCACTGCATATGCGAATGGGAATGGAGTGTCGAAAGATGAGTCCTATGCTGTAAAATGGTACAAGTTGGCAGCTGAAGCAGGTCATGCTGGTGCAATGGGAGCATTAGGAGACTGCTATTTCTGGGGAAGAGGTGTAACATCTAATTATTTAGAGGCTTTTAATTGGTTTAAAAAGGCAATTGATAAAGGATATGTTCGCCCAATGAACAATTTAGGGTTTATGTATGAAACGGGGAAAGGTGTTACTAAGAACGTATCAGAAGCATTCAATTTTTATCTGAAAGCAGCAAACCTAGGCGATGCAGTCGGAATGTATAATGTAGGAGTATGTTATTATGACGGTAGAGGGGTAACCAGAAATATTTCTGAAGCTGAGAAATGGCTGAAAAAGGCCGATGAAAAAGGATATGCCCAAGCAAAACCGAAGATGGAGGAGTTGTTTGGAAAAGAAAAGGAGTTCTATGTGTATTGCTATGACCATAAGACAAAAAAGGACAAAGCTCTTGTAGGAGCGACAGTGGTTCTCGTGGACAAATCTGGTAGATTTATCACTCGAACCGGATGGACAGCAAAACATGCTGCTGTTGGAGCTGCTACCTCAGTCTCAGGGAAATGTAATGTTAGATTCAGAAACTATGACAGGATAAAGGTTTCTTATGTTGGTTTTAAAGATAGCTACGTGACCATCGGCAACGATGATTATTACAAAGTAATGTTGAAGGAATAATAATATTTACGAACTAAAAGAATAAAAGGCAAGAAGTTAAATTATGAGAAAAATTATCGTTTTATTTGTGATTCTTATGCAGGCTGTGCAGTATTCATATTGTCAGACTCATGATATCAAGAGAATCCCTGTGGAGATAAAGCCACAACAAAGTACCGTCTTGGCATCGAAAGTTGCCAATGCCAGGTATGTGACGTATAAAAACAATGATTATGGCTATACTTTCCAGTACCCTGACTTCATGAAGAAGTATGTGGGTGACGATATGGATAGCAGCAAGGGTATAGTGGTGTCATGGAACAACCAGGTAGCCATCAACACATGGGTTGATGAGGCTGATGGTGATACTCCTCAGTCCTTGTGGAATACGTTGAAGGAGAATAAGGACATCAGGTATACCTATCATCGCATCATTGGTAATACATTGTTCTCTTCTGGCTTTCTGGCCAATGGTAACATTATCTATGACAAGTGGGTATTCCAAGGGGGATATATTCTATCAGTCAGCCTGGAATATCCAGCTGGGAACAAAAAGGACATGGATCCTGTAGTAAAGAAAGTCGCAGGCAGCTTCAGATCTACAAGAGAAAAAAGAAAAAGAGTTTTTTAAACGTGAATGAATATGAACGACAACAACGAAAAATTGGAAAGTCTGTCAAAGATGATGGACGAAATGGAGAAAGAGAATGAAGAGAAGTTCTTCAAGGAGGGTGATCAGCAGGCAGGGCAGCGATTGGCAGACCTTACAGGATTTCGTCAAATAATGGAATCGAGCTGCAAGCACAACTGGGAGAGCGATGGTACAGGCCACTACTACTGCACTAAATGTGGTGCAGATGGCGGTAGTGCTTGGGACTGCTAACATCAATATAGCAATCATTGCCTAATCATAAAACGACATTGTAATGGTTTCCGATATGAACTAAATACTATATATAAGATGGAAGAAAATCTTACTCTGGAATCCGGCACTCCCGATGCTGTTACTTCGATGAGCAAATTATTTTTAAAGGAGAAGTGTTTGATTACCCATGACCTTGTTTGTGCTGGCTACGGGAGTACACGTCCTCGAAATGGGAAAAAGTATGAAATAGTCAGAATTAATCTGGACGATATTATACGCGTTGAAGACAAAGATGGATTTACAGGAAGTGTATGTACCAGAACGTTTTATGCAGATTCTTGTAAGGTCGAGCGCGACTATGATGATTTAGACATTGGGAGTACGCAGCACGACTACTATGATTGTGTGGATATAGAACCTTTATTCTTGATATATACAAAGACTAAACGGTATAAGATTGATTGTGATATTGAAAATGA
>Ga0326512_10004042_pt1 | contig 10693 bp, 5 predicted proteins | sample 1_2617_0518_D_FD_203652 | JGI IMG/M metagenome (GOLD analysis project Ga0326512, IMG submission 203652) | Bovine rumen microbial communities from UC Davis, California, United States - 1_2617_0518 | ecosystem: Host-associated > Mammals > Digestive system > Stomach > Rumen | place: USA: California...
GTTTAATTGCGTATTCCTCACTGGAAAACATAATCCTGTATTATCACATGTTGAATCTGCTGAATTATTCCATTTTTTCCCTGTTTTATCAACATTTTTGCGGTATCCACAAAATAGCGTGAATACCGCAAATTATACGTAAATTATTTAGCTATGCAACACAGATGCAACACGGAATTAGTATGGATTCTTCTTCCGAGACTGTCCGGAAGCGTATACGTCCCACAGCTGCCGCTTCTGTTCCTGCGTGTAATTGGAAGCATCGAGATAAGACCGAAGCTCCGATTTTGAGATACGCCCGTTTCCATTTCCGTATCCGCTGTCGATTGTTCCGAACATCCGCGAATAGCCGTCCGTCGAGGTATCAAGTCCAGGTATTTTTGACGATGAATACCGCTCATAGCTCTTTGACGTAGAAACGTTAAATTTCAGTGACGGAATTTCACCTGTTCCGGAATCCTGATATGCTTCCGTGTTTCCGTAGTAAAGATTGTTCTTAACTGTCGCGTCTTTCTTTGCCCTGATTGCCGCAAGCCGATCTTCCATGCTTTCGGGAACGGACTTGCCGTTCTTAGCAGCCCTGGCATTATACTGCGCTTGCTTCTCCTGCAAGCTGTGCGTTTTGCCCTTGCCGTCTACATACACGGCACTGCCCTTCTGCATCTTGATCTGCCCCTTGGCACTGCCGTTCATCATTTCCTGAATCTTCTTCGATTCTTTCGGGTGATCCTGTAACAGCTTCATTGCGTCCAGTGTCGATAGCGACCGGCTGAACCCTGTCGTATCCTGTTTCAGATAGTGCTGTAACATGTCCAGCTGTTGATTCTTAGGGAATTTCTTAGATGCCGCGATGTCTTCTTCCAGCGACGACGGCATTTTGCCTTCTTCGGAAACAGAATAACCGTTCTGATAGAAGTCAATGAGTGCCGGTATGCCGTATTTTTCGGCAATCGCATTGTCGTTTTTGCTTGCTGATTTTGAGCCGATATTCAGAACTACGTTTGCAACCGGTGTAACGTCCTTGTCACTGAGCTTTGACAATGCTTCGATCTTGGCTTTTTTGCCCTTCTCTTCGTTGCTTGCAATCTCATTTTTGACATTCAGGTAATTAACGACGTTCTTGACTTTTTCTTCGTCCGTCTTGCCGGCGTTGTAAACATCTGCGTATTTCTGATAGTCTCCCAAGTCCTTGCCAAACATCTGGTTCTGTGTCAGCTTTTCAGACAGATTATAGGCAATGCCAAGTGCTTCCGCTTTTTCGTCATCGGTTTTCAGCTCGTTGTACTGCTTGGACCGTACAAGTGCGTTCGCCATACTGAGCTTAAGGCTTCCTGCGTTTTCTTGATACTTCGTTACATCACTGTTGGACAATCGTTTGCCGCTAACCGGATTTTTATTAAGATACGTGTCTGGTATTAGCTTATTTACTGCTTTTATATCAGTAAGCTTTGTGGACAATCTCTGTATTTCATAATCAACGGGTTCAGACTCTCTCTTTGAAACATACGTCGGCAGAAGGAAGTTTTGTACTGCGCGCCCGAGATAATCAATCGGGTCTGTTCCGATATTTGTGATTGTTCCGGTGTTGAAGTGTTTCCTTCCGTACTGATCAACGTAATTTTCATTCTGCTCCGACGCAAACGGGATCTTGTTCAGCGACTGCTTGGCGACCTTTTTAATATCCTTTGCAATCCCCACCTTTTCATTGACGGACGCACTTCTTCTGTACGGGTCTACGGTCCTGGCGGCAGCACCCAGAATTGAAGGAATCATCTGCGTGCCGTAATTCAGTGCAGTTTTTCCTATGCCGCGAACAGCTCTTTCCGCAATTGTCGTATCTTCATTGCCGCGATCATCTGTTCCTGCCATTGTGTCAAGGAAGTCAGCAACGCCCTGAAGCATCGTAGTTTCAACAACCGGATTTGCAATTTTAGACATTGCCGTAAGTGCGTTCTCTGTACGGTCTAACGCGCGATCATACCATTTACCGTTCTCATCATCTCCCTTCTCTGCCTCTTCACTTGTGAACATTTCGTTCATTGCCGCACCGGTAAATATTGGAAGCATCAGCGGTACAGCCCAGTCCATAGATACGGATACATCTGTTCCAGGAATATTTAACGCCCATTCCTGTTCGCCCTTAGACTGCTTGTAATACTTAGAATTTGTGTCAAAATCCGTTGTCAGAATGCCCTTTGCGTTAAGATAAGATCCAAGCGCAATCAGCCCTGTTCCGGATATGCCGCGTGTCATTTCATCAATAGCTTGAGACTTGGAAATTTTCCCTGTATGGTATTCTGCAAGAGCACGTGCAATTCCAATAGGCGAAAAATCTGTACCGGCTTCAACAATGTTCGCAGGTGTCCGCTTAAACGGAAGGCCGCCGCCAATAAGAACTTTTCCGATTGCTCCGGAGTTCTCAATGTCGCTGATCTTGTTCGCAATATCTGCGGCAATCCTGTCATCCGTATGGAATGTAGCGTATTTCGCATCTTCTACGGACGAATTCACAATGTTGTTAATCTTGCTCCTGATTTCAGGGCCGACACTGTTGTATTGCTTAACTTTTTCCAGCAATTCAACCATGTTATCATCATTCAGCATACGGCTATTTCTGGCATCCTGAATGACCTTTTCTGCTGCCGTCAGCTTATCAGCGTTAGAAATGTCTTTAATGTCTCCACGCAGCGCGGCTTTAACATCATCAATAGAAACGCCTGCCTTCTGCATTCTGGAATATATGTTCTGCGCCGCATCGACCGTAAACTTCGACTCGTCGTCAAGAACGCCCATTTTCCTGACGCAATCCGCGAACGTAGCACCATCCATGCCCTCTTTTTTGATTCTCTGAGCAACGGAAAATGCAAATTTGTTCTTCATCGCGCCGTAGTCAGACAGGGATTCCATGTTCTGATCTGCCATCCACTGGTACGCATTGCCGGCTTTTTCTATAATATTTTTCCCTGCGCTGACATTCTTTGCGAAGTCCTGAGCCTGCTCTTTAATGCCTTTTGCACCGGAATTGAATGAATAGTCAGCATTTCCGAACGCTGCGCCGTTATTCATGATTTCAGAAGACGCAATAGGTTCTTTCATGCCAACATCCAGGTATCGCCCGAAGTAATCGTCCGTGATTTCCTTTACGGGATTTTCGTATTTTAAGCGGTCTGCCTTTCCGAAAATTGTCGCGCGGTCCGCTTTATACCTCAAAGCATCCGGCTCCCCTGACAGCTTTCCGAGCTTCTCCATGATATTCTGGTTGATTGCAGCGAAGTTGTCCGTCGTGTTTGTAAGGCCGCCGAACATGCTGTTTCCGACTTTATTACGGATTTTCGTTGTTGTGCCACTAAGCATGCTGAAATAACGCACGGTGTTTGCCTTGTCCCAGAAGCTCTTATTGATGCCGATCTTATTTGCAATATAGGCATATCCTTCTTTTTCAAGGTCTGCGCGTTCCTTGCTTCCGAAGTGCATCATCTGCGCCCGATCAAAAATATCTATGATATGGTCATAGTCCTGATCTGTCAGTACTCCGTGCCCTGTAGCGTACAACTCCATTGTATTTGTGATATCAGAAAACTGTTTTGTATCACAAATATAATTCGTAAGGTCTTCAATGCCTTTATCGCTTACTTTTCCTTTCAAGCGATTATATTTTCCGATTGTGGACTCAACGACTTTCCGGACATTTTCACGGTCCTGCTGCAAGGCATCCGCTTTTACCTGATCCTCTGCGAACATCTGCCGCAGCTGTGACTTGATTTCCTTGGCCGCTTCATCTGCTTCGTATTTCAGATGCTTCCCGCCCGGAGTATTGAACGCCTTCTGCATCTGCTTTTCCTGCATGCTCTGAGCCGCAGCTACAACGCCGTCCGGTGTCTGCGTCCATTTTGCGAACTTCTGAATCGTCTGACCGCTTTCAGTCCCGACCTTCTGCATGTTCTGCGTAACCGCTCTTGCCTTGGCATAGTAGAACGCTTTTTCTTCCGGATTTTCCGCATTCCGTGCCGCTTTACTGTAGTGTGAATACAGCATCATCATTTCATCGACATCGGAGCCTTTGTATTTGGCGTTAAAGTCTTCCTTTGACATGCTGGAAGTATCCGCAGTCAGTCTCTTTTCTTCTTCCTTGAAATTGGAAGACAGCCTGTCTGCCGCGGTATCAAGCGACTTCTTTTCAGATTCTGTCTGATACGTGTACAGCGACTTGGAAAAATTGCTATTCAGCTCTTCATCCGTGGAAATGCCGGCATTTTCCATGGTATTTGCGCGAACCTTGGAAAGCTTTCTTGTTCCTTCCGCTTCGTCGTTCATGCCGCGTGAAAATCCGCTTTCCGCCAGCCAGTCGTCAGCTGTCGCGTTCTTGGAATCAGATGTAAAATTGTTGCCGCCGCGCATGCTGCTATTCAAGCCCTGAGGCTGTGAACCGGAAACATTCTGCGTCCCTTGCTTCATGTTGTTAGAAGCATCAGAAAATGGCATATTTTCCGCGCTTTGAGCGGTTTCTTCTGTTGTCCCCTGCATTGTCTTCTGAACATTATCAAGGGCTAAATCATCCTGCTCCGGAGCGTAATGGAACGTCCTTGTCTGCGGATCGTATGCTTCTTGTGCTCTTTTCCGTGCAGCTTCGTTTTCCCGAACGTAATTTACAAGTTCATCCCACGCATCATCACTGTCGCCATTTACTTTTCCGTCAGAAGTTCCGACAAGCGGATCAAGAATATTATCTTCCTTCGCGTTTTCAGAAATAGGCTTTGCGATATCAGACGTAGAATTTGCGTTCGCAAACTTTTTGTATTTCTCAAGCTCGTCAGAATCGGCAATAGATGGTATTTTAGAGCCATTTACGTTCTGCGCGGTTTCTTGTGCGGGCTTTGCCGTATTCTGCGAAAGAGCCGCGGTTTCAGCCGATTTTGCGGCCTCTTCCGTAGGAATCTGCGCTTTAATAGCATCCGCCGTGTTCTCTGCTGTTTCATCTGCATTGCGTGCAAGCATGTTCGCACGGTCTGCGATGCCAGGAACGCTCACGCTTTCGGCTGATCCTGCCGCCGCTCTTGCGCCGCGGTCAATCAAGTCGCCGAAGATCTGCCCTGTGATATTCCCTCCCATGTTGAACAGAAGGTTCTTCGCCTGATTATCCGCAATGTCATTAAGGATCTGTTTTTTGTCCGTTTTTCCGTCCGCGGTTTTGTACTTTCCGCTTTCGGCATTGTCCGCAATGCTTGGAATAGTATCAAAAAGCGTATCTGCGACCTGTCCGGCGCCAACATCAGCAAGCTGAGAAATGAACTCCTTCGCCGCCGCGTTTTTGGCTGTGTTAGCAAGCGGATTGTTCAGACCGAGCGCGCCGGATACAGTATTTGTAATTGCCGGAACAACGCCTGCCGCTTCTGCGATCTTTCCGTATCCGCTGTATTTTGCGGCATTGCCTGCCATATTTCCGGCGCCGTATGCAAGCTTATGCTGATTCTGCGCCTGATCGTTGACGTCTTCGAGCTGTTTTGCCGCTTCTGTCCCTGCGTCCTTCTCTCCGGTAAGCTTTCCGACTGCATTTCCTGCCTTTTCCGCAAGGCGCTGCGTAAACGGGAACGCACTGAGAATACCGCTCATGAACGCAGAACCCGTCTTTGTGTTCTTCAGCGCGGCGTATGCTTCGTTTTCTTCGTCGGTTAATGGCTCACCTTTGCCAAGTGACGCAGCCCTTGCGCGGCTGTCATACTGCTTTAAAAGCTCTTTAGCTTCTGCCCTTTGATCTTTTGTGAGCTTTTGAGCTTTCGACGCATTAACAAGAGCCTGCGCCTGCGCAAGCGTGCTCTGCGGAGACAGATTCTTTACGTCTGTTGCTCCTTCGGCTTTTTCAAAAGTTCCGTTCGCCGGCTGTATTGTTGCCTGATTCTGCGTCAGTGCCTTCTGTTCTGCCGCTTTTGCCTGTTCGTAACGTTTCTGTGCCGCCGCAACCTGCTCTTTCGTTACAGTATTCGCATTGTCTGCCCGATACTGCCGGATTTCCTCTACGATTTCTTTTGTGGCTTCGCGGTCTCCGGACTTCTTCGCCTGTGCAAGCGCGGTCTGCATCTGCTCCAGCTGTGACTGCTTTTTCTGCTGATCCTTATATTTCTTCTGCAAGCTGTTGTAATTGTTCTGCGCCTGCTGCGCCGCTTTCTGAGCTGACGTGACAGCCTGCTTGTTTACGCTTGCAGACTGAACAGACTGTGCAGAACCCTGCGCTGTATTAGTATTCGTGTTCTGCGCAATCTGCGCGGCGCTTTTGGTATTACTACGTCCCGTCAGCCCGCCGAAAAAACTTTTTACCCTGTTGTACGTGTCTGGATCCGTCTGGATCTGCGATGCAATCTTAGCAATGTTAGCCATTGCCTGCTCCTGTGTCTGCTGCCCGCCCGACATCTGAAGCGCATAATCGTTTGCCTGTTTTGCCAGCTGTAGGATTTCCGGATTAATGCCGTTCTGGTCTGTCCCCTGCTGAATCTGTTGAGCGGACACGTCGTGTCCTGTACCCTGCGGCTGAGGCGTTCTAGGCGCGCCCTGTAGCGAAGGAATGGACACATTCTGTCCGGTAGCCTGATTTACGGTTCGCTGAATTGCCGCACCGTAGTCTGTTGCGCCGTTCGTCATCTGCCTGTACTGCTGATTGCGCTGATCAAGCATTGAAGCGGCCTGAAGCGCCATAGAAGGATCTTTTGCAAGCTGTGTCGATATCTTCGCAATATTGTTCTTCTGCGTCTGTTCGTCCTGCGCTTTTCCGGATTTGACCATGTTTGCAGTATTGATTTCTCCTGCGATGTCTCCGAGAAGCTGAGAATAATAATTCTGCGTGCCCTGCGACTGCCGTACAGCATTGTCCCAGGACTGAGCCGCGCTAGGCACGCTCTGCGTCTGCACCTGCTGAGGAACAGCCTGCGGCTGAGCCTGTGGCTGAGGTGCGGTCTGCGCGGCGACCTGAACCGGTGTAGGCTGTTGTACCTGCACCGGCTGTGCCTGCTGCGCGCTTATCGCGTTCTGGATCATTTTGTTCAATTCATCATCATTGAAATTAAAAGCCATTATTCCAGTCTCCTTATTTGAGCTGACCAATAATCTGCTTGATTGTTGCTGCGTCTGTCATGCCGTTACTAACAAGCGTATTAACAATGTCCTGTGCCGACGCGCCATTCTTGTTTTGCATTTCTGCCTGCGCCAGAAGCCGCTGATACCTCTGAGCATTGTTCGCCTCCTGCGCCTGCTGCATGCTTTGTTTTGCATACGTACCGGCGTTGATTGCGTTCTGAACAGCTTGTGCATACGTCGGATTGAACTGCGCGTTCATAGTATTGATATCGCCGTAATTACTCATGTTCTGCAATGCTGCCTGGCCTGCCTGAGAAATGGCAAAGTTGTATGCAGGGCTGACCTTTGACGTATCAACAAGCTGATATGCCGCCGGATTATTGACGTATGCCGGCGTGCTTACTCCGTCCGTACTTACGCTGTTATAGGAAAACCCTTGCGGAGAATACCAGTCCTGACTTGCCGCTGCCTTGTATCCTGGCTTGTATGCGCTTCCATTAAATGAAATGCTTCCGTAATTCGGCGTATATCCGGTGTTCTTGAACAGCTGACTGTTAAGTTCGTCAACCGCCTTGTAATATGCCTGCTCTGCCGATGCAAGAGACTGCCTGTTGCTGATTCTGGAATCCGCAATATTACTATTAAAATTCGCCCAGTTATTATTGACTTCCGCCATCTGAGCAGCATAGTTTCCGTTGGTCTGCGACCAGTTGTCGTTGGCAGTGTTATACAGCCCTGTCACATTCGTAAGGAAGTTTCGATAGTTCTCTTCGACCTGATTCTTAGCATTCGTATAATTCCCGTAGAACGTGTTGTAATTGTCGCGGACGTTGTTGCGAAGTCCAGTAATGTTCGTGAGGAAATTAGTGAGATCCCCGTTCACATTGTTATACATGTTCGTATAATTTCCGGTGACATCTGTAAGACGGTCATTAATGGAGTTCAAAAGCTGTGCTCTTGCCTGCTCCATATTAATCGCCTCTTTGTTCTTCTCAACTTCCGCGTTCGTAAGGTTTGTAAGATAGTTGGAACGAAGGTTAGAAACGTTGTCTGCCGCAGTACTCCGGATATTTCCAAGCTGTGTGTTGTACGAATTGTTGAGCCTTGCACGCGCTGTTTCCGACATACCGCCGGTCAAGCCGGAAGCGGATAACTGCTGCCCGAGCGCTCTATCCTGAAGCTTGTTGTTAATATACGTTTGACGCTGTGCTGTCTCTGCTTCTCTGTTCGTCTTGTCAATGTTCTCATTAAGTACACGCTCAAGGTTCGCAATAGAAGCCTGATACATCTTTTGAAGAAGGCCGTTCTGCGTGTCATAAGCGTTATTTACATTGCCCTTGTTCTCCGCAGCCGCAGATTTTCCCTGATTGAGATAATCTGTAAGCTTGTCGAACGCATTCTGATAATTTCCCCGTCCTTCATTTTCGAGATTATTGATATCCCCGAGGTTGCGATCCCTTGTTTCGGTTCCAACCTTCTTCCAGTCCTCAAGGTTATTAAGGTTCCTGTCGCGAATCCCAGTTCCTTCACCTTTCAGATTGTCGATACGGCCTATGTTCTCTTTGTAGAGTCCTTCCGCCTTTCCAAGCCAATCGTTAAGAAGGCCTTTGTTCTGGTTGTAGATGCTTTCTCCGGTTCCATACAGTCCATTGATAATACCTTCAATGTCTCCGTATGCTCCGCGCGCACTTCCGTAAATACCGTTAAGACTGTTGGCTCTTCCTTTGTACCAAGAGTCCCAGTCATAAGAAGGCGCAGAGCTTCCACCACCACCGCTTCCGCCTTTGCGTCCTCCGCCTTTCTTTCCGCCTCCGCCCTTCTTGGTGGAAGTGCTTCCAGAATTTCGGATGCTTTCGCCCATGCCGTCCGTACCTTTTACCTGCATAGTCTGCTCCTTTTAAACTTTTGTTTATTATTTGTATACTGTCTGATTTGCCAAAAAACGTGCCTATTCAGCGTTTTATTTCCGAACCAGTTCGTTTACACGGTGCTGTATCTGCGCCGCGTCGTACCCTGCTTTTTCAAGCCTGTCGATACGTTCTCTTCCGGTCCCCCACTTACCTGCGATAACTTCACGGGCTATCGTGTCTACAGATTTACGGTTCTTGTTCTGGACGTATGCCACCTCAAGAGCCTTGACAGATTTCGGACCGTAGATTCCATCAACCGCAAGACCGGAGACCTTCTGGAAAGCGCACAATCCAACAAATGTTCCGGTACCGAAAACCCCATCAGCGCCGGCTGGACCGCACGAGTATCCGCACGCAATCAGCATTTCCTGCATGTGTTTTACGTCTGTTCCCTTATCCTTCTGCTTCAGCACTCTTGTGGTTGATTCCTGCGGATTGATTGCCGCGGAAACCGCATGATCGTACTTTTCCAATCCGCACTCATTTACGCAACGAAGAAGGCTCTGCACGTAGGAACTGGACGTTGCATATCCGTCTGCCTTGATCTTGTTTGCAAACTCCGCGGCGGTTTTGCACCCTTTCAGATTCTTATATCTGCTGTTAACGCGCAGAAATTCGTAGTACAAAGCTACGCCGGTGTCCATGTCGGGGCATTTGCAAAAACCGTCGATAATGGATGTCAGCTGTCCGACGCGGTACTCTTCGTTTGTCCGTGCCTGCACAACGGTAATTTTCGATGCAATGGCAGAACGTTTTACCCACGTACCGTATTTGATGCCGAAGTAGTTATTATTACGCCGGCTCCACGCATTTCCGAAACCAGATTCCAGACACGCCTGCGCGATTGTAACGGATGTTACGCTGTATCCGTACTGCGCAGCGTATTTCACGATGATCGGCGCAATTTCCGCGATAAATTTATTCTGCTGTTCCGTCATCCTTGATCTCCTTGTAATCGCCGCGCGCGATGTGCATTTCCTGCACTGCCGCTTCCACCAGTGCAGACAGCTGCCCTGCGTTGATGGTTATGCCGGCTTTTTCTAACAGTTCTGTCGCTAGATTTACGGCAAATTTCTTTCTGCTCTTGCCGTCCTGTGCCCACAATAACTGCTGTGCGGCATATACTGCTTTCTGTACTGCACTGTCGATCTGTTTATTTTTCATCCACTTCTGAACTGCCGGTATCAATACCGCAATCAGCAAAAGTGTCCCAATCCTCACCAGCAACTCCGCTATCTGAAATGTTGTTTCGTTCATTATTAGTCCCCTTTCCGCGCTTTATCCATGCCGCGCAAACCAGTTCCACAACGCCGGGTGATAAAATACATCCTTCCAGTACAGACGGCTCTTCGCCTTTCACGATCCATGCTGTAAAAAATGCGATGCTCCACGCCACGATGTAGATCATCGCCGCCACAACATACTTGTCCAAACTCTTTGTTTTCTTGCTCATTTTGTAGGGTCAAACCATTCCGGCTGCCCGACGTTGTTTTTCGTCAGCCAGTTATTAAACATGTTCGTCATATACCAGTCGCCTTGTACATCAACGAAATAATGATGCGCTACTTCTAGTATTTCTGACACGTTTTCAGGATAGTCTGAGAATAGGACGAGCAGCTGCAGCCGCACATTGTCCTTTTCCTCCTTCACCGCTTTGTGTTCTAATTTAACCATCCGGTCGCTGATGTCCGCGTTAATGGCTTTGCCGAGCTTCCGTG
>Ga0326512_10004044_pt1 | contig 10688 bp, 3 predicted proteins | sample 1_2617_0518_D_FD_203652 | JGI IMG/M metagenome (GOLD analysis project Ga0326512, IMG submission 203652) | Bovine rumen microbial communities from UC Davis, California, United States - 1_2617_0518 | ecosystem: Host-associated > Mammals > Digestive system > Stomach > Rumen | place: USA: California...
CAGCGACCAGCTACGGCATTACGCAGACAGCGGATGTGACCATCAGCCCCGGACAGACGCGGACGGTTTCAATGCTGACAAACCTTCAGCTGTACAACTACGGCAGCTATGCGTCGGGATTCGCCAGTGGCTGGTCTCAGGGCGATAGCGGCGACCATGTCGAACTCTACGGCAACAGAGGGACCAGCAGAACTGCCACCTCCAACGGCTCAGTCAACCTCACCGGGTACCGGACGGTCAATGCCACGATTGACGGATACTTCTCCATCCCGTCATACTGCGGGGGTTCCATTGCCTTTGAGATCATCAACGGCAGCGGGGCAACGATCCTCGATAAAGTCGAGTCCCTGTCGCGAGGGGCGGACAGTCAGACGAAAACGATCCCGACAACGACTTGGACATTCGATGTAAGCGGGATCAATTACTCCGTCCGGTTCCAACTCCGCGCCAGAGTGTGGTCGGGCGGTTCGGAAAACGTAAAGTCCAGAATCAGGCTTTACAAAATAGAAGCTCTCACATAAAGAGGTGATCAAGATGGCATCCCTACAGGAAACCTTTGCACAGCGGCAGAACGAGTCCGCAGCGCAGATCAACAACATGTACGACAAACAGAACGCAACGCAGGCGACAGGGCTCAAAGCGGAGTACGACCGCAACATGTCCAACGCTCAGGCAGCAGCGGACAAGATCGCCCCGCAGTTCCAGAGCCAGGCCAACACCCTTGCCGGTCAGTTCGAACGACAGCGGCGAAACGCCAATCTCAACGCCATGGTCAGCGGCCTCGGCAGCGGAGCGGGACAGCAGCAGCAGAACGCCATGCGGAACGCTTTCGTCGGCCAGTACGGAGCCCTGAGAGGTCAGGAAGCCGGAGCGGTCACCGACGCCAACCAGAAGATGGCCGACCTCACGACAGCCTACAACAACGCGCTTGTCAGTTCCAGAGCAGAGACGGATGCGAAGCGGAATCAGGAGCTGATCAAGAACTTCAACACCAACCGCGACTGGTACGAAAAACAGGCGCAAGATATGGCACAGAACTACGGTCAGTTCGGGAATCTCAAGGATATCTATGGCGAGGCTCAGGCCAACCAGATGCGGAACACCTGGATCGCCCAGCACCCGGACGAAGCCTTCCGCAGCGGCATGATCACGGCAGACGATTACAGGAAGCTGACCGGACACGGAGCGACCGAAGGATACCGGTCTATCTATTGAGGTAAGAAGCAATGGCTGAGGAAAACAAAAACCTGAAGGTGGCCGCCCCAGCGGCGACCACCAATGCCAGAGAGATGAAGACGCAGGGCGCGGACGCAGGCCAGTTCAAGGCTGCGTTCGATGCCCGCAAGCAGGGCTCTCAGAATAACATCAACAGCACGCTTGGCAGTTCTCTCAACACTCAGAAGCAGGGGCTGGCAGACGCATACGCTAAGAACGTGACTGCACAGGATCAGGCAACAACGGCAAGCCAGCAGTCCTTCGGCGCTGCCAAACAAGACCTGGGTGTTCAGGCAGGACGCACACAGGCGAATATGGACAGCTATGCCGATGTTCGCGGTCTTAACCGGCAGGCAGGGTCTCAGCAGGCCCTGTCTCTCGGCCTGGGAGCGTCTACAGCCACGGGCAGGCTGGCACAGCAGCAACAGCTGGCAGCACAGGAGAGCCAGAGACAGAAAGACCTGCTCAGAACAGACTACCAGAACCAGATTTCAAAGGCTGTGGCAGCGAACGACTACAAGACAGCTGCGGCTCTGCTGGATGACTTTAATAACCAGAACAACTGGCTGGATAGGAACGCAGCGGCTATGGCGAGCTTCGGCAACTTCACCGGCTACGAACAGATGTACGGCCCGGAGCAGGCAGCGGCCATGCGCCAGTTCTGGATCGGCGCCAACCCCGAATTGGCTTATAATACCGGCGTGATTGACGCAGACCGGTATAAGAAGATGACCGGGAAGAACACTCCGGACTATGTTCCACCTCCCTCTGAAGGCGGCGGTGGCGGCGGCCTCGACAACTGGTGGTATCTGCCGGAAGCACACGTGTTCAACAGCGATGGCAGCCTGAAAGACCGAACGTAAAGGAGACTCGATATGGCTCAAGTAAAAGACATTACGACATCTGGGGCTGGGAACAGCAAACCCAGCGCTCCTGCAAGCAATGCGGGCAGTGTAGCCAAATCAAGCAGCAGTTCATCCTCTGGTAAATCTGCAAAAGCGTCTGTATCAAGAGGAACATCGAGAGGCAGCGGTTCAATTAGCAAGGCTGCGTCTAATGCCAGGGCTGCAATTTCAGCTGGGGCAAGATATGCCGCAGCCAAAAGCGGATCATCTGTTGGAACAGCAGCCAAAGCGGCCAGTAACAGCGGGTTTGGAATGCACAAAGCTGCTGCAACTCTCAACACGGCAGAAACCAATCGTGAATCTCGCCAAGGCAGCGGGTTTCATCAGGATGTACTTAACGCACAAGGTCAAAGACAGGTTGATGCAAGACAACAGACTACAAACGACGAATTAAGTTACCTTGCCGCAGCTACTAATGCTCTCGCCGATAAGATGTACAAAGGCGAAGAGTTCAATAGAGATTCTTATACTGATGAAGCATTCGCTATGGCAAGCCAGATCAACCAAGGCTGGAAGGACGGAGTAGGACAGACTGCCGTTGTGAAGGACGGGAAGGTTGTTGTCGAGGCAGACAAAGATATGCCGGGGAATGAACACTACTGGTATTCCCTGGATGAGGACGGCAAAAAGGTAGCCACACAGAACGCTGCGCACCGAGAAGAAAACCTCGAGATGCTTAACAACGATATTCAGCGCTGGACGAACTTTGCCAACTCCGGGCAGTTCACAAAAGCTGATGTCATCAAGGAAAGCGCCGGTGTCAAGCAGTGGATAAATGCGATTGACAACGGCCTGGTTGATAACTACCAGATGGAAGACGGAACTTCCGCGAGGGATTATCTTCAGAGCCTGTTTGACGGGCGAAATGACCTGTTTAATCTGGCGGACAGGCGCGAAGCCGGAATCGCATATGATAACTACATCCAGAAGTACAACGATATCCAGCTTGGTCTTGCTCAGGGCGCGCATTTTGGAGCCGACCTGGAACCGGATGTCAGCGCCATTCAGGCATATGCTGACCGGTATAAGGATGATGAGATTCTTGGTCCGGCGTTTGCGGAGTTAAGCGAAGCTTACTATGCAACGTACAACAGGGAGCGCGTAAGGTCTCTTCAGACACAGACGGAGGCACTTGGCAGCCAGCTGAAGGCAGCACAGTCCAGCCTGATTGTTGCGGAACAGAGTGAAAACTCATTGAACTTCGCAGATGTTGTGGCTTCGGATGCGGACCGGGAGCTGATTAAAAACAGGGCCGAGGAAGCCAGAACTGCTACCAAGGGTATTTACGATCAGCAGATGGCGGTGCAGGCTCAGATTGATCAGCTCAACGCGGATTATCGCGCTCGGTTCATGACGCCCGAAGTTGAAGAGGCTCTCAGCAGGCTTAATCTCAAGAAGGGCGAACGCGATAAGGTCTACACGCAAATGATGCGCGAGATCAATGCAAACGTTACTGATCCATCACAGATTGTAACGCAAGACAGCCTTCGCGCCCGTGATCAGAAAACCGCAGATGATTGGAACAACGGTCTTGGATTCGCTGAGCAGTATTACAACTTACAAGACAGACTTATTGGCATTGGCAAGAGTTTTGCATTGAGAACGGCTGAGTCTGGTCTTAACCTCGCTGCTATGGGCGCACACGCCCTTGATTACGCCAGAGGTCTTGATAATGTCGATCAGGAAGCTCTTCAAGCACAGGGATATGCAACTGATGCGCCTATGCTTACTCCCAATATTACCGACCCAACAAAGGCTTATTCCGAACAGTTCAACGAAAACGGCGGTAATGGTGGCAGGCTCGCAAATGCAGCTGACACAATCGAAAATGTAGCTGACAAGATCGGCTCGGATGCTCAAGCTGAGTTGGCAAAAGTGAAACAAGGGCTGTCTAAAGGCGGGCAGTTCATGGTCGATCTTGGCTCCACTGCGCTTGATATGGGTCTTGATGCTATCACAGGCGGTGGCCTTACCACAATGTTCGCCCGTGTCGCAGGGCAGGGAATCGGAGAAGCAAGAAGAGCTGGCGCTACTGCCGGAGAGCAGTTTCTGTATGGCCTTTCAAACGCTTCGATTGAAGTAATGACAGAGAAGCTGACTGATGGTGTTGGCTTCCTCTACGGCAAAGGCGTCTCGACTGACGTTGTGGAGAAAGCAATTTCCCGATTGGCGTCTTCTGATGCTGGTGCGAACTTCTTGAGGCTTCTTGCCGGGGCAGTTGGCGAAGGTGGAGAAGAAGTCATCTCCGATCTTCTCAACCCATTCACACAGTGGATCATTGATGAGAATGCCAGAGACAATCGTACGGTTGACATTGACCTGTCTGAAATGCTCTATGACTTCCTGCTTGGCGGTGCTATGGGTTTGCTCGGTCAGGGAGTAGAAGCTGTCAATGGAAGCTATGCGACAAAGAATAAAGCACAAACCGATGCGATGACAGAGCGCTACGATGCGCTCATGGAAGAACTTGGCAAGAACCCGAGGCAGGTCACAGGTGCAGAACAGGCTGAGATCAAGCGCCTTGAGGCCAGAATGGGTGATCGCGAAAACGGATCGAACCCGATTGGCCTTTTTGGCTCACCTTTTATGCAGCAGATTCGTCGGAACACGCAGAACATTACTACTCGAAGCAAGGGCGTGAACCGGCATGATACAGCAACCGGAGTCCTCGCGGAAGGCTTTGAGAACGCAGGCTACGTCAATTCCACCAACGCTGACGAAGACTTCAAAACCGCCACAACCGGCGCAGAGGGACCTCGGACCGACGCCGAAGCTGATCAGCAGTCCTACGACCAGATGATTGAAGAGGAAGCTCAGAAGGCCGTAACGTCCGAAGAAACAAAAGCGGACGCAAAAGAGGTTGTTGGGAAGCTTCAGAACGCAGTTGCGCAGGGCAGGCTCAACATGAAAGAGTCGGTGCGCGACGTTAAGGCTTCCGAGTTCCAGAAGGTTGAAGGGCAATCTTTGGTGGAGCGTGTCGGGACCCTCTTCAAGAGCCTTGGAAACAAGGTAAAGAGCGCTGCGCTCGGCGGGCAGGAAGTTATTCTTGATGAACGCGGAGTGAAGAGCGATATTGCCAACGGCCTCGGCAAAGCCAAGGCTGCCACATTCGCGGCTGTCCCGGATGTCATTGCCAACGGCAAGATCATTGATACGCAGAAGAACTGGAAGGGCAGAGGCTATGACACACAGGTTATTGCCGGACGAATCTCCATCGACGGCGAAGGCGCATACGTCGCCTGCGTCGTTACGTCTGTAGAAGAGAATGGCAAGAACCGATTCTATCTCCACGAGGTCGTAGATGCCAACGGAAGCCTGATCTACAGTTTTGACGGCATGAATAAAAATGCCCCGGCTGCTAACATCAAGACCGGGGTAGCCAAAAACGGCATTACCGGAGTAGCAACCGGGGATACTGCAAGTATAGCACAAACTGCGAAAAATGGCAACACCACCTCGACAGCCGTCAGGGATGATGGTACAATTACAGACGAGCAGAGGCGGCAGCTTGACCAATTCCCAAAGGACATTTCAAACGAAGAAGCTAAACAGTACGCAGAGGCAGCATCAACGGAGTGGCCTGTTTACATCGAACTGCGCAGTGGGTCTGCTTTCCAATATGACGGCAAACAACTGTGGGTATCTGACGAAGACGGATTGGCATCGAATCCAAGAGAGATGTCTCATGATGAGTTTGCCAGGAATCTTGAGAAATGGGCGGATTCTGAAAGCTACAGTTATATTACTTTCGAGAATACACCAATAAAGGTGAAGGGAGACATTGAGAATGCAAATGTCAAAGGAACTCCTAATGATCGCGGCAATGGAGCCGCAGGACAGGTCGGAAGAACAGAACCGACAATTAGAAGCCTTCTTGCAAGAAGTGGTGAAGTATCACGAACCCTTGCAGAAAAGCAAGCAGGCAGAATAAAAGATGAGGCGCTCCGGGATTCTTATCTCAACAAAGTTTCGGATGAATATATTAAGCAAGGGGCGAAGTTCATCCCAGAAGAAGAGTATACTCCGTTTATGCAACAGATTACGGAAATTGCTCGGGAAGCTGGGGTGGAACACGTCGCTTTTTGGTGGACGTCCGAAACCTCGCGTATAACCGGCGGAACATATACCCCTGAGGTCAACGCACTTGATCTTGTGTTTGTGAACAACGATTCAAGTCAGGCAAAGATGACGTTGAAACACGAGCTAACGCATATTGCGATAGACAAGCAACATATTTCTGACTTAGAAGACTTCAGGCAGATTTTCGAGGACGCATTTTCTTCTGTTGATAATGCGGAAAAGGCAAGACGTCAGCTTGATTATTCATACAATCTGGTTAAAAGATGGTATGCTTATGGAATTGCGAATGAGCTGAGTGTAAAATATCCGACGGCGGAACAATGGAGGAGCTTGTCAAAAGAGGAGCAAGATGCGGCAATCAGTGCGCTTCCTGCCAATGCAATTGAGAAGTTGGATCGCAAAATCCACGAAGAGTTTATTTGCGAGGCAATCGCAGGCCGAACAAGCTGGTTTTTCTTGGCGCCTGATCTGATGGTCCCTTGGCAAAATAATATTCGGGACTATTTTGCTGACAAAGGATACTTTTCCAATGAACTTCACGGGAAAATCGATGCGCTTGAGATTGAATTCAAGCAAGGTGATGAGAGCGTTTCCCAAAACAATTATGAAGAGCTGGGAAGTACACAAATAAGCGCAGAAGCAGAAGAAGCACAGCAGGAGAAACCGCGAACAGGCCGCACTCCCGGCAGAGTCAAACAGTCTCAGTCCGCATTTGAGCAGGACGTAGCCACCAAGGGCGAGCGTGCGAATACTGATACAGCGGTGGGCGAAGCAGAGTTCCTGTCCAGAACCAACGAGGCGCGATCCCGGACGGCTGATGCGCTTACCGATACGCAGGAGAAAGCTGACGCCCAGGTACAGCGACTGCTTCAGGAAGATTACGTCTGGAACGACGATGATGTCGTTATCGCGCAGAAGCTCATGTTTGACATGGTGAAAGCGATTCGCAACTACCAGATGCACAAGGCTTCGCGGATGAAGCCTGAAGCGTTCAAACGACTGACGGATCAGTACAACCAGCTGATGACGAAGCACCAGCAGAAGCTGTCTGCGGCCGGTCAGGAACTTCAGGCAAACTACATGTTTTCCACCGGTGACAAGATCGTGATGAAGGCTGCCCAGACCTTCCTTGGCTTTACCAAGGACGGACGTTTCGCAGGGACTTCTGTTAATGCGAAGAACGCCAAAATCTACGCAGGTATTGAGGAAGCATCCAAGCGCATCCAGAAAGCAGTTGATGCAGAAGATGTGCAGGGCCTTGCCAAAATCTGCAAGGACATCTCGAACATCCGCAACGTCAAGAAGATGTTCGGGCCTCTCGGCGGGTTCGCAGACGCGATGGAAACCCGGGTGCTTGAGCGAATCGCAAAAGGCGAGAACGCAGCAGAGAATCTTGAGAACCTCGCCTATGGCAACCTGAACGCAATCTGCGACGATGTACAGCCCTACAAAGCCTTGAACGCAGCAAAGACCATCAGGGTTATGAACATGCTGTTCAATACCGCGACGATTGTGAACAACCTCGCTAACAACTTTGCGCAGGGCGCTGTCAGCAAAAGTGTGGTTAGCCAGGCCTTTACTCAGATGGCAGCGAAGCCTTTTGAAGCGCTTACCGGGCAACAGGCGATTTCCAAAGCCCAGCGTGGCAAAGAGGCCAACCGTGCGGTGCGCAACGCGCAGGTGGAGGCGCTCGAAACCGCTACACTTATGCAGATGTACGGGATCACCGAGGAGAACGGCAGGCTGGAATTGAACGACAGAGGCATGTTCAACCCGAACATCAACGCGTTCGAGCAGACGATGAGCCTGTACAAGTTCCTCACCGGCATGGGTGTGGAAGCAACCGATAAGATGCAGGCCGCAGGGATTCTCAAGTCCATGGAGCTTGGCATTGACGCGGATATCAAAGCCGGGAAGATTGACGCGCATACCAGAGAACAGCGGATGCAGGAGGCGAGACACGAAGTCAACCGCTTGCTGTATAAGGATGATAACGAGATAACGAACTGGGTTCAGCACGGCAGAGACGTTCTAAATAAGAAAATTCATTTCGGCAATGAAAGGCTTGGGACAATCGGCCTTGGTGATATCACAATGGCATTCGCGAAGATTCCTGCCAACGTCGTGCGGGCAAGGCTGGCAATGACGCCGGAAGGTGCGCTGCTTCAGGTGGCGCAGTATGCAAGAGGTGTGAACAAGGCCAAGCGGATGCACGCAGAAGTCCTCGCGAAAGGCATTGTAGAGAAGTGGCAGGATGACATCAACGATTGGAACGAAACTCTTCAGACCGCCAAGCAGATGGAATGGAGCAGAGAAAGAGATCAGACGATCCGAAAAGCGGAGAGTGAGCTTGAAAAAATCAACCGCATGATGTGGGCTGAAGCCCAGGACGCCTGCCGTGGCAGCGTGTACAGAAACCTCCGGACGATGGCACAAAACTACAACGAGAACATGATGTTCAACGAGGCTGTGGAACGTGCCGGGTACATGAACGCAAAGGAGATGTCTCAGTTCGAGGCAGCTCAACTCAGCCGGAAGATCGGCAGGGCTGCAACGTCTGCCGGTATGATGGTACTTGGGTCTGTCCTTAGAGCAGCCGGAGCGCTAAGAGACTTCGACCAGGAGCCGGATGATGAGCTTCGGAAGATGAACAGCGACAAGGGCTACCGTGGACTGATGATGAACCTCTCGGCCATCGGTAGGAAAAACCACGAGTGGAAAGACGGAGACCTAATTATTGACGGGGAATTCCTCGAAGTCATTGCCATGCCGCTTACCATTGGAGCTACGGCAGCTGAAGCGGCTGCGACAGCTCAGGATGCGAAGACATGGAGCTGGCTAAAGTCCATGGCAGGCAACGGGATTGCCAAGACCTTTGAAGCAGTCGGCGATATCCCGGGCATGGCTGATGCGATCAACATGTACGAGAGCCTGACCAGCGCATACAACACGGACTATGACGAGAAGGTTAATCGGCTCGGCGCAGGTCTGCTTCAGTACGCAGCGAACACAGTCCCAAGCTTCTTTATGCCGAACGCCATCTCACAGGCGACTGCGGGTATCGACAACAAAGTCAGAGACGTCTACACTGCAGACAACGCGTGGGAGCAGGCAGCGAACATCTTCAAGAACAAGTTCCCGGGCCTGCGCAACACGATCCCTGTTTCCGTGGATGTCTGGGGTAATGAGCGAACGTATGGAGAAGGCCTCTGGGGTGCGGTGAACAAGATGCTGCTTCCCGGTGACGTTCAGGTCTACCGCAAGAACAAGTATGAGGCTGAGATTGAGCGGATGGTGAAAGCCGGGTACGGCAACGCCACGCCGAAAACGGTGGTTAACAGCTCGTTTGAGGTAGGCGATGAGAAGTATACGATGACGGCTCAGGAGAAACTGGACTTTAAAGCCGCGAGAAACAGTCAGCAGCGGGAACTGTTCGAAGCGTTCATTGACAGCGACTACTACAAGGGCCTGAGTGATGCAGAGCGCATGAAGGTGTTCCAGTCGCTCAAGACCAGCGCTGAGCGTGATGCCAAGCAGGATATGCTCAACGGGCGCCAGCTGGATGTTGAGATCACCCGCGACAAGTGGGAGACTGAGCTAACGGATGTGAACGACCAGCTTCAGTTCCTCGCAGCGAAGCAGATGGCAAACAATGTGCTTGATCGTGATGCTGAGGATATGGACTATGCTGCGGTGGATGAATACCTGGCCGGAGCCTACAAAGCTTTGGATGAGACGCAGCGAAATTTGCTGGACTCTTCGTATTCACGGTTGGACGATATGTTTGAAGCCAAGTCCAGTTATGGAATCGGCAGCGAGATGTTCACCACAGGCTACGACATCTACAAGGATTACATGTCCGATGAGGGCAGAGCGAGAGTGCAGGGCGGGTACAAAGATTGGGAAGGTTCCCAGATGTACACCGACATTGCCAAGGCCACGGGAGCAAGCGAGAAGCAGATGGATTTCTTCGAAAAGAAGTTCGTGCTGTACAACAACAACGCTGTCGTGCCGGAGAAGTACAACTCCTTCGTTGACGCAGGTTGGAGCAGGGAGTCTGCTCAGAGCCTCATGGTAGGAATGTCAGGGCTTCAGCCTACGAACGGCAGGAAGACGGTTTCGTATAAGCAGAGACTTACCGAGATCGCGCTTATCCCCGGCCTGACGGAAGCTCAGCGTTGGGAGGCATTCTTCGAATACTGCCCAAGCAGTTACACCAGCGTTATTCGGAGTATGTCCAACAAGAAGAGTAATGGGTCCAGCTATGAAAAAGCCCTGCGAGCGGCAGGAAAGTGGGACGCATAACAAAATCCCCCTCAATCCGAGGGGGATTCTTCTACTTCGCCGGGAAGGGCTTCAATGATTATATTTTTGTTCTTTTCTCTGGTGAACCGGGTTTTCTCCCACATCTCTCCGGTATTAAAACGATGAGTTGTTGGTTTTGGATCAAATAGGCTATAAAGTCTTGTCAGCTCTTGAGCCCTGAAA
>Ga0326512_10004045_pt1 | contig 10683 bp, 9 predicted proteins | sample 1_2617_0518_D_FD_203652 | JGI IMG/M metagenome (GOLD analysis project Ga0326512, IMG submission 203652) | Bovine rumen microbial communities from UC Davis, California, United States - 1_2617_0518 | ecosystem: Host-associated > Mammals > Digestive system > Stomach > Rumen | place: USA: California...
CTACGCTTATCGAGCGTTTTACCATCATCATACTGGCCTACTGCGTGCAAAGGTGGATCTTCGTAGATGTCTATGTGCCGCTGAGCTACATCGCTGCAGGCGTGATCGCGGCAGAACAGACAGTCAGCATCGCTGAAAACAAGGCATCATGCCGCGACGATAACGACAAGCACGCACGCATCTGGCGTTGGATGGCACGTATCGTCATTGACAAGACGGAGAGGCACTTCGACGTAAACCTGGATGAGGCCAAGACCATTCTCGACAAAGACGATAATTAAGGAGGCATGAGAACGATTACACGTATATTCGTACACTGCACGGCTTCATGGCAACTCACCACCACAGAAGCGTCACTTCGCAAGGAGTTCCGCGACAAGGGCTGGAAGAAACCAGGCTATCACTATGTGATATTCCCTGACGGACATATCCTGCAGATGCTCGACGAAATCGAGGTGGCCAACGGTGTGAAGAACTACAACAAGAACAGCATCCACGTCGCCTGGGTAGGCGGTATCGAGTGGAAGATGGAAGGCGGTAAGCCCGTCAACAAGATACTCTCAGTCGATAACCGTACCGAAGAACAGAAGCAGGCACTCTTCGACCTGCTTACCAAGCTGAAGCTCCGCTACCGTAACGCTCAGATCATGGGCCACCGCGACATCAGTCCCGACCTTAACCATAATGGCGTGGTGGACCCTTGGGAGCGCATCAAGGAGTGCCCTTGCTTCGACGCGATGATTGAATATATGGATATCAACAAGATAGGATAGGTTATGAAAAAGGATTTCTGGAAAGAACGAATGTTCAGTGAAGGGTACGACGATCTGGAGGTAAACTTCAAATTGTTCTTCAAGATTATCGTATGGTTGGTTGTAGCTGTCCTTGCCCTGACATGGCTGACCAGCTGCAGGAGCATCCAGTACGTGCCAGTAGAGACAGTACACACCGACACCCTGTATCAGAAAGTGGTGCAACGTGACTCCATCCATATACACGACTCCGTGACCATCCGCGAGAAAGGCGACACGGTGATGATCGAGCACTGGCGTACCCAGTGGCGTGACCGTCTGCAGCGCGACACCATCTATCGCTCACGCGTCGATTCCGTTCAGGTGCCCTATCCCGTAGAGAAGAAGCTTACCCGCTGGCAGCAGGTCTGCATCGACTACGGCAAACTGACGATGGGAGCCGCCGTCCTGCTGGTTATCTTCATCATCGTGTGGATAGTCAGGCGACTCAGGAAGACTTCATGATGCAAAAAATGATATAAATCTTTGATTTGTTTTAGTTAGAGTATTATTAGTCAACGATCTACAGCGGTAGTCTACAATCTTCATGATTTAATTCGTAAGTTAATAGTTTTAAGTTCGATTTAAGTTTAGTTATTGGTAATACGAGAATCGGCCCATCTGTGAAGACAGGCCGATTTTACTTTGTGAAAAAAAGGTAGCCCAGCGTTGTCACAACGCCATACTACCCGATAAAAAACCCATTCAAAACAACGTTCTAATCGCCTTCCCCTGGAATGGTGCTGCCGTTACCGCCAGAAGGATTGGTGCCTTCACCTCCGCTCTGCGAGTCGGTGCCAGTGCCCTGATCGTCGGTAGCGGCATTCTCACCGTCAGGATCCGGCTCGTAGTAGTTACCGTCACCGATGTACTTGTCGGCCTCCTTGAACTTCGCATCCTTATAGAGGTCACGCGCACGGAATCGCTTGCCCAGATAGAGGTTCACGTGACAGCCCGTGATCATGCTGGCCGTGAAATCCTCGCCCTTGTCTGCACCACCCTTCTTGCAGGTCGTACCGATGGCGAAGATACCCAGATCGTCCAGACGCACGGCCTTGCCCTCCAGCATAAGCTCACGCAGGCAGATCTCCATCTCGATAAGCACGCCTCGGATGGTTCCCTCAGAGAACACACAGTGATGCTTTGCCATGTGCTCGATGAACTCGTCGAACTCCATCAGCTCATGTACGGCACGGCCAAACCACTTGCCGTAGATCTTCGAATCCTCGTTCTTGTTCTGATACTTCTTGTACTTGATCATAATGGTATTACATTATTAAGATTGTGTGGCAATATTGCCGATGCAAAGATACCCATATTCCGCACACCGAATCCCGTTTTGTGCAATTGTGTACGGTAATAAATCGTTGCTTTCCGATTTTTCTTGTTACCTTTGCAGCCGATATGAATAACGGAACCTTCAAAGTGCGGGAATACGGACGTATGGAACTTGCACAGGCCTACTGTCCCGACATCGCACCTGAGTCTGCCTGGAAGAAGCTGAAGAAGTGGATAGACCTCAATCCGGGCCTGGCTGACCGCCTTCGTGCGCTCGGCTACGACTCGCATACCCGTTCATTCACCCCTGCCCAGGTACAGACCATCGTCGATGCCATCGGTGAGCCATAAATAAACTATTGTACGCGCACGCGAGAACACAAAGACGGGGAGCCTGCACTCCCCGCGAAATCAGCTTTCAGCCTCATCCTACCTCTTCACCAAGAAAGTGAAGAACTTCGCCCTCCTGGGATAATATACCTTCCCGTTCCTGCGGATATAGCGGCAGAAGATGCGCTTCATGCCTTTTTCTTGCATTTCAATCATTCACAATACACCTCCTTTCCGCATCTGCAAGCCAGTGTTTCCAACTGGCAGGAGCGTTGCACTTGGTCGGAGTGCAACTAAAAACGCCCTGGGGTGCAGGCCCCAGAGCGCTGTTCTTTCCTTGCGGAGAGAGCCGTGGCGATGGTCGGTCGCCGAAAGGAGGGTGTATCACTCCTGATTGAAATGCGCTGCAAAGATAAGCATTATTCCTGAAACCTGCAAGCCTTTTTGTGAAAATCCGAATTATTTCCGAAATATTTCCGATAAAACTTGCAAATATCAATACTTTTATTTATCTTTGCACCGCGTTTATGAATAGAAATATTGTTATTGCAAAAATATTTCGAAAAATTCTTGGCGGTTTGCGGATTTCTTCGTATCTTTGCAACGCTTACAGATTGGTTCGCTTAAGAACTCCGAAGAGCAACGGATAATTGCTCATTCTCATGGATGGGTATTTTTTATGCCCTGAAGTGAAGAGATATGGCGATTGCCATTTGCGTAGATTAAACTACTCTCGGAGTAAGTGACCATCTGTAAGCAGCGCAAAACGGCAGTCGCTTTTTCCTGTGCCTAAGAACCGTCAAAATGCTTACAGATGGTCAAGAATTTAACAAGTAGTAGCGTCCAGCTCTCGCTTTTCCCCTGTCAGGGAACCAGCGTAAATGACGCACACAACGCCAATACCATTGGCAAGTTATCCACCTATCTTAAGACTCGCGGAGGTCTCTGCAGGCTCCTTATGCTCTTTCCTGGCAACATGCCCGTCACGGAAGCCCTGCGCCTCGCTCCCTCAGTCCTCACCAAGCAAGGAAAGGAGGTAGCCGTATGAAGTACGTTATAAACATGACCGAGGAGCAGCGACAGTTCATCGTCGCGCTCCTCAGCGAGACAAAGGATGATTTTGTCCATGCGTTCCGTGATTTGTCTAAGTCGGACTCCATCAAGGGTAAGCGCAAGTTCGCCTCCGACTGGATCAGCCTTGCAGAACTGGCATTCCCCAAGTCCGAGGAAGGAGGTGAGCAATGTTAGTACCCGTTAATGTCAGTGGCCACATGTACCTGGCACTGGCCATTCCCCGCATCAACAACCGTGCCGACGTGAAGCTTCTGCGCAATGCCCTGCTGGAAGTGCTCGACACCACCATCTCTGACGAGGAGCTGAAGGACGTGACAAGCAGCCGTTCACTCCACGCGATACTCAACGTAGTTCACGAACTCACCAAAGACCTTGAAGACAAGGAGAAAGGAGAATAGTCGTATGGTAGGAGAAGTAATAATGAATGGCCGTATATTCAATGCCATAGTGATTGAACCGACCATAGACGCACGCGAATACAGAAGGTCTCTCATCAACACCCTGAAAGTGGCAGTGCTTAACCCTCAGTGTGACTTGGAAAACGAGGATATCTACAACATTCTGGATATCATCGAGGCAACAGACACCAGCAAGAAAGGAGGTGAGGTGTGACCAATTCCCCTCTCTCAGATTACATGCGCCATATCGCGCACGCGAACCATATTATATTTAAAGAAGTATTAGACAACATTCAAAATCAGAACAACAATGAGCAACGATAATTTAAATAAGATCACTGATCAGCAGACCATCACATCGATGGAGATTGCTGAGATCACAGGCAAAAAGCATTATCATGTATTGGCAGCTATTCGAAATATGGAGCCTGCATGGGAAGAAACAGCTGCAACGAAATTTTGTTGCAGCTCAATCAAAGACAAGTCAGGTAAGCTGATTCCGATGTATATCCTCACCAAGACCGAATGCCTTTTCGTCGCCACGAAGTTCAACGATCAGGCGCGTGCCAAGCTGGTGCTCCGTTGGGAGCAGCTGGAGAAGGAGCGTCTGATGCAGCAGGTCTCACAGCCTCAGCCATCAACAGTTGACAAACAAGGCAGCACCCTTCCCGTCGATCCCCGCAACATGTCGCGCCTGCAGATCCTGCAGCTGGCACTCCAGGCAGAGGAAGAGAACGAGCGTCTGCGTGCGGAGAAACAGGAGCTGGAGGCAGACAAGTACGGCCTCATGATCGAGAACGGCCACAAGGACCAACAGATACAGGAGCTTCAGGAGCGCACGGCCTACCTCCGGCTGATCATGAATGACAACAGCACCGTCACGGCCTCGCAGATAGCCCAGGACTACGGCATGGCCGCTGTCTCGTTCAACAATCTGCTGAAGGGCCTGCGCATCCAGCGCAAGGTGGGCGACCAGTGGCTGCTCTACTCCGACATCATCGATAAGGGCTACGTGTCTAACCGGATGATCCCCATCCACCACTCTGGCAGTCCTGACACCTACAAGCCATTGACGGTTTGGACCCAGTCGGGGCGCAAGTTCCTCTATGACCGTCTGAAAAAGCATGGTGTGCTCCCCGTGATCGAGCGCAACCAGCCAGCCACGGAATAAGCTTCTCACGCATATTTTCATCATTCCCGTCAACGCGTCGGGTTGCCCTGCCTCCTTCAACCGAGGCAGGGCTTTATTTCTTTAACATATTTTAGATACGGCAAATCGTCGGTTTCCGATATGGAAAAACGCGATTTGCCGTATTAAAGTCCCAGACGGGAATATCAGTTACTGCTTATCAAGTTCCTTTATGGCTTCCAGCATACGATTGCGGTTGGCATCGATAAGCTTCATGATGGCCTCGTCGTGTCCTTGGCCCAACGACTTCTTGTTGGTGCTCATCGCTCGCGTCTGGGAATTGATGATATCGTTGGCATTGAACCATTTCAGGTTGTCTGCTCGATACCTGACAGCCTCGGCTCCGTCAACCTTCTCAAGTTCCTTGAACTTGTCCAGATACGGCTTTATCATTGCCTTTGCAGCCTTGATACGCGCATCGTCAACTATGTTGTCAGCCGTAGCAAGCTTCAGGTAAGCAGCCGACTCCTTGCGGCCTTCCTCGTTGTCCTTCAGTTCGTCAACACGGTATGACAGGGCCTTTTCAACGGCATCGCGGCTACTCTTTGCATCCTTGCCGTGAATCGTCATAAGACGTTCTATACGCCTCTGTAGAAGTATGCGCTCAGCCTTTGTCTTGGCGGCATTGAACTTAGCCTTTGCAGCTTCCAGCGGGTCGAGACCACCGTCGATATCCGTCAGCTCATCCATCATCTGCGTCCTGTACATCGATATCATGTCCTTGATATCTTCCTTGTCGTAGTCTTCTGTGGCTGCTTTCTCTCCGGCTTTGAGGTCCTTCATGATCTTCTCGTAGTGGGTGATCACCTGACTGCGCTTGTAATCGTCGCTCTGCATGATCTCGTCAACCTGCTTCTGTGCGTCCGCATCACCGTCTGCAGCCTTCTTCTTCCATACACGAAGCTCATAGTCAAGCTGGTCGCGCCCATTGACCAGTTTGTAGTACTCTTCACCAAGCACGCCAGCGTTGTCCCGTTCAACGGGTCGGTTCAGGAACCTGTTGATGACCGGGGTCTGGTATATCTTCGGCATCTCACCGCCTGCAGCAGTCGTGATCACGTCGAAGCCTTTGGCAATGGTATTGTACATGCCTCCGAAGTAACCCTGCAGCAGATGGTTCCATACGGCAGGATTGTTCAGGTAGCTACCCCAGAAGAAATTATCCTCTACAAATCCTTTCTTACCCTCGTTGCCTCCAGTGACATCGTTGACAACCTCAGAAAGCTTCACCATCCAGCCTGGGGTGCTGACGTATGCCTTTGTGTACATCGGTGCATACTTGTTGCCTTGGTTCTCTCTCCAGATGGGCTTGCCCGTAAAGTCGATGTTCTCTCCGATCTGAACCATCGGCTGTATGCCAGTGGGTGAAAGGTCAACAAGGAGATTTCCTCCGTTGCCAGTCGGGTTGATCGGCACAAGGTCGGCCACCGAAGACACAAGCTCCATGCCCATATTGCCTACAGAATGATCCATCACGCTGCATGAAATCATCTCTCCCATGCCATAGAACACACGGAACTCCTGAGCCAACGGGATGGTAATGAAGTTCTTTGTGCCCGGCACCCACATGACCAGATTGTTCTTACGCACCCAAGGCGGCAGGTTCCAGTAGGCCTCCTTGTCATCACCGTCACCGAACATATTGAGCAACCACTGGTTGATGATGGGCATCAGAGCACCGCCAGCTATGAACGCTGCCGTCACGGCTCCGAACTTCAACGGATGGCCCTTTGCCATCTGGCACATGTTGGAGAGAGCCTGTATAGCAGGGTTCACGAAGATGAAGAGGTCGCGTATCTCGGCATTACCCTTGTCGCCAGTACCCTTTCGGTTGAAGTTCAGGGTCACGTCTTTTGCGTCTGCAATGGAGTCCTCCAGCGACTTGCCCGTCTGTCGGCTTGTCATATAGACAATGAATCTGGTCGCATCCTCGGCACAGCGGTTATAGAACTCAAAGGTGTCGCCTAACAGTCGGAATGCCTTGCCGATTGATGTTTCCTTTGCGCCCTTGCTTCCAAGCAGTGAACTGCCGTTCATACGTGCGATCTCACCCTGCATCTTTTCTTTAAAGGAATCGACACTGAGCATGTTCACGAAACCTGTCTCACCGCCTTCCTCCATGAACTCCTTGAAAAGCCTTTCTGTTTCGTCTGACGGATCCAGCGTACCTTTCTTGTATTTACGCAGAAGTGACGGCATCAGTCCTGTAGGCTGCTTCTTGGCAGGGTTCCAGCCGGAACCTTCGCCTATTCGCGGTGCAAGCACCTTGGCGACATTGGCGATGAAGCGGGCGTTGTACTCGCTCATCAAACCCTCCTTGATAGCTACGCTGGCACCTGCCATATTGAGGTCTCGGCTCAGGTTGGAAACGACAAACGCTGGGTTCTTGGACGTGAAGAATGCGGCCATTGACCGATTGAGCTTAGTCAGCTGTCTGCCAATATAGGTGTCGCTGATACGGCTTACGGACTTCGGCAGTGTCCCGTTAAGAGCCTGAGCTGCTTTCGGATCACCGTTGATGTAGAGCTGATAGGTGTGTCCGGCACGCTGCACCTCAATGACGTGCTCTGCCTTCTGGCCCTTGGTGGCGTTCACATCGAGCCTCAGCCTGCCCGTGACCGGGATGGCCCTGCCCTCGGCCTGCTTCTGCTGCATTTCCTCGTTGAAGTCGTTCACGATCTGTACTATCTCGTCCGTGCTCTTTCCTGCAGTATCAGCAGACCTGAGCACCCATACCGGAGCCTCTCCTTCGGGTGCGATGTTCTCATACCACGACTCACTGATGCTCACAAGGCTTGTGGGATTGTTCATCACGTAGTTGAGGAAATGCTGTTTGAGCATGTTCCTGTGCCCTGCGATAATGGTACTTATGGCGATATTGCCGATGTATGCCAGCGGGTTCTCTGCCTGGCTGGTACGTCCCCATGTCTTCTTGACTGCAGGACTGAACACGTTTTCCTTTCCCACGTATGTATATGCGTCGGAAGCCTTGTTCTCATCCCATCCGCGAAGCGGAATGTAGTAGTCGAACATGCTGCGTACCTTATTGTAGGTCTTTCGGTCCATCATGCCGCTGTCATAGGAAATCTGCAGCGTGCGCTTGGTGGCTGCGTTGATGGCTTTCCAGAGTTTGTCGGCTGGTTCCCTGTCGCTCTCTGCATCAAGCACCATTCTCTCGGCTTCCTCGCGTGCCACCTGATAAGCCTCGCGCATCCGTCTGTCATATTCCTGCCACAGAGCCTTCCTTGTCTCAGGATCAACCGTGCGCTGGGCTGCACGCTTCACCTTCTGGGCCTCGTCGTACATATCCTTTGCCAGCGTACCTGTCAGACCTGAGAAGTCCTGAGCATTATCGTCGTAATAATTGGTTGACACTATGTTTCCGTCTCGGTCTCTCTTCGGATTCTTACGCATGGATGCGTTTCGCCTCAGTTCTTCGTTGCCCCTGATATATTCAGGATAGGAGATCCTTCCTTCCTCATAGTCCTGCTGGAGCTGCTTGTATTCGTCGCTGTCACGCAACTCGCTGATGGCATCATCCACACCTGTAGCCTCCTTTTCCTTCAGACGTGCCAGTTCCTGGTTATAGTCAAGCTCTGATATCCTGCCTTTGGCATACTGTTTCTCCAACTTCTCGCGCTCTTCCTTGATTTCATCAGCTATCTTGGATTTCATGGCATCGCGGAATGCGTAGTACATGTTACGCTCCAGTCCGTGCTTGGCTATCATATAGTCCATCGCCTGGCCGATATCCATACCGGTCTTTTTCATGAACTGGCTGAAAGCCTCCAGCATCGGCTTGTAGTAGCTCCATTCGAACTGCTCGCCCATATTCTTGCTGCGTCCGTGCATACGGTTCTCGAAGAGATAGGCATCCTCGGCTCCGGTCGCCTTGTTTCCGGTCTCTTTCTCGATGGCATCCTGAATGGCCTTCACGCTGATCATACCGTCCTGCCAGGCCTCTTTCCATTTCATGGATTTCTTAGCCATTGTCTGGTTGTACGAGGACTGTGCGATATCTTCATCGGTGAAGTCGGGAACAAACACCACATCTTCATCAGTGCTGTAGCGGATATCGTCATTCTCAGGAGAGTATTCACCGTTGTTGTCGGTGGCACTCTTGATCTGGTTGGAATTGAATGCTATCCAGCTGTCGGCAGGATTATCCTGATCTTCCCATCTGTTCTGATAGACAATACCGTCAAAGCCGTTTTTCTTCGCATAGTCACTCAGCGCATCCCACCATTCCTTGTGTTCGGACTTTCCATAATACTTCTTAGGTACATCCTGACTCCTGTCGGGCTTACGGATATTCAGGAACACCTCATAGGTCTTGGTGCTCTGGTCTGCATTGACGTTTCTAAGGATGTCCTTACTCTGTCCTTGTGTTCCGAAATGACTCTCAGGATAGAACACCCAGAACGGCTCACCATTGTTGTTCTTGGTAAGGTTCGTGCCGTGATACATCACCTTCGGCTCTCCGTTCTCATCTACGACTTTTGATGCGTTCTCAGGGTTATTCTCCCAGTCGCCAAACCAATTCTTGAATGCCTTGGTTCGTACCTGTGCCCATTGTTCTTCGCTCAGGTTGGTAGGCTGTCCGTTGGGAGCTTTCAGATAAGTACCGTTGGCCTGTGCCTCGCTGACGATCTTTGATATTTCTGAATCGGCAGTACTTTGCTGGTTTCCCTCACTTCTGTCAATATGCAGGCGGCTACGCATCAATACGTCGCTGGCTTTGTCGAAGATATTTCTCTTACCGTCTGGATGAAGCAGTCTGTCATGGCTTCGCCACAGAATATAGCGTAGGTCGTTGTCTGACAAAGGTCTGCCAAGTCTGATACCAGCCTTTTCAAGCAATGCCTCAAACAGGTCTTTTATCTTCTGCCACCATCCGCTGTTTGATGCTTTTTCATAATTGATGCGTTCTGCAAGGCTTGCAAGGTATTCCTCAGTCGCCAGTCTTGTGTTCCATTTGTTTGCCTTAGCGGTTCTGTTGATCAAGTCCCTTACGGCATCATCGGCATTGTTGTACACGTTGTCAAGGAATGTGTCGAAGTCGTCGCCAAACATCTGCCTGAGTCCGTAGTGGGCCACACCTTCATGCATCAGCTTGCGGATAAGCTGTCTGTCCGACTTGATGTTAGGCAGTATTATTGATATCTTACCAGTCCTTGGGTTGAAGAAAGCGTATGCTTTTGCATCTTTCTCGGAGAGACCTTCCGTAGTTGTCAGTATCTCAACGTCGAGACCAAGCTTTCCGGCAAGCTCCGTTACAGCCTTGACTCCCTTTGCAGAAACCGTGTTGCCATCTGTGATAACAGAATAGAAGGTGCTGTAGTCCTCTGCAGAGCTGCGGAGATTTTCTTCTTCAGTCTCATCTTCTTCATCTGCCTCTCCAGAATAGGTCACATCACCAGCCGAATCAACGTCTTTATCCATTTCCTCATATTTCTTCTCTTTTTCCTCCATCTCCTTCTTCATCAGTTCGGAGTACTCATCGTAATGCTCATGGGCTTTCTTCAGCTGCTCGGTAAACTCAAACGGCTTGCCATCTCGCGCCTCCATCTGTGCCAGATTTCTCTCCTGTCGCTCCAGATCCTCCTCGTTGTTTGCAAGTCGG
>Ga0326512_10004046_pt1 | contig 10682 bp, 19 predicted proteins | sample 1_2617_0518_D_FD_203652 | JGI IMG/M metagenome (GOLD analysis project Ga0326512, IMG submission 203652) | Bovine rumen microbial communities from UC Davis, California, United States - 1_2617_0518 | ecosystem: Host-associated > Mammals > Digestive system > Stomach > Rumen | place: USA...
TTAAGGTGCGAGTATAGCGTTTCATATCAATAATAGTCTAATCTACTTTATCATTAGGTTCTCCTAAATAATAACGTGGAATAAAACCATCTTTTTCACAAATAGCTACTAACTCACCCACAGAATCAACATATTCACCAGATTCAGCTTTATTCTAAGCCGCAGTAAATTTACCAGACTTCATAAGCTAATCATAAACTTTTGACATTTTTTGGAAACCTTCTACATCTCCAATATCAATTAACTAATTTGCCTTGAGAGATGTTTTACAAAGAAGCTTAAGATTATCTTCGTGTCCTGCTCCTTGAATATCATATGAGTTCATCATATCATTATATAACTATTCAAGTTTTACCCATTCTTCTGGCTTATAAGTTTTTCCCCATTTTAAACGAAGATAGAGTCTATCTTCGTCTGTTAAATCAATGTCATCATCACTTGCGCCCGACTAATCTGCAAAATAATCTTCTGTTCCAGACGCAAGGAACGGATTAACAGGCTCAGCCGCAAGATCAGGAATCGCAATGTTTTGAGGGACCTCGAAAGAAGCTCTTTCATTCGCGAGCGCAATCTATTGAGCATCATATCCTTGCTCTTTCATAATCTATTCTCTTTTAGATTTCGCAAGCTCCTGTAAAAATTCAGTATCTTTCCATCGATATTCTCTAAATTGTTTTAATTTCATTTTAGAAAGATAACGACCTATAATTGTCATACCTGTTACTTTTGAACGGTCTTTAGCATAAGAAGCCATTAATTTATTCCATTCTTCTGGAATATATGGAACATCTGCTTCTTGAATAATCCACATATAACTATCTGGATTCCAGTTATCTACGTGCATTGTCATACATTTTTTGCACATAGGAAATTTGCCGTCATTAGGATATTTCTCCAAATTGTTTGAAGAATAAAACTACTCGGCAGCCATTGTTCTATTACATTTTTCACAATAATATTGTTTGCCATCACTAGGCATAAAAATTCCTCCTTTTCATTAAAATATAATAAATAACTAACCTTCATTTGGAATTTTTGCCCAATGTCAAGTTTTTTTCTTGTTTCGACAACTCTTACATATGCTATAAAAGCCATCTTTACTGGTTTTATTTTTGCTAAAGTATTTATTATGCGCAAGTTTAATCTGATTGCATCGACTGCATTTTTTATATTTTCCTTTAGCAATATTTAAATAATACCAGTCTAAATATTCATCTTCAGCTGCGGACGCAATTAACTTAGGAATTTTATTGCGCCATAAGCTTGAGATATATTCTACACTATGTTTGATTCCAAATTCTAATTGAAGCTCAACCTAAATGTCAACATTTTGCATACCATCGATTTTATATTCGACCAAGCGCATATATAAAGGATACTTTTCTAAGGCTTTTTCGCAAAGGTTTTCAAAATCATAAATTATATACCAAGTATCACCTTCAAACTTTCCTTCCGCATCTTGCTTTAATCGAGAATAGTTGCATAAAATAGCTTCACAAACTTTTGGATTCATTAATGAAAATCCTTCAAAAATAGGATAACCCTCTTCGTCAAATGCATTAGTTTTATCATCTAAATGGATATAACTAGAAGACCTTGTTATTTTATTTGGGATAATTGGTTGTCGATAAGAATTCTTTATTATATATTGGTCTTTGCGCATTTCTATCAAAGCTTTTTTTATAATAAAGCGGTCCTTACCTTCAGCCGTTTTTAATTTTGCTTCCCAAATGTTAATGGTCTCGCGCAACTCACGAAGAGGGGGAATGTCTGCTAAATCTTTTTTTGTTATTGTTACTTTTGGTTGAAATATTACTTGTTTATTATTTGTTATTAAATTATATATACCATCTTCGCCATTTTCTAATTGAGCGACAAGACCTTCAAAAGATGTCTCTCTTTTATTTACGGTAGTCATCCTATTTTCAGTAAGAATTTTCTTTTTCTTTTTTTCTTCTTTCTCCATGGCGAAGATAAGGTAATCAGCCAAAATTTCTAGATATTTTTCTCCTGGGTCAGGATTTTCTTCGAGTATTTTTTTTACTAATTTATTTCTATCTTCTGGAGAAGTTAAAGAATAATCAAGTTTTATCATTTATTATCTTACCTCCAGTCTCTAATAGAATTATAGCAAAAAAATTTTCTTCTGTCAAATTTGATTAATTTTAAAAAATATGATATAATAAAAATAAAAAAAAAGGAGTTTTTTTATGATTCGAAATAAGAAAGACTTAAGAGTGGTCTATAAATATGTTTTACCTACTGGAGGAAAAACTATTATTACTGGATGGTTTACTAAAATTTTAACAGTTCAAAAACAGGGGAATGATATTGTTTTATGGGCAGAAAATAGTTTATCTAAATATAATGAAAAATATGATACATTTTTTCCAAGAGAAGAACGTGATAAGATTGCTTTAGAAATTAGTATTCTAGGAACTGGCTGGGATTATGAGAATGAAGGTCAAAAATATATTGGAACAGTTCAAATGGATGATGGATTAGTTTGGCACGTATATGCTAGAACAATTTAGTAAAAGCTCGAATGTCGGTGGCAATAATTGCGGCCGGCATATTTTTTTTGAAATTGTGGAGAAGGAGAGGGTAGAATATTTTTCCTGATATCGTTATTGAGATTGGAATTGGATTTCAGGATAGTTTTGGTCAGAGAAAAAAATTTTTCTTTGTTAAAAAAAATTTTTTCCCGAAATAGTGCCCCCTACCTTCTCTTTCCTTTCATTTTCATCTCATTAAAAATATATAAAAAGTATTGCTAATTGAGGAAAAATACTAGGGCCTACTGTCGAATCTCACCCCCATCAAATACCCGGGGTCAAACCAAACAGCCCCCCAATGAGTGAACCGCTACGGTGCTGGCTCCTATCAGCCAACGCACGGGCTGGGACATGAGGGCAATTAGCTAAGGCTAACTAAGCGGAGAACGACCAAAGCTAAAATAAAATAATTAGTTTTCCTACGGTCGTTTCTGGGCGCAACGATCGTAGTTTGCGTATAATAAGCTCTTCGATAATTTTTTGTGTAAACCCCTCATGAAGCATGAGTCCCCTGTCCTACCTCTAACAATTGGTAAAACTATACAAAATCTATTGCGGTTCTTTGTGCATCTTGCTATGCCGCTACGGTGCTGGCTCCCATCAGCCAACGCACGGGCTAGGTATTTTGTTCGAACCTTTGTTTGAATTGAGTTAGCAATGGCTAATTTATTTTATTAATTGGGATAATTCTTTTATTAAGTTAGTCAATGCTAACCACCCTACAGCCCTAGTAAGCCGCTACGGCACACGCTCCCATCAGCGTAGTGCCAAGGTTGGGGGAGCGTTCGAACGTTTGTGCTATTGGCAAAGTGCATAAAAGACTGACAGTATCTTTGTGCAATCTAATCATTGACAAGAAGCCAAGAGTATGGTATAATAATGATAGGATAAAGAGAGAGAGGATAATCACTATGAAAGATAAAACATTCTATACAATCATTAACACCTTTGTGGTAATAGCATTTATAATGGCTGTTATTATCACAGTATCTCTTATTCATCCCGTAACCTCGCCCACAGATAACAATACCCATTACGTTACACAGGCTAAAATAATAGGTATAGATACAACTGCGGACACTGTCCAAATAGAGGATTCTCATGGAGAAATTTGGGAATTCTTTGGAGCAGAGAATTTCCAAAAGGGTAACTCTGTCATTATGCTCATGGATGATCAAAGCACTTCATCTGTCTATGATGATACAATCTTAAGCGTGCGCCTTGACCCCTTTGTCAACTAAGGGGCAAGGCGTTTGTGTGTGTAACGCACGCAGAGAGAGAAGGAGAGAGAGAAGCACACACACAGAGAAAGACAACACACGCACAAAGAGAGAAGCACACACAACAGATAGAGAGATACAAGGAGAGAGAAGCGCACACATACAAAGAGAGCATGATGTAATACACACAGAGTAACAACACTATACACACAATACTGTGAACCGCTACGGTGTCAGCATCTATCAGCTAGACACAGGTTGGGAATAGATTGTTAAATAATTAACAATCTACGTCAACGGGCGGCGCAGTCCTAATTGGGCACTATGCACAAAACCAACCTTTTTTTAACAATTATCTTTGTGCAATCTGACTATTGACATTTCCTGTAATTCATGTTATAATTTAGACAGAAAAAAGGAAAGAGAGGAAACAAAAATGACAACTGCTATCTGTTACACTACCAAGACTGGTGAGAGCTATCTCGCATACGAAACCTACAAGACCGTGGAAAGAGCCGAAGCTGAGGTAAACACTCTGAACACTACCAAACCCACAAGACTCTGGAATGGTGACAAGGTTGACTGGACTAAGGTCGACAAGTTCTTTGTAGTTCGCCAAGAACACATGGATTAAAACCGCTACGGCGGTTTTAATTTTGGGGAAAGATTGTTAAAAATTTAACAAAAAATTTTTATTTTTTTTCAAAAAACACTTGACATTTTGCTCGGGCTATGCTATAATTTAGACAGAAAAAAGGAAAGAAAGGAAAATAAAAATGACAATCTTAACAGTTAATAACAATGGCAGAGAGGTAACAATCAAAGTTGATAATGGGGTAGTTACTGAATTAAATACCCAAGAAGAAATCAATCAAGCTTACGCTGAAATAGCAGAAGCAAATGAAAAAGCCAAGCAAGAGAAAAAAGAGCTTGAATGGTGGGCGTATGAAGGATACAACAGTGACCCGACAAAGGTTAAATGGGGAGAGAGATTATAAAATCTCTTCCTCATTTTTTTTATTTTTTTCAAAAAACTATTGACAAACGCCCGAGAGTGTGCTATAATAAAGACACAATAAAGAGAGGAGATAAAAAAAATGTACGCACTTTACAAACACGAATTTGAATACGGAGAACTGATGGATGTTTCAATGATAGCTTGCGCTGACTCGCTTGAAAAGCTTATCAATTACTACGAACAGCTTGAAAACGAAAAGGCTCAGCTCATCTTTGAAGAAGCTGACTACGGCTATGCCGCTCGGTGGATAATCAAGGATTCTTACTACAGAATACAAGTAATCAAGGGGCTGTAAAAAGCCCCGCTTTTTTCGCAATCGAATGTCAGAACCCTAATTTAGCGCTTTAGCACGTTAAAGCATTAAAATCTGCGGAAAAACGCCGCTCCGCTACGCCTGCGCGATTCCCGAAATTACTCTAAAAAAAATTTAAAAAATTTTCAAAAAATACTTGACAAACTGCCCGAGCTGTGCTATAATGTAATCAAGATAAAGAAAGGGGATAAACACCATGACAAGAGAATTTTTAGAAAATACTTCATACTTTGACTTTAACAGAAAGGTAAGTAAAATTCACGGCAGACATAATTACGACGTTTGTATTAACCGAGTTGATAAGTATGTAAATGTTGGCGGTTCAGGGGCTATGAGAAATGCGGGAATAACAACTCCGACTTTCATTAGTGTAATTCAAGGGTTAAGACTTTGCTATGCTTCATTTACTTATAAAAAAGATTTGCTTACATTGTTGGCAGATTTAGAAAAATACGGTTATCAAATCCGCTGGGTTTGATAACTTTTTTTTTAAAAATTTTCAAAAAAGGCTTGACAAATCCACTCGGGCGTGGTATAATAAAGACAGAAAAAAGGAAAGGAAGTATTAAAATGACTTTTGAGCAAAATAGAGAAATTTACCGAACATTTGAAAAGTTAGTAAATAGAGGAACAGATTGCTATTTTGAACAAGAATGTAAAGGAATGAATTTATACTTACAATCTCCAACTCGCAAAATTTCAAAGTTGATTTTTGAACAAATGAAAAAATTAAACTATGTAAAAGATTTTGAATACTTCACTCGTAGCCGAATTGTTTTTTACTTTAGAAGTAATGAAGCTCCTGATTTGCAGTTAATTTTTCCAAAGAAAATAGATAAAACAAAAGTAATGTTTTAATTAAACCGCTACGGCGGTTTTTTTTATTTTTTTTAAAAAAGACTTGACAAGCCCGGGCTTTTGTGCTATAATAATATCAAGATAAAGAGAGGAGATAAAAAAAATGTGCACAAGTTATCATTATTCTAAAGACAGACAGGTAAGAGAAAAAGTAATCACTGAAATGATTGGGAATGGGAAAATTATTAAAACAGTAACCATGCAAGAAAAAAATCGTTCATTCCCTGCAACCTATCAAATTAGTGATACTGGGATTGTAACAATCTTAGATGTATCAATGACTATGATTATTACTCGAATTGTGGCAAGTCCGAACAGACTGCGCAGATATTATCAAAATGAACCTTTACCTGAAAAACTATTAAGAAATGCAATTAACAATGTTAGAAAAGGTTATGATTTAATTTAAAAAATAGGGGCTGAGCAATCAGCCCTTTTAATTTTCGAGGACGACCGGCGCAGCCGGAAAAATTATACCACACCTCGCCACAAAAATCAATAGGCAAAATGCACAAACTTTCATGCGCTCGGGCGTTCCCGATTTGTGCACTTTGCCCATTGACATTTGCGGTTTTTCATGCTATAATAATGACAGAAAAAAGAAAAGAGAGGAATAAAAAATGTTCGTTGTATCTGCTTATAAAACCTATGAGGAATTTACCACTGTAAGTGAAGCTATGGCATACTTTAACAGAGTAAAACACAATTTTTCTTATTGCGAATTAAAAAGAGTAGAAGAAACCCCCAACCGCTACTACTCTAAAAGCATTGAAATCTGGCGTAAATAAAACGCCAGATTTTTTTTAAAAAAACACTTGACAAACTCAAACTTTTGTGTTATAATAAAGACAGAAAAAAGGAAAGGAAGTTATCAAAATGACAGAGAGAAGAACAAGAGAAGAAATGTTGACCGAAGTAATCAGAATGTTCGGTCATGAAGCTCCCGAAACTATCGACTTCGCAAGAAAATGCGAGAGCTACCCCAACAACAATCTGAGCCTTGACCGCTTAGAGGGTGAAATCGCAAAGATGAAAACTGCTGACTGGTGGGCTGAGGGTTAACCCCTCAGCCATCCAAAAGGAGAGATAAAAAAATGACAATTTTTATTATCACAGAATTTAGTAGCTTTAATAATGATTATGATGAAGTTGTAGCGGTTTGCGATAGCTATGCGAGTGCAATCCAATGGTTAATTGAAAACAAAGGACTGACAAAAGATTATTCTCAGTTACACCCTATTTATTATCGGTATTGGACTTTAGAAGATTTCTATGGTAAAAACTGGTTAAAAGTTATGATAATACGGCAAGACATGAAACGTTTTCATCTTGACGGCTTAAACTATGAAATTGAAGAAAAAGAACTTTTTTCTGAAAAACCCCTTGACATTTGAGGGGTTTTGTGCTATAATAAAGACAATGAAAGGGGAGATAAAAATGAGCCACAGAACAAAGAAAACCGAGGAAAAAAGAAAACACAGAGGACCGACTTTTGTGGGCTTTGCTCCAAGAGTAGAAGATACAAAAAAGGGTAAACTGAGAAAGGCAGAGCGCAAACATAAAAAGGCGTATCTGCCTTATTAATTGCGCCCGGGCGGATCCGTCAATTCGCATAAAATTCTTATTGTATCTTTGTGCAATCTGACTATTGACTTTTTGCTCGGGCTGTGCTATAATAAAGACACAATAAAGAGAGGAGATAAAAAAATGATTAACATTCGTTCAATTCTGAAACTTAAAGAAAATGAGGGTTTAACATTAAAAAAAGGAAAATCTACAATCTACAAAACAGGTTGGCAGGTTGCAACCGAAGGTGTTGAAACAACAAACCCAAGAGAAGCAATCAACGCAGTAAAAGCGTATAATGGAAACTGCGGCGTATGGTTTTCAAATGGTATTTACTATGTTGATAAAAGCCACAGAGTCAATACCAAAAAAGAAGCTCTGACAATCGGAAGAAAATGTAATCAAATTTCAATTTTAAATTGGAAAACAATGGGGTTAGCGTATTGCTAATCCTTTTCTTTTTGTCACCGTGCCCGGGCGTCAGAGCCGGAAATTATTATACCACGTCGCCAGCCAAAAGTCAAGAGAAAAATTGCACAAAGTTGCACAAAGAAAAAATTCCCAATTTGTGCATTTTGACTATTGACTTTTGGAACAACTCATGCTATAATAAAGACACAATAAAGAAAGAGAGGAAAATAAAATAATGACTATCCGTGAGTTATGGGAATTTGCTGTAGAAAATGGAGCTGAGGATTTTGCTCTTCACGACATTGAGTATGGTTATGTTGAACTCGAAGATTTATCTATCGACGAATCCACTAAAAAGATAAATATGTAAAAACTTTCAAAAAAAGCTTGACAAATAGCGCCAAGTGTGCTATAATAAAGACACTGAGAGAGGGAAAAGAAAGACACTCAGTAGCTAAGCCCTTGCGGTAACGCCCTTGGGATGGGTATGAAAAGTCACTCGTAGTAATTCCCCTCTTTGTCTAAAAGATACTAATGATAACGTAATTAGAAGCGTCAGCCTTTGAACTCCGTTTTCGGGGGATGAAGAGGTCTGGTCGTGGGTGCAACTCCTACCTTAGTGTCTTTTAAATAAAAATATAAAACCTGATCGATCCAAAAGAAAGGAAGTTTTAAGAGTGAGAGACCCCCCGACAAGATAAAAAAGTTGTTATTTTCGCCAGTCCAACAAAAGCCCAAAGGGGAGAAAGGAAACAATAATGCGGATTAGAGATTCCACCTAAAAAAAAATAGGTAATATTGAATTTGAAGAAATTAATGAAGTTAAGGCGGGGCGCTAAAGTGTGGCGTCCCGCTTTTTTTTATTTTTTTTTCAAAAAAAAGCTTGACAAGCCCGGGATTTTGTGCTATAATAATTACAGTAAAGAAAGAGAGGTAATCATCATGACACTGAGCAAAGCAAACACCAACTACATCAAGGTAACTGAGAACACTGTGCACGACTTCTATGTGGTGAAGCTCCGTTCTGGCTGGTATGCCTTCGCCACTCTTAAGGGCGTTCATCCTGCTAATCCCGAGGGGCGCACGATGGGCAGTTTTACTACCAAAATGGCGGCTGTAGCGGCTTGCAAATATTGGTCGGTTTGGATGAAATAAGCAGGGCGAAAGCTCTGTTTATTTTTTTTATTCGTAGCGGTTCCCGTGCCCGGGCGCTGGGCGCCGAAATATTATACCACAGCCCGCCGCAAAAATCAATTTGCAAAATGCACAAACTTCACAGCCAAAAAAGACTCCCGATTTGTGTATTTTGACGAAAACTTTTTCAAAAAAACTATTGACTTTTTCTGTTTTCTATGTTATACTACGTATAGAGGGTGAGGGGAGAGACAGAGCACACCTAAACTCCTGCTGACTATGAGAGAGCCGAGCACTCTTAAAATAAAGCTCTGTCCAAGTCGAGAGTAAGTCGACACAGGTAAGGGAAGGGCGGCTGAATGAGGAAGAGCCCCACGAGAGGCGTGTAAGCCCGCCACGACAAAGTCCTACCACCGCAAGGGTCTCAGCGTTGCGGTATACAAATGTGAACCAGTGCCCCACGGCTGAAGTAATAGGGGAATACATCGCTGTAGACACGCCACATTCGTAGAAAAATATCGCTCCAATTGGGGCGATATTTTTTTTATTTTTTTTGAAAAAACTATTGACTTTTTCGCCCGAGTGTGCTATAATAAAGACAATGAAAGAGGGGCTACCCCCAAAAGGAGGAACTAACATGAAGAAGAAAGAATTTAACCACTACCGCACCCTGCTGAGCCTCGTCCCTGATGACGGTCAGATGTGGCTCATCAGAAGCCTGTTCGAGGGTCTCACCCAGAGCCAGATGTTCGAGCTGTTCATTGACATGGCAGTTCGAGGCTGGGAACGCCGCAACCGCATTTTTCTCCCTTGCGGCTTGGTCTGGGAACGTTTTCTCTCTGAGGACGGCACTCGCTGGATTGTCGTTGATATCACCGCTCAGATTTTCCCCTGAGCGGTGACCGCATTTTTTTTTGCATAATTATTCAGTCCATTTTATTGGACTTTGCTTCGGCGGCGCGCCTACGATCGACCCGCGCCGACTTTAGCGCGCTAAAGCGCTACAGCAATAAAGTGCATAATTATGCACTTTAGCGCATTAAAGTGTTAAATCCCGAAAGTGTGCATAATTATGCAAAGGTTACAAAATAGTTACAATCTCGAAAAACGCTTGACAAGTTCGATCTCTTGGTGTATACTTAGTATAGAAAGTTAAGAGAGGAGCTTGAAAAATGATTAAGAATGTGCCTGATTACGCTGATGATTTTCCTTACATCGTAGCGAGAGAGTGCGATGGCGCTGACTGGTTTTGGGGTGCGTTTGATAACGCAGACAAAGCAGAAGAAGTCGCAAAAAATGTCAACGGTTTTGTAGTTTTCAACCCTGATTGGAGCAAGTAAAAAAATTTTACAAAGTCCAATAAAAGGGCTTGACAAACCCGGGCTTTTGATGTATAATGTATACATAAGATAAAGGAAAGAGGTAAGAAAAATGAAAGAAATGTTTTATGTAGTGACTTGGAATTTTAGAGAGGATGAGGCTTTCCGTAACTATGATGAGGCGCTTGCTTGCTTCAATTCAAAAGTCGGCAAAGTTTCTTATGTTGAACTGCAAGAGGTTCGCACTTATCCCCTTGGTCGGTATGCGGAAAGCCTCAAAATCTGGCG
>Ga0326512_10004047_pt1 | contig 10681 bp, 7 predicted proteins | sample 1_2617_0518_D_FD_203652 | JGI IMG/M metagenome (GOLD analysis project Ga0326512, IMG submission 203652) | Bovine rumen microbial communities from UC Davis, California, United States - 1_2617_0518 | ecosystem: Host-associated > Mammals > Digestive system > Stomach > Rumen | place: USA: California...
GCTCGATAAGCGTGGGATTCTGACCGTCCCAGCCTCGGAAGGCACCCAGTCCGAAGGTCTGACCCACCCATAGCACATCGTCGCCATAACCTTTCTGCTTCAGGTCGTCAGGGGTGTAGAACTGGGTCTCCTTCAGCTCCAGCTGCTTGTTGAACTTGCCGTAGAGGTCGAGTGTCTGGCGGGCATCGAAATAGATGCGGATACCGTTGAGCTCGCTCTCGAAGTCGACACCATGATGGTGTTGTACGTTATAGGTATAGGCGGCATCGCCACGGGCTGTCAGCGACTCGATGTAATTGTTCTGCTGGTGCTTCTTCAGCTTCTTGTCCTTGGTGTTGGACAGCACCATCTCCGCATACACACGGGCAGGGTAGGTGCGAGGCTCGCCTTGCTCCATGAGCTCAACAGTATAGCGCTTGGTCTCTTTCTTACCCAGATTAGCCAGGAAGCAGAGCTCATCGAACGTCTCGTCTTGGTTCAGGTCGTCCAGCTGACAGGGAATCTCTTGACCGTCCGTAGTGACGAGTGCAGCGTTGACTTCGCCATAGGGAGTCAGCGTAATGACTACAGGCACGTCGGTACGAGCGGTGCTGGAGGGATTGGTCACGGTGACGGTAAGCGTACGGCTGGCAAAACATGCACTCGTTAGTGCAGCCAGCAAGAGGAATGATAGGGTTCTTTTCATTGCGTAAAAGTAGTTTTGTTTACTGCAAATTTCACATAAATAGACGAATTTGGGGGGCATAAGAAAGTTTTTTTTATTTTTTTTAGTTTAAAATTTGGTTTTTAAAACAATTTTTAGTATTTTTGCAACAGATTTTAAATATATTTAAAGACCTTCACGTTATCCTCATGCGGAAAATATACGGAATATCAGTCCTGTTGATGTTGTTGTGTCTCGGCTGTCAATGGCAGCTGAAGCCCAACGATGATGCGACGGATGAGCAGCGCGTCAACATCCAGCGCTATGACCGTATAGAGAATCTTTATCTGACGACGGGCGATTTCTCGGCCTTGCAACAGATGAATACCGCCTTCCCCATGCAGACGCGCATGCTGATAGAGGATGTACTGCAGCTGGGCAAGGTGAACGATAGGGATATCAACAGCAAGTTCCTCAATTTCTTCCAAGACTCGACGTTGCAAGTGATGCTGTCTGACGTGCAACACCAGTATGCTGATATGGACGACATCAACACGGAATTGAATGCGGCCTTTGAACGGCTGAAGGAGGAAATGCCTGATATGGAGTTGCCAGAGGTTTATACGCAGGTGGGGTCGTTCGATCAGAGCATCGTGGTGGGCAACAACACATTAGGCATCAGTCTGGATAAGTATCTGGGCAAGGACTATCCTTTCTATGTGGAGCACTATACTGAGGAACAGCGTGGCATGATGGATAGGAGTATGATTGTGCCCGACTGTCTGAGTTTTTATATTCTGAGCCTTTATCCGTTGTCAGCAGACCGGATGGAATCGCAGATGGAGCGTGACATGCACATGGGAAAGATACAATGGATCGTGAACAACGTGACGGAGCGACAGGTGTTCGACAATCCTAGTGTAGCGTTGATAGCTGACTTCATGAAGGAGCATGCTCATCTCAGTTTTGACCAGTTGTTGCGTTACACAGACTATAGCGTTTTGAAAAAATAGTAAAACGACCAAAATTTTGAGAGCAAGAATGGCATCGCTCTCATTTTTTTTGCTTATCTTTGCAACCCAAAGTAATAAGTAACCATGCCAGAACAAACAAATAATAGTGGAGGACAGCGTCGTCGGAGACAGCAAGCCGTCGACAACACCTATGCTCACGTGCAACCGCAAGCTCCTGATATTGAGCGTGCTGTACTTGGTGCCTTGATGATTGACAAGGATGCCTATGCAGTAGTATGTGAGATGCTGACTCCTGAGAGCTTCTATGAGCCACGTAACCAGAAAGTATATACCGCTATCCGTGAACTCTCGATGCATGAGAGTCCGGTTGACGTTTGGACCGTAACCGAACAGTTGGCCAAGCAGGGTGACCTTGAAGATGTGGGTGGACCAGGATACGTGACGGAGCTGTCTTCGCGAGTAGCTTCTTCAGCCAATATCGAATACCACGCACGTATCATTGCACAGAAGTCGTTGGCGCGCCAGTTGATCTCGTTTGCCAGCGTTATTGAGACGAAGGCCTTTGACGAGACTGTCGACGTAGACGATTTGATGCAGGAAGCCGAAGGCTCGCTCTTCGAACTGGGTCAGCGTAACATGAAGAAGGATTACACTCAGATAGATCCCGTCATCAAAAATGCCGTAGATGTGATACAAAAGGCAGCAGGCAACAAGGATGGTCTGACAGGTGTGCCTACTGGTTATAATAAGCTGGATGATATCACGTCAGGTTGGCAACCCTCCGACTTGGTGATCATTGCAGGAAGACCCGCCATGGGTAAGACTTCATTTGCCCTCTCGATGGCGAAGAATATCGCTGCCGACTATAAAGTGCCAATGGCTTTCTTCTCGCTTGAAATGTCGAACGTTCAGCTCGTGAACCGACTGATCTCCAACTGTTGTGAGATTCAAGGCTCGAAGATTCTGAACGGACAGCTGCAGCCCGACGAGTGGGAACGTTTGGATAAGCGCATCAACGGACTGTTGGGTGCTCCGCTCTATGTTGATGATACCCCAGGACTATCTGTCTTTGAGTTGCGTACGAAGGCGCGTCGTCTGGTTCGAGAGCATGGCGTGAAGATTATCATGATTGACTATCTGCAGCTGATGAACGCCAACGGTATGAGATTCTCCAGTCGTCAGGAGGAGGTGTCGACTATCTCACGTTCGCTCAAGGGGTTGGCCAAGGAACTGGATGTGCCCATCCTCGCACTTTCGCAGTTGAATCGTGGTGTCGAGAGTCGTGAGGGACTAGAAGGTAAGCGTCCTCAGCTGAGCGACCTGCGCGAGTCGGGAGCCATCGAACAGGATGCCGATATGGTATTGTTTGTGCACCGTCCGGAGTATTACCATATCTATCAGGACGACAACGGACGCGACCTGCATGGTATGGCGCAGATTATCATTGCCAAGCATCGTAAGGGTGCTACGGGCGATGTGCTGCTGACCTTCCGTGGTGAGTTCACACGCTTTGAGAATCCTGAGGATCGTCGACTGGGCACCAAGCATCAGGACGATGGTAGTGGTGAGATTCTGGGAAGCAGAATGAATGGCAATTCACAGCAAGAAGCTAATGAATCGCCATTCGGTTATGATGAGTCAGGAGGACCGTTGCCCTTCTAACCTCTTACCTCTCACCTCTCACCTCTCACCTCTTAGAATATCTATCTATCAATGACTGAGCTTGGCTGTTGCCGAGCTCTTTTGCTTTGTTGAGGTTCTGCAAGCCTTCAGCCTTCTGGCCTTTCACACATTGGGCCAGTCCGAGGAACAGGTAGCCGTCGCTCTCTTGTGGAGCGATGTTGACTAAGCCCTTAGCCGTCTCGATGGCTTCATCCGTCATTCCGACACGCAGCTCGACGTTAGCTTTCTCCGCACGATAGACGGTCTCTGAGGGCTCCATCTCTACGGCACGTTTGATATCATCTAATGCCTGCTGATACAAATGACCAGCAAACTCAGCCTGCTCACGGAGGAAGTAGAAGTTGGCACCCAGCTGAGTAGCCATGAGTGTGGCATAGTCGTTGTAGTCGTTGACAGCAGGACGGTATTTCTTGGCGAAATAGAGAGCCTGGGCACGAGCCATCAGATAGGGAGCAGCAGTCTTGACGTAAGGCTTGCTAAAGGTGTTGACGGCACTATCGAGCAAGGCGAGAGCCACCTCTTGGGCACCGAGCTGCGTCTTACATTGCGCTGCAGCATAGTAGGACTCTGCCTTCATGACGTCATTCTTAGTCAGTTCCATATACACATCGTAGGCCATATCGTATTTCTTCTGGGCATAGAGAATCTGTGCCTGTTGCTGGCGGTAAATGGCTTGTGGGTTGACGGCATAGGCAGCCTGCGACTCCTGAAGAGCCAGATCGAGGGTCCAAGGCTCGAAGGGCTTGTCACTCTGATACACCTCTTTCTGATAAATGATCTGTGCATACTGATAATGTGCATCGTCCTTAGCATTGGAAACCTTCAACGCCTGCTTCATATCGTTGTCAGCAGCTTGGAAATTCTCCTTGGCCAGCTGTAGACGGGCACGATAAACATAGCCATCGGTAGCCTGTGGGAACTTCTCGATAAAGCGGTCGACGAGTTGGGCATAATCCTCAGGTTCCATATTGGTAGAAGCCATATAGAGCATGAGGGTAGCTTCCGACACGTCATCGGGTAGCGCTTTGGGTATCTTGATGTTACGCAATACGCGATCGTTCAGACTCAGGCCTGACATACGCAGACTGTTGGCAAAGCTGGCACTCATGGCATAGCTCTCGGGCTTGTTGTCGTTGGCTGAAGGTTGCAGGATGCCGATGGCCTCGCCCTGTTCGTTCAGAACGGGACATCCAACGTGTTGGTCTGTCGTGCTCATGGCTAACGTGTAGTAGGCAAAGCCTCCGTTGAGCGTCTCCGCATTGCTGATGGTGCCACCGACGCAGACGGGCGTTTTCTTCACCGTATAGGGCAACAGCCATGCTTCGCTGCCATTCGTTGCTGTATTGCTGGCAATGGCAAGTGCTTGCGTCTTCTTGGCGTTGACCTGAAACTTAGCCACGTCGTACATATCGTTAACACCCATGATGCAGGTCACTTCCATCTCCTTGCCTTGAGCGTCGATGACGACGGCACGCTGGGCTTCCTTGAAAGGAGTGTAGCTGCTGATGGCCTCGCCCTGCTCGCCAACGAAGAAACCATTGGTGCTGACCAGTAGGGAACCATCAGCACTAAACGTCTTGAGGGTGAACACGGCATTGGCTGCTTTCTTGGCCCACGAGGGATTCTGGGCGAAACAGGTGGCTGACATCATCAGCCAGCAGATGGTGAATATGTATTTTCTCATATCTTTAAAAGTTCTTTTGCATGTTGTATAGCGGCTTCCGTCACATCGCTTCCACTAAGCATCTGGGCGATCTCCTTGATGCGCTCCTCGTTGTTCAGCTCTTGCATCTGACTGACGGTACCGTTCTTCGTCTCCTCCTTGGAGACACGATAGTGGTGACTGCCTAAAGCGGCAATCTGGGGCAGGTGGGTGATGGAGATGACCTGACGCTCGGTGCGTCCCATCTCTTGCATGATCTGAGCCATCTTATCGGCTATCTTTCCGCTGACACCGGTGTCTATCTCGTCGAAGATGATGGTGGGCAACTTGACAGCACCGCTGATCATCGCCTTCAGCGACAGCATCACACGGGCAATCTCACCGCCGCTAGCCACCTGAGCTACGGGTTGGAGTGGGGTGGAGGTGTTGGCGGAGAAGAGGAACGACACGTTGTCCTGTCCGTTTTTGCCTAACTCTTCGGTAGTGATCTGTACCTCGAAACGGGCGTGGGGCATGCCGAGGGCCTCCAGACGCTGGGCCAGCTCGCCCTTCATTTTCTTGGCAGTAGCCTGGCGCAGGGTGCTGACGGCTGACGCTTTCTTGGTGCAGACGTCACGCAATTGCTCCACCTGCTTCTCCAGTTCGCTGACGGCCTCGTCGCTATTTTCGATGTTGGACAGCTTTTGTTGCAACTCGTCACGCAGGGTGATGAGCTCCTCCACGCTGTCAGTATGGTATTTTTTCTCCAGCTCGTAAAGACGGTCCAGACGGTTGTTGATGCTGTCCAGCTCAGAGGGGTCGAAGTCGGTGCGCTCCAATAGTTGGTTCACCTCGTCGGCAATATCTCTCAGTTCAATGCGACAAGACTCCAGACGCTCCGTCAACTCAGAGCTTTGGGGCAACACCTTGCTGATGCTATTCAGCGAGTTAGCGGCTCTCTTCACCTGGGTGACAACACCTTGCTCATCGTCGTTCAGCGCATGGTCGGCTTCATAGAGGGCCGTCTTGATATCCTCAGCATGCGACATGGTCTCACTCTGTTGTTCGAGCTCTTCTTGTTCGCCAGCATTCAACTTAGCAGCCGAGAGCTCATCAAACTGGAATTGCAGGAAGTCGACATTCTGACGATTACGCTCAATGTCCTCTCGTAGCGTAGTGAGCTCACGTTGCTTCTGTTGATAGTCGGCAAAGCTCTGTTGATATGTCTCCAGCTCCTTGCTGTCGTTGGCCAGAATGTCGACCACACTCAACTGGAAGTCTTGCTTGTTAAGCAGCAAGTTCTGGTGTTGTGAGTGGACGTCCATCAGCTGGTCGCCCAACTCCTTGAGCATGCTCAGCGCCACAGGAGTGTCGTTGATGAAAGCACGGCTCTTGCCTGCCGCAGTCAGCTCACGTCGTATGATGGTATCGTTGTCGTCGTACTCGATGTCATTCTCGTCGAAGAAGGGTTTCATGTCGTAGCGTGACAGGTCGAAGTGAGCCTCTATCACACAGCGGTCAGCGCCCTGCTTGATGGTCTTCGAGTCAGCACGCTGTCCCAGTAGCAATCCTATGGCTCCGAGGATGATAGACTTACCAGCACCCGTCTCACCTGTGATGACGGAGAAGCCTGGATGCAGCTCGATGTCGAGCTCGTCGATCAGCGTGAAGTTCTTAATGTATAATTGTCGTAGCATATGTTATTTCCTGATTTTATCCCATGCGTTGCTTTGAGCAGCATTGATGCCCATCAACAGGTCGTAGATGGCTTCTTTCTCCTTCTGCGTGCCCTTTCCTCCATAGATGTTAGCCAGCTCGTCGCGCTTATAGTCCGTCCATATCTGTGGCAACAGGCTCAGCGGTTTCTGTTCGTGCGCTACCTTCAGTCCTTTTTCAAGTGCTGTCGTCACGTTGGCGCGTCCGCGTTCCACATTGTTGGCCATCTCGTCGAGCCCTGTGCGATAGTAGTCGTATTGCAACTGGCGGAAGGGTTTCATCTGCTCGTCCAGATAGTCGTTGATGAGTGCAAAGCGGTTACGCGAGTCTTCGAACGATTTCCACCCAGAGAAACCTAAGTCCTGTGCGTTGTTCACCAGTTGCATACAACGTTGCAGCACCTCTGTTCCACCCAGGGGAGCAAAGCTGTCCAGATTGAGTCCGATGATCAGATAAGCATAGTAGGCCATCAGAGCCGTCAGCTGATTGTCAACGGTCTCGTCGTTGTAGTTCAGCTGGTCGAACTGTGCAAACTGGAAGTTGAAGTCGCCATCCTTATTATTATATAAGGTGGTGGTGTAGGCTGAGTTGTAGACAGGACGATTGGCTTGTATCATCGCTGTACATTCAAACAGGTTGTTCGAAGCATCGTACTTGGTCACCGTCAGGTTGAAGTTCACCACGATACGCTCATGTTTCATGAATTGTAGTTCCGTCCATTGGCGATCGTTCATCCATTGTTCCAAGGTCTGCTGCAGATTCTCGAAAATCGACTTGTCCGTTCGCTCTACCTGCTGCGTGTTGAGGTTGATTTTTACCTGCAACTCCTGAGCCGTTGCCATGATACATGTAAGCACAGCAACAGTCAGAATCGTAAGGCGATATGTCAGCGTATGACGTCTCATAGTCGTTTGCTCAGCTCGTCGACGATGTCTTTGGCTACCTGCTGTTTCGGCTTCTTGTCGTAGTCTTGCTGTCCATCGCGTGAGATGATGCTGATCTGGTTGTCGTCCGACTGGAAGCAGGTGCCCTTGCGTTGCAGCGAGTTCAGCACAATGAAGTCTAGGTTCTTCTTCTCAAGTTTCTTCTGGGCATTGGCCTCCTCGTCGTTGGTCTCCAGGGCGAACCCTACCAGCAGCTGGTTCTTCTGCTTCATCTGCCCCAGTTGAGCAGCAATGTCGTAGGTGGGCTTCAGACGAATCACGAGGTCGTCCTTCTCACGTTTGATTTTCTCTGAGGCGATATGCTCAGGACGGAAATCGGCTACTGCAGCACAAAGGATGGCAGCATCAGCCTTGGGGAAGTTCTCCGTTGCAGCATGGTACATCTGCTCGCAGCTCTCCACGTCGATACGCAGAATCCGCGATGAGCATGGTAAGCTGACGGGACCGGCTATCAGCGTCACCTCCGCACCACGACGAGCACACTCCTCAGCCAGCGCAAAGCCCATCTTTCCGCTGGAGTAGTTGCCGATAAAGCGAACGGGGTCTATCTTCTCGTAAGTAGGACCTGCTGTGATCATCACCTTCTTGCCCTTCAAGTCTTTGGGCTCGAAGTAGTTATCCAGATAGGCTACAATCTGTTCGGGTTCCTCCATGCGTCCCTTGCCCTCCAGTCCTGATGCCAGGAATCCGCTCTGTGGCTCAATAATCTGATTGCCAAACGAGAGCAGGCGTTGCATGTTTTGTTGGGTGGTAGGGTGCTGGTACATGTCCAGATCCATTGCTGGAGCAATGAATACAGGAGCCTTCATTGACAGATAAGTGGTGATGAGCATGTTGTCAGCAATGCCGTTAGCCATCTTGCCTAACGTAGAAGCTGTACATGGGGCTATCAGCATGGCGTCAGCCCAGAGACCAAGAGAAACGTGTGAGTTCCACGTGCCATCACGTTGCGAGAAAAACTCGCTGACGACGGGTTTCTGGGTGAGTGCCGATAGGGTGATGGGGGTGATAAACTCCTTACCCGCAGGGGTGATGACCACCTGCACCTCGGCACCTGCCTTGATGAGTCCGCGAATGATGTAACATGCTTTGTAGGCAGCAATGGAACCAGTGATGCCTAATACAATTTTCTTACCTTTTAGCATTTTTTACTTGGTAGCCTCACGCAGTCTGATGCGTGTCAGCACTTGTTTGGTGTTATAGGTGAAGTCGCCAGCCAGTATCCAGCTGTAGTACCCTGGATCCATACGCAGCACCTGAGCAACAGGCAGTCCCTTGTGCTTGCCGAAGTTGAAGACCTCTGTGCGTACACCATTGACCTCGGCCCAGACGATACGTCCTGCAAAGTCGACATTGTCGTTGCTCTTCGAGAATTCTGCCAAAGCCTTCATGTCATTGGGCAGCACGCGACCCTCAGGGTCTTCGCCCAATTCGCGTTGGCGCTCTTCGGTATAACGGTCCAGTTCGCCCATCAGCACCCGATAGGTGGCTTCGGTATCCTGGTCAGCACGGTGAGCCTCGAAGTCGTCCTCCATCCTACGTCCACAGTAGAACTTATAGGCAGAGGCCAGATTGCGACGCTCCAACTTCTTGAAGATGGTGCAAGCGTCGATGAGGCAGGCTTTCGAGAAGTCGAAGTCTACACCTGCCCGCAGAAACTCTTCAGCCAACAGAGGCACGTCGAAGTGGTTGGAATTGAATCCTGCGATATCAGAGCCTTGGAACACGTCCTCTATCTTTTTGGCCAGCTGTTTGAAGGTGGGCTTGTCTTTCACATCGTCGTTGGAGATGCCTGTCAGCTGGGTAATCAGCTCAGGAATGTTCATCTCCGGATTGATGAGCTCGTCGCCACGCTCCTCCTTACCATTGGGATACACCTTAATATATGACAACTGGATGATACGGTCCTTGACCAAGTCAAGTCCCGTCGTCTCCAAGTCGAAAATCACGAGAGGTTTTTGAAGATTCAGTTTCACGATTTATCTTTTATCTCTAAACACTAAACTCTAAACACTAAACACTAACTCCCTAGTCATTCAGCAACATAGGCATCATCAGCATCAGGACATCCTGATTCTCAGGCTGTTCTGAGGGCAATACCAGTCCTGCGCGACTGGGGTCTGCCAGCTGGATGTTGATTTCCTGGCAGTCGAAGTTGCTCAGGATCTCAATGAATGAAGAACCCTTGAAACCGATGCTCATCGAGTGGCCGTTATAGCTGCATGAGATGCGCTCGGTAGCTGTCTTGGAGAAGTCGTAGTCCTCAGCGTCCAGCTGCAGCGTGCCCCCTTCTACGTGGAAACGAATCAGGTTGCTGGAGTCGTTGGCAAAGGGCTGGACGCGACGTAATGCTGCAAGCAGACCTTGACGGTCGATAGTCAACTGGTTGGGGTTATTCTGAGGAATAACAGAGTTGTAGTTGGGGTAACGTCCCTCAATCAGTCGGCAGATCAGTTCGCCATCACCATAGTTGATAACGGCATTGCGCTCGTCAAACTTGATGCTGACGTCGCCACCATCCTTACCCAGCAGGTTCTTCAACAGCGAGGCAGGTTTCTTAGGCAGAATGAAGGCGGCGGGCTGTTCGCTCTTGATGTTTAGAATCTTGTTGCGTACCAGCTTGTGTCCGTCAGAAGCCACGATTGCCAAGCAGTCAGGTGTCAGGTCGAAGTAGATGCCATTCATCACAGGTCTTAACTCATCCTGTGCCGTAGCGAAGAGCGTACGGTTGATGTTTTCTGCCAGGAGTGCATTCGAGATGGTGATCTCGTTGGCATTGAAACTGATGCCTTGAGGCTGCGGGAACTCTTCCGCATTCTCGATGGGCAGCGAGAACATACCGTTCTGGTATGAAATCTTAGCCAGGTTGGTCTGCAGGTCAACTTCAAATGTGATGGGCTGCTCGGAGAATCCCTTGACGGCCTCCAGCAAGTCGTGGTTACCGACAGCGAACCGTCCGTTTCCGTCGCTTTCTGTCAGTTCGATTTGTGTCTTCATTACATTCTCGCTGTCTGATGCTGTCAGATAGAGTATGCCATCGTGGATGTCGAACAGGAAATCTGCCAGGATGGGCAACGAG
>Ga0326512_10004048_pt1 | contig 10678 bp, 8 predicted proteins | sample 1_2617_0518_D_FD_203652 | JGI IMG/M metagenome (GOLD analysis project Ga0326512, IMG submission 203652) | Bovine rumen microbial communities from UC Davis, California, United States - 1_2617_0518 | ecosystem: Host-associated > Mammals > Digestive system > Stomach > Rumen | place: USA: California...
TAACGCTCGGGATCGTTCACCCAATAGCCGAATACGGTGGCTTTGTCGTTTTGCTCTGCGTTGAGAACAGCTTCTTTCAGCAGGCGAGTAAAACCCGTGCCGTGGAAGATGTTGTCTCCCAGAACGAGACAGACGCTGTCGTTGCCAATGAACTTTTCACCGATAATGAAGGCCTGGGCAAGACCGTCGGGTGAGGGCTGCTCTGCATATTCGAAGTGAACTCCGTAGTCGGAGCCGTCTCCCAACAGACGCTTAAACCCGGGAAGGTCGTAAGGGGTCGAGATAATCAGAATGTCGCGAATGCCGGCCAACATGAGAACCGAGATCGGATAATAGACCATCGGTTTGTCATAAATCGGGAGCAACTGTTTGCTGACACCCTTGGTAATGGGGTAGAGACGCGTTCCGCTACCGCCAGCCAGTACGATTCCTTTCATTTGGAATTTCTTTTTTATTTGTTTATATAAACTTATAAGAACCTCATTTGAGGACATTTCATGCTGCAAATATACAATTATTTTTTATATATAGGTATAGAAAGTTCAAAAAAAATGATTTTTGAATGATATTTTTGATGAAAAGCTTGGATTTTAAAGAAAAGAACAGTATCTTTGCACCATATTTTACATTTTATTTAATAACAAACTGATATGAAGAAATTTATCATCTTCCTCGTATGTGCATTGAGCCTCACCGGAGCAATGGCACAGAGCAAATTTGACAAAATCACAGAATCGCTGCCTCCCTTCAAATTGGGTGCGCAGGCCGGTTTCAATGTTTCCTGGTTGTCCCATGCCGGCTACAATTCCCATGCCGGTTTCAACTTCGGCGTTACCGCCATGTTCGATGCTTCCCAGCTCATCAAGGATACCTATGTGAGAACCGGTCTGCTCGTCAACCGCAAGGGTTACGACAATCCCGACGCTCAACAGAAGGGCAACAGCTGGTATCTGGAGATTCCGATTCGCTATGGCTACAGTTATCTGCTCACAAACGACTGGACCCTCCTTGGTGAAACCGGTCCCTATCTGGCTATCGGTACGGGCGGTACGGTTAAGAATGACATCGGTCCTGATTTTGACTATTTCGACGGTGATTCTTTCGACCGTTTCGATTTCGGATGGGGCTTCCATTTCGGCGCTCTCTATGACCAGCATCATCAGGTGATGTTCGGTTGGGATCTCGGTTTTGTCGATCTCAACAGCACTTTCAATATCAAGAACCGTAACTTCATGATCAGTTACGCCTATTACTTCCTCTGATGGCAGTCGTCATTGACTTGCTGCTGGCGTATCTCGTCTATTTCCTGACGAGAGTGGCCTATTTGCTGGAGAACTGGACCTATTTCCAGAACCTGACTTCCGGCGAACTGTTGAATATTTTCAGTGGCGGATTGTTGTTTGACACATCCGCCATCTTCTATACCAACGCACTTTGGATTTTGATGGTCCTTCTCCCGCTCCATTGGAAAGAGACTGCCGCCTATCACAAAGTGTGCCGTTGGGTCTTTGTGGTAGTCAACGGACTGGCGGCTGTGATGAATCTGGCCGATTCGGTCTATTTCACCTATACGCTCCGCCGCAGCACCAGTACCCTCTTCAGCGAATTCAGCAACGAGAGCAATCTGGGTTCTATTGTCGGTGTCGAATTGTTGAACCACTGGTATCTCGTTCTGCTGACCGTCCTGCTCATTGGCGGATTGTGGAAAGCCTATCGTGTGCCGGGATTCAAACCAGTGGCTTCCTGGCGCTATTATCTGACTTCCACGCTGATGCTGGTAGCCTTGGTGATTCTTGCCATCGGAGGCATTCGCGGCGGGTTCACCAAAGCCGTACGCCCCATCACCATCAGCAATGCCAACCAGTATGCGCCCAAACCCACCGAGGCGGCTCTCGTCCTCAACACGCCCTTCTCGATGATACGTACCATAGGCAAGGATGTCTTCAAGGTGCCCTCTTATTTTGCTACCGAGGAGGAGATGGAGGCTGTCTTTACGCCCATCCATCATCCCCAGCCGGCCGATACGGTAGTTTATAAGCCTAAAAATGTTGTGATTCTCATTGTCGAAAGTTTCGGACGTGAATATTTCGGGGCTTTCAACCACTGGCTGGAGGATGGGAATTACAAGGGTTATACGCCTTTCCTGGATTCTCTGGTGTCCCAAAGCGTGGCCTACAGGTATTCTTTCTGCAACGGACGCAAGAGCATCGACGGTATGCCTTCCATTCTGGCAGGTATTCCCATGTTTGTGGAGCCGTTTATCCTCACGCCCGCATCGATGAATGACAAGACCGGCATTGCCGGCATTCTGGGCGAACGCGGATACGAATCGGCCTTTTTCCACGGTGCGCAGAACGGCAGTATGGGATTCAATGCCTTCGCGGCCTCCATCGGTTTCCAGAAGTATTACGGACGTACGGAGTTCAATGAGGATCCCCGTTTCCGCGGCGATGCCGATTTCGACGGCACATGGGCTATTTGGGACGAACCCTTCCTGCAGTTCTACAGCCGCAAGATGGACGAAATGAAAGAGCCTTTCGTTACGGCTGTATTTACGGCCTCAAGCCACCATCCCTTTGCCATTCCGGCACAGTATAAGGATACCTTCCCCGAGGAAGGACTGGCCATCCACAAATGTGTGCGCTACACCGACCATGCCCTGCGCCGTTTCTTTGAGACCTCCAGCCGGGCTCCCTGGTTCAAAAACACCCTCTTCGTGATGACCAGCGACCACACCAACTTCAGCGACCACGCCGAATATCAGACCGACCTGGGGGGCTTCTCTTCGCCCGTCATCTTCTATGATCCCAGCGGCGACCTGCAGCCCGCTATGGTCGATGCAGTGGCCCAGCAGATTGACATCCTGCCCACCGTTCTGGGCCTTTTGGGGTATGACAGGCCCTTCCTGTCGTTCGGCTGCGATTTGTTCAATACACCGGCACGTGACACCTGGGCCGTCAATTATCTCAACGGCATCTATCAGTATGTCAAGTGGGGATATGTCCTTCAGTTCGACGGACAGAAAACCACGGGAGTGTATTCGCTCGAGGATAAACTCATGGAACACAATCTCGTGGGCAGCGTGGCTGAACAGGGCCGAATGGAGCTGGAGCTCAAGGCTGTCATTCAGCAGTATATGATGCGGATGAAGACGAACCGTCTTCTTCCTGATGCTTCTTGAGCAACTTCTTTTCGTAGTTTTTACCGTTGATCTCGACGAATCGTTCGTTGAATTCCTGACGGGTACGTTTCCATCTGTCGTGACTCCAGAGCCAATACTCTGGCTGGCGGCGGATGGTTTTTTCCAATTCCCGGAAATAGATGTCGGTGATTTCGTTTTCGGGATAGGATTTGGGGTCGGTGGTGATGACGCGGATCTCGCCCACGTAATAGCCGCGCTTCTCGCACGTCACATCCAGATAGGCGACCACCTGGTTGCGGCGGCGGGCAATACGTTCAGTTCCGTTGAGCACGGGGGTGTCGTGATTGAGGAAGTCGGTCCAATGGTGGATATTATGCCAATGTGGTTTCTGGTCGGAGATGAACCCGATAATCATCGGCTTGGTCTCGTTGATTTTGATAATCTGGCGTATGGTGTCGTTCATGGGGATGCAGATGGTGTTGAACCGCTCTCGCACATCCACAAAGAGCCGGTCGGTGACTTTGTTCTCCAGGGGATGGTAGATTTCGGCCACCTGCACCTTGTCTGAGAGCCAGAGCGAGATAGACGATATCCATTCCCAGTTGCAGTAATGACCCATGTAGAGACACACCGAACGTCCCGCCTCAAACTCAGGCTTCAGGGCATCAAGGCCCTTGAAGACCATGTGCTTGCGCATGTCGTCGGGCGAGATGGTTTTCAGTTTGATGGTTTCCACCAGATAGTCGCAAAACCAGCGGTAGAACCGATTCTCGATACGGTGTATTTCTTCGGCATCCTTTTCGGGAAACGATTCAACGAGATTTTTGTGTACCACTTTATATCTGTACCTTACGATCTTGGCCACAAGCACATAGAGGAGGTCAGACAAAATGTAGAGCGCCCCGAAGGGAAGCTTCGAGGTCAGCCACCAAAGGCCGTTGGCTATCCAATGGACGATTTTCATTATCTGGGACTTTCGTTTTACAAATAAAGGCCCTGCAGATGCAGAGCCTTGTGTGGTAGAAGTGAGATATATTACTTCTTGCGATTGCCGTAGCGGGAGAGGAACTTGTCAACGCGACCGGCAGTATCGACGAGTTTGCTCTTACCAGTGTAGAAGGGGTGAGAAGCGCTCGTGATTTCGAGCTTTACGAGGGGATAGGTCTCGCCATCAATCTCGATGGTCTCTTTGGTTGCGACGGTCGAACGCGAAATGAATGTCACATCGTTCGACATGTCCTTGAATGCTACCGGACGATAGCTCTCGGGATGAATACCTTTCTTCATTTTGTTTATTGTTTTTGTGCCTATCCCTCTCTCCAGCGGCTTCAGCTCGGCAGGAAGGTACACCCTGCTGGAGTCCTGTACGCTTTCAATAGGATAAAGCGGTTAATATTTTGCAAAAGCGCTGCAAAGATAGAAAAAAGTTTTCATCCGGCCAAATTATTTTGGATAAAAATGTATTCCCGAGGTGAACTTTCTCGTAATATGCGCGTTTTTTTAACCTAAAGATAGCATTTTCGGCCCCGTGATTTGCTATTTTCGAAAAAAAACACTATCTTTGCGGCCATATAATATATAGGAATAAGTATTGGACAGATATTGGAATAGGTATGGTAAGACGACTGCTGTATTTGGTCAGATTGCTGCTGTTTTTCATCCTGGTGTTTTTCATCGGGAAAATCATCTTTGTGCTTTACAACGCCAACGGCGGCCCGGAGTCCTGTTCCATGGCGGACTTCCGGGAGGTTGTCCGTCACGGATTCTCCCTGGATTTTTCCACATCTCTCTATTTCGTGGTCATTCCGTTGCTTGTCGTTCTTGCGTCTTTGTGGGTCAAATCGTGGAAGGTGCTTCGCGGCGGTTTGAAGGTTTATTATCTTCTGATTGCCCTGCTCGTCGCTTTGGCGGTCGTAGCCGACGCGGCACTTTATGAGTTCTGGCACTTCAAACTGGATTCCTCCTTTTTCCAGTATCTCGATGCCACGGGAGATGCCTTTGCCAGCGTCAGCACGGGTTATTTAGTCGTCAGACTGCTGGCCGTAGCCTTGCTGGTTTGGGCAATCTGGAAAGGTCTGGTGAAGATTACGCCCCAAGAGCTGTCAGTGCTTTCCATAGGCAAACGCATCACGGGAACCCTGATCTGTCTGCTGCTCATTCCCCTCATGGTCATCGGTATCCGGGGCGGATTGGATGTGAGCACCACCAATATCGGACAGGTCTATTATTCCGAGAATCAGTTCCTGAATCATTCAGCTGTCAATCCCGTCTTCTCGTTCCTGTCATCGCTGGACAAGGTTTCCAAAGCCAACGAGACGGAGAAACTTTATCATTTCTATGAAAGCGGCGAGCTGGAGGATTACCGTTCCCGTCTGTTTGCCGGCGGGGGAGAGGTGCCCGCCGACACGCTTCTCAATACCCGGACACCCAATATCCTGCTGGTGCTGATGGAAGGATGCGGCGGACGCTTCACCTACCTGCGGGGCGATACGGTGACAATGCCCCATCTGCTGGCTCTTTCACGCGAGGGTATTGCTTTCGACAGCTGTTACGCCAATTCCTTCCGCACCGACCGCGGTCTGGTATGTGCGCTCAGCGGTTATGAGTCGTTCCCTACGGTGAGTGTTATGAAGGTGCCGAGCAAGAGTAATGCGCTGCCCTCCCTGGCACGGTCGCTCAAGCGTGCCGGCTATTCCGCAACGTTTGTCTATGGCGGCGACGCCAATTTCACCAATATGCGCAGTTATCTCATGGCCACAGGCTATGAGCGTATCGTGGCCCAGGAGGATTTCAGCGGCGAGGAACGCGGCTCCTCCAAATGGGGTGTGACCGACAGCATTACCTTCTCGCGCACGCTCGAACTGTATGAAGAGGCAGTTGCCGCCGGCAATCCTGTGTTCATGACACTGCTCACACTTTCCAGCCATGAGCCATGGACCGTTCCCTACAGCCGGATTGCAGATGACCCGATAAAGAATTCGTTCGGTTATCTGGACTGGTGTATCGGGAAGTTCATGACGAGGCTGAAACAGAGTCCCGCATGGGACAATACGGTGGTGATTTTTGTGCCCGACCACGATATCGCACTCCAGAGCAGTGATCCCGGCAGCAGTCATATCCCGCAAATCTGGTGTGGAGGAGCCGTCCGTTCTCCCCGGGTCATCTCCACGCTTTGCAACCAGAACGACCTGCCGGCCACGCTGCTGGGGCAGTTGGGACTGGAGCACGGAGACTTTGCCTTCTCCCGCAATGTGCTGTCCTCCGGTTATCGGGAACATTTAGCCGTCCACTATTTCAACAACGGATTCTGTGTGTGGGACGATGCCGGGTTCTCCATGTACGACTTCAATGCCGATGCCGTCATGAAGGAAATTCCTGAATCCTCACCCGAACGTATTCGCCGCGCAAAGGCGGTGCTCCAAATGGTGGCTGAGGATTTCAGCGGGAGGTAAAAGACCCATTATGTCGAAATATCGAAATATCGAAAAAAATAACAAGACAATATGATAGTTTTCAATAAACCCTACTGCTCGGGTCGCGAGCTGAAGTATATCGAGGAAGTAAGTCATTCGATGACGATGTCCGGCAACGGTGATTTCACCAAGAAGTGCCACGCTTTCTTTGAGCAGAAATACGGGTTTAGAAAATGTCTGCTCACCACCTCCGGCACCGATGCCCTCGAGATGTGTGCCATGCTGTGTGATCTCCAGCCCGGCGACGAGGTTATCATCCCGTCCTACACCTTTGTTTCGACGGCATTGGCCTTCCTCCGTGAAAAAGCGAACGTCGTGTTTGCCGACTCTTCCGCTGAGTCTCCCAATATCACCGCCGAAATCATCGAGCCGCTCATCACTCCCCGCACCAAGGTCATTGCCGTGGTGCATTATGCCGGCGTCGCCTGCGATATGGATGCCATCATGGCTTTGGCCGACAAGCACAATCTCCTCGTGGTGGAAGATGCCGCCCATGCCATAGACTCCTGTTATAAGGGACGTCCCCTGGGGAGCATCGGACATCTGGCTGCCTTCTCTTTCCACGAGACAAAGAACATCAGCTGCGGCGAAGGCGGCATGCTGGTGGTCAACGACGAACGTTTTGTGCGCCGTTCCGAGATCATCTGGGAGAAAGGTACCAACCGCGCGGAATTCTACCGTGGGATGGTGAACAAATACGGGTGGTGTGACCTCGGTTCCTCCTTCCTTCCTTCCGAGTTCAATGCCGCCTTCCTCTGGGGTCAGCTCGAACAGCTCGACGACATCCAGAACAAGCGTAAACATATCTGGGAGATTTACGACCGTGCCCTGCGCGGTCATGTTGATGAGACGAAGATGCAGCTGCCCGTTTTGCCCGACTATGCCACCAACAATGCCCACATGTACTACATCGTCTGCCAGTCGCTCGACTACCGCACCCGTCTCATGCAGTACCTCAAGGACAACGGCGTGCAGTCAACCTTCCACTACATCCCGTTACACTCCAGCAAATACTACGCTGAGCATTTCAAGGGCGCGCCCCTTGTCAACGCCGACCGTTACGGCGACTGTCTCGTACGTCTGCCGCTCTACTATGAGCTCACCGGTGACGAGGCCCGGAAGGTGGCACAGCTCATCCTCGAATTCGCTAAAAACAATTAAACGATGGAACTATCAGTCATCAGTCCCTGCTACGGAGCCCCTACACTGCTCCGTGAGCTGGTGCGTCAGATTGAAGAGTCGGTACGGGAGCTGACCCCCGACTATGAAATCATTCTCGTCGAGGACTGCAGTCCCGACAACAGCCGTGAGATTATCACGGACATCTGTCGCGAGAACAAACGCGTGAAGGGCGTTTTCCTGAGCCGCAACTTCGGACAGCAGTATGCGCTCAATGCCGGCTTCGACCTTTCCAGCGGTGAGTATGTGGCGGTACTCGACTGCGACCTTCAGAATCCGCCCATGTTCCTCAGGGACCTTTACCGCAAGATGCAGGAGGGCTACGACATAGTCTTTGCCAGCCGTCAGGAACGTCCGGACAATTACTTCATGACTGAGGGTTCCCATCTCTTCAACCGGCTCATGGGCTATCTCACCGACACGCCCCAGGACGAATCGGTGGCCGAGTTCGCAATGTACCGCCGCAAGGTGGTCAATGCGATGGCCATGATGGGCGACTACCGCCGCTACTATCCCCTCATGGACAAATGGGTGGGTTTCCGTACGGCCAAAGTCGAAGTGCCCCACGACGCTCGCACCGACGGCAAGGAGTCTTCCTACACCATGCGCCGCCGCATCGGGCTGGCCGTCCAGACGGCTGTGGCCTTCTCGACCAAGTCGTTGCGGCTCATTGCCTATTTCGGCTTCCTCATTACCCTCATCGCCATGATTGTGGCTATTGCCCTGGTTATCAAAACCCTTGTCACCGGCATCGATGTCAGCGGCTGGGTCACCACCTTCGTTTCCATGTGGTTCATCGCCGGAATCATCATCTCGATTCTGGGTATCATCGCCGTCTATATCGGCAATATCTTTGACGAGGTTAAACGACGTCCATCCTACATCGTGGGCGAAAAACTGAATTTCGATGAGTCCCAAAGTTAAAGCCTTTTTCTCCAGTTCCCGTTTCTGGATTATATTCGGTCTGCTGGTTACAATAGCAGCCACTGCCATCGAGGTGGCAAGAGGTCGCAATACCAACTATTTCGACTACTATGACTCGACGATGATGTTCTGGAGCGGGCTCTCTCCCTACACGATGGAGTATGCCCAGAACCACTACATCTATTTCCTCTACACGCCGGTGTTCAGCACCCTCTTCATGCCCATATTCGCATTGCCGTGGTGGCTGGGGCCTTTCGTGTGGAACATCCTCAACTACGGCCTCTTTGTGCTTGCTGTCTGGACGCTGCCCGCGGCCTTTGCTCCCCACCGGCTGAAGATTTTCGGCTTTGTCCTCTCGGTGGTGTTGCAGAGCGTCTTCTGCTATCAGTACAACCTTGTGGTGTGTTATCTGGCTATCCTGGCTTTCAATCTGCTGGAGCGGAACCGTCCCTTTTGGGCGGTGCTGCTCATCATGCTCTCCACAACGACCAAGATTTACGGAGCTGCCGAACTTCTGCTCCTGTTCTGTTATCCCAAAGTCTGGCGCAATTTCGGCTATGCTGCCCTCTGCGGCATCGGATTCCTGCTGTTGCCTGCCCTCAATCCGGCGCTTGACAGCATCCGGGATCTCTATGCCTCACAGTTTGAGATGATAGCGTCCCACCACAGTGACTCCGATTTTATCGGCATCCTCTTCGCCCGCGGTTTGAAGTGGCTCCTGTTGCCCAACTACCGTATTGTTCAGTTCGTTGTCGTGGCCCTCATCTGCGGCCTCTTCTTCCTGCGTCACACCCGCTGGAACAGTCTCCTTTTCCGCACGCAGATGCTTGCTGTTCTGATGGGTTTCATCATCCTCTTCAGCGACAGTCCCGAGACCCACACCTATGTCATAGCCCTCACGCCCTATGCGATGGCCTTCTTCCTGATGCCCCGCCGCACGGTTTTCGACTGGGTGCTGTTCTGGCTGCTCTTTGTCAATTTCTGCATTTTGCCCACCGATGTGCTTTGTCCCGCTTGGCTCCACATTTATATCCACCGCACCTTCTGGCTGGATGTTTATTGTATGTTCATTGCCTGGACGATTATGTTCTGGCGTGCTGCGGGTCCCGCTTTTACCGATGGAGAAAACGCCTCCGGCGATTCCCGTCTGCCCAAGTCTGCGCTGACGTTGCTTGCTTTGCTTGCCCTCCCTGCAGCAGTTTGTGCCCAGGAGGATCGCATCTTCAATGTCGATGGTGTTACGTTTACGATGAAATATGTGGAAGGCGGCAACTTTCTGATGGGCGCCGCAGCAGGCGACACGCTGGCCGATCCGGATGAATTTCCGCAACACTACGTCACGGTCGGCTCTTTCTATCTGGCCGAGACCGAGGTGAGCCAGGCGCTTTGGAAGGCTGTTATGGGCAAGAACCGTTCGAAATACAAGGGCGATAATTGGCCGGCCGAGAGCATTTCCTATGACGATGCCCACGAATTCATCGGCAAGCTCAACCATCTCACCGGCGAGCATTTCCGTCTGCCTTCCGAGGAGGAATGGGAGTATGCGGCCCGTGGCGGCAACCGTTCGCATGGCTATCTGTATTCCGGTTCGGATGATGTGGATTCTGTGGGATGGAGTCTCCGCGACAGTATGGATTACAGCCACAATGACATCCGTACCCGACAGCCCAACGAACTGGGACTCTACGACATGAGCGGCAGCGTGTGGGAATGGTGCGAGACGGTTTTCAGTGAATATGAGAACCCCAAGACCAACTTTCTCACCCAATATTTCCGTTCGCGTATGAGAATCGTGCGCGGCGGATGCCTCGAGAACGAGGTGCGCTACCTGCGTGTCTCCAACCGATATGTTCAGACCACCTGGCGCCGTGAACGCACTGTCGGCATGCGTCTGGCAATGTAGCTTCACTCTCAACTATTTTGTATTTTGATATTTTATATTTTATATTAAAATTACCAC
>Ga0326512_10004049_pt1 | contig 10676 bp, 16 predicted proteins | sample 1_2617_0518_D_FD_203652 | JGI IMG/M metagenome (GOLD analysis project Ga0326512, IMG submission 203652) | Bovine rumen microbial communities from UC Davis, California, United States - 1_2617_0518 | ecosystem: Host-associated > Mammals > Digestive system > Stomach > Rumen | place: USA...
TTGCCAATTCCGGCAATTCTCACCTGTGGACAAATCTTGGCTGCTGGTTGTCCTTTCGCAAGGAGGTTCCAGCAATTAGCGGGTGTAGTTCAACCGGTCGTTTCCGGCCGGCCGCTCCGGGCTCTTTTTGAAGTTTGCGGCCTTGCTGCACTGGCGCTCGTACTTCGTCACCTTTTCCTCGAGCAGCGCCTCGATCTCGGCGCACGCCTTCGGATCCTTGGTGAAATCGGTACTGGCGTCGATCAGGCCCTTCCTGACGCCGGCGAACCACCTGTGCGGGTCGATGCCCGCGTTGATGATGTCGCCCATGACGCTGAAACCGAAGCGCTGGATGCAGCTCTCGGCGAATGCGACCAGCTCGGCGAAGCTGAAGTCCGTCGCGCACATCACGTACCCTGGAGGGGCCACGTAGACGTTCTTGATGGGATACTCAGCATCGCGGCTGGGCAGGTTCTGCTTTCGTAATCGTTGCGCCGCTCGCTACGCGGCCCCGGCATTACTGCCGGTGTCGGACTATCTCATCATGCTTACGCATGGCCACCGCTTCGACGCCGCTTGGCGCCTACTCTACTGGCCCTTTTCAGGGTGTTCGATAGTCTCTGAACCTTCCCCATCGCTGGGGCTTGGCTGCGGATCGCCCTCGGCATCGCCCGGTCGGGGTTCCCGCAATTCAATGGCTTTTAGAACGTCCAGATATCTATAAGTGCTTGTTATTCAAGCACATCCAACGTTCGGGCTAGAGCTGGACGTGCGGCCAGTTCGAAGTATGCTAGTGAACCTCGTGCGGACCCTGCCGTCGGGCTTGATCCACTTCGGGTCGAGGTACGTGCTCAGCATCTTCTCGCAGTGCTTGAAGCCGGTGTACGCCTTCAAGAATTTATCATCTATCTGCAGGTCCGAAAGACGCCACATGTCCTTCAGCGTGAGCTTGATGTCGCCCGACTTCTCGGTCCTGTCCAGTTCCAGCCCCGGGCTGCGGTCAAGCAGCGTCTGGACGTGCCGCTGGAAGAACTTCTTGGGGCCGATCGTCTCTGACTTCTGCAACCAGCCAGGGTGCGCGTCCAGCACCGCCTCCGCTGCATCCTGCGCCTTGCCGAAATCCAGGCCGGACACGGCGGCCTCCCCGGACTCCTGCTGCCTGGCGCATTCGTCCAGCATCGCCGCCACGTACGCGTGCCAGGCGATGTCCCGGCGGCTCTGGTCCAGCGCCAGCAGCCCGCGCTCCTCGCAGAGCTGGTCCCACATGGCCTTCTCGTTGTTCCGCAGGGTACCGCGGTTCCACTCGAAGACCACGCGCACGTTCTCGGCGCAGGTCCTGCGCTCGTCGCGCTCGCCCTCGTGGTTCCAGAGGTACAGGATCACGTACCTGAGGTTCGGGCGTCGCGGGTCGGGCAGCTCCTCCAGCTCCTCCAGCTTCGACGACATGCCGAACGCGTGCAGGAACCGAAAATAGGCGCGGTACAGCCCGGCCCTGGCCTCGTCTGCCTCCCGCTGCGGATCGCGGTCCGGGTCTGGAAACCCGTACAGCAGCAGCTGGTTGCGGAACTCTGACTTGGCGTCGAGCAGCTTGCGCGTCATCGCGTCGAACACGGCCGGGTCCACCAGCAGGCCGTTGGTGCTGGTATGCGCCAGCACCACCATGCCCTTGGTATGGATGTCCTCGGCCGCCTGGAACGGCACCGCCTGCCCCAGGCACCAGGTCGAGATGCAGTCGAACGGCAGGTACCTGGCCTGCTCGTCCGTAATCGGCGTCCCGCGCCTGAACGACAACCGTGCCGACGTCTCTGTGCCATCACCCTTGTCCAGCTCGTAATGCTCGAAGTACTTGGTGCAGCCCGCCAGATTGTGCAGGCTGTAGAGAATGAACCCGCGCGTGGCGATCTCATGCAGGTGAATCCGTATCTGCATGTCGGTCACGCGCCCGGCCTCGAGCGCCTCCAGCAGCGGCGCCTCCGGGTCCTCGTTGGACAGCACCTGCTCGTCAAAGCCCAGGTTGAAGTATCTCTGCTCGACGTCCCTTTCGCACAGCTGCCGCATGAACTCCGGCGCGTCCTGCCAGTACGAGATGTAACAGGTGGACGACGCCGGGTCGAACACGCCCAGCACCACCAGCGGCGGCACCGGGCGTTCGTCGGTTATCAGCTCGGTCTCGGTGTCCACCCCGACGGTCGGCCCGAGCGCCGGGAACGGATCCTCGCGGGTCCATTCCAGCACCCTGACCGTGCCGTGGAAGTGGGTCATCGCGACCGGCACCTCGCACAGCGTCCTCATGGCGTGCCCTCCCCGCTGCTCCAGTCCAGCTCGACGCGCCACGGGACGCAGTCTGGCAGCTGCACCGTCAAGTGGCTGCGGTAGCCCAGCGCAGTGAGCGCCTCCCTATAGCGGTCGATGATGTCCGCGCGGCCGACGAACGGCAGCGCCGGCATGTCGTCGTCCAGCACGGTGACGCCGTACTCTCCACGGTTGCACGCCGCCCGCACAAGGTCCTCGGTGCGCCGCAGCAGCTGCTTGATGTCGTCGGGGGCGCCGCGCCTGGAGAGCTCCCTGGCTTCGTCTGCCCCGATCATGGCTCGCCTCCCGGCTCCGCTTCGGTCTGCCACCAGAACGTGACCGCGTCGGCGTTCGCTTCCCAGATGTCCAACAGCGTCACCGCCGCCATCTCGTCGCCGGTGATGATGACGTGCATGCCGTTGTCGCTCCTGGCCACGCCGGCGCCCGGGTCAGCCGAGATTATCTTGCCGACGGCGTAGTCGATGCACGCCTTGGCCGCGCCCAGGTCGCTGAACAGCAGCGGCTTCGGCGAAGGGGCCGGCAGGGCCGGGAACCCTGTGTTTTCCGTCGGTATCTGGATGTATGTGGTTATGAACATGTGCGTGTCTCCTATGGGTTGATCGCCACGGCGTCCTTGTCCCATGTGATGTCCAGCCTGGTGCAGAGCACAGCATATGGGCCGACGCCGTCGTCCCTGCGCAGCGACTCGACGCACCAGCGGACGCCGTAGCCCGCCTTGCGCAGCTCGTCCTGCGCCCGGTCGAACGCGTCGGCCCTGCACTCGATCGGTACGCCATAGAAGTCGAGCATCTCCGAGTCGACGAACCGGATCGTGGTCCGCATGCCGCCACGCGACGCCGCCGCCTTTATGCCTGCCTCGATGGCCTCCATCAGCCTGGACAGGTCCAGGCTTCCCGCGCGGCGCGCGGCGAGCTGCCTTGCTTCCTCGGCGCTAAGCATCGCCCACCCCCTGCGGCTCCGCCTCGGTCACGTCGACCATGGCGAGCAGCGGTTCCTCGCCGACGGACACGACCTGATACAGCCCCAGCGCGTCCAGGCTCCGCGAAGACGCCCCAGGGTACGTCTCCACGAAGTCGCGCACCAGGTCGTTGGCCGCCGCCCTGGCCGAAGCCAGATCGCGGAACAGCATTGGCGTCATCGTCACCAGGCTTCCGAACCCCTGCGTACCGTCAAGAAACACCTTGCTGACTATGAACATGCGTGTCCTCCTGTTGCTTTGATGATGTAAAGCGGCTGTCGACTGCGGAGCGCATGTGCAGCGAGGACTCCAGCAGCCCGGACAAACCGAGATAAACCTGCTCCCCGATGGCATCCAGCGTGCGCAGCATGTCGTCGCTGTCCTCCACAGGATAGGCGCCGACGAACAAGTCAAACTTTCCCTGCTTGGCAACGTGCATATCTGCGTATTCCTGCGTTGCCTCGTTGGCAAATGGCCTGAACTCGTACAGCTGCCTGGCGAACACCAGCAAATGCTTCTGCCGGCAATGCCGATTGGCGCGCATCAGTATGGCGTCCAGGTGCAGCTGGCCGGCGACATGATGCCATGCCAGAACGTCTTCGAAATCCAGCTCGGCTGGGGACATGAGCGCCTGCAGCGGCTTGAATTGGCGCCTTGCGACATTGTTGTCAAGGTCAATGTTCCACCAGTTCAGGAACCCGATCATCGGCTTTATCTTGGTGCGGAAAAACCGGTGCGCGATCATTCCTTCTGTATCCATTTGTCCTCCTATTGCTTTGTTTCCAGTTCCGCTATCCAGACGAGAATCTGGTAGCCCTCGCCGTCGCTCAGCACCCATGAATCGGTGTCGAGCTTCTCGACCTCCAGGCCAGGCGCGGTCTTGCACGTCGCCTGGACGAAGTCACGGACGCGCTTCTCTGCCTGTTGCCTGTCGGCGTACCCGCAGGTCTCGTGCGACATGAACATGCCGCCGTCCTGCTCTACGTATGTGACTGTGAACATGATTCGTCTTCCGTGCTTACCCGCTTCCAGCTCTTCCAGGCGGCGGCGCGCGCCTCCTGGTACGCGCGCTCGTCCTCCTCTATCTGCTCGGGAGTCGCCTCCCAGGTCATGGGGCAGCGGTCCAGCGCCGACTGCAGCAGCGTGCTCATGGCGCACCAGTTCTCGCCGATGTCGCCGGTGTCCGGGGCATTCGGCCAGTCACTGTTCTGCAGCTGCCAGCAGCGCATCTTGCTGCCATCCCACTCGTACCTGCCGTACAGCAGGTCTCCACGCTCCTCGAACCATGCGCGCATGGTCGCCGGGGCCGACGCCCTGGCGATGGCGAGCATGGCTGCCGCGTGCAGATCCCATCGCGTGTACCCGGACGCCGTCACCACGGATCCGCTGCGAGACACTTCCGCCTCGCCCAGCAGCCGCTCGGCGCAGCCAATATCCACGCCTCCCGGCCACGCGTCGTCTATGCGCCTGGTCAGATCGTCGGCGAACTTGGCGGCCTCTTCGTCGGAGCCGAACGTCCACTCGAGCACCACCAAACAGGAGTTAGCCATGCGTCGTACTCTCCATTCGTTGTGTCTTGATCATTTTCTACCTCGGTTATAATTTTGGAACGACCCGCGACATCAGGTAGTCCTGCATGTCGGCGGGAACCTGCGCGATGATGGTTTCCCACACCGCCTGCCTGGTCATGTCGCCGGCGTCCTTCGCCGGCAGCACGACCGTGTGCGCCCCCAGCGGGAACGCCCCGTTGGCGTTCCAGCCGGCGCAGCGCCGCCTGGCCTCCTCCACCGTGTCGAACCCCGGATGGGGGTCCGTGTCCGGCAGCATGACGAGGCCCTGGTCGATGCCGGCCAGCATGGCCACCTGCGCCGCCGACGGGGTGTGCCCGAAGCAGCAGACGCCAGGCGCGCCGACCTTGAACACGTCGAACACGCCCTCGCACACCACCCCGACGCCGAGCGCCCGGGCGCTGTCGATGTTGTAGACGACTGCGCTCTTCCGCATCGCAGGGTGTATCCAATACTTCATGGACGAGCCCTCGGGCAGCAGCGGGTCCGGGCAGCGGGCCTGCACCCCAGCCAGAACGCCATTCTGCACGACCGGGGCCACCACGCACGGCGCCCCGCCGAACAGCTCCTGGCCGGTGCGCGGGGACCTGACCGGCCCCCAGCCCAGCCGGAACCGGCGCACCATGTCGCCGTCGACGCCTCGCGCCGCCAGGTAGTCCAGGATCGCCGGATCGGCGTCTCCGTCGATCCAGCGGAACTCCGGCACCCAGGTGCGCAGCCCGGTCAGCGTCATCCGGTCGGACGTGCTGTACATTGGCTCGCTCTCGTCGGACACTCCGATCGCCGCGCAGGTCTGCAGGCCGTCGCCGACGCAGGCCATGCCGTACCGGATCTTAGTCTCGAGCAGCATCCTGGCCTGCGGATCGGCCATGCAGTCGCGCCTGAAGCAGTGCGCCAGCAGCCGGCCCTGCGCCAGCTCCACGCCGTCGAGCACCGGCCGCGCGAACGACAGGTACCCGATGTAGAGATGGTGCTTGCGGTCTCCGCAGACCGGGCAGTTGACCCGGTACTGCTCGCCGTGCTGCCCCTCGTCGGACAGCCGCCACTCGTACGAGTACCCGCGGCTGTAGTCGCGCTCGAAGGCCGCCTGGACCCCCTCGTTCTCGACGAGGACGGATCCGAAGGCGGCCTTCAGCGAATCGAACAGGAACCGGTTAAGCATTGCGGCTCCTCCATCGTCGCCGGCACCTGGCCCGCTCCCCGGAGCGGCAGGACGCGCTGCATCCAAGGCACTCGGACGGGGAGCCGACCGGGTTCGCCAGCCGCGACGGACGCACGTACCTGGCGCGGCACGCCCTGGCGGACGTCAGCGCCTCGCGCAGCTCCACGGTGCCCAGCGGGCCCTCGTACAGCTTGCGCTCGCCGAGCCACAGCAGGCACGTCTCCGGCAGCATGCTGGACGGCGGCACCACCAGGCGGACGTCAGCGTACTTTTCGCTGCCGGGAAGCGTCAGCAGCACCACCAGGCCGTCGGTCCGGTACCAGTGCCGTCCGACGCCGTCCATCAGCCTCTTGAAGTTTGCCGGGGTCATCACATCACCTCCCTGCTGTAGCCGGACGCCGCGGCCTTGCCTCCGCCGTCGTCCTGGCCTCCGTCCATCGGCCGGTAGAAGGACCCGGTGCGGCTGTCGGGCAGCCAGCCGTCCTCCATCACGAACCTCGACTTGTCGCCGATGAGCCGCAGCGTCCTGACGATGCGCTGGCCCTTGCGGTTCTTTGGGCACGCGAAGTAGCACACGTCGTTCTCGTCACGCTTCCCGATGGTGATTACCAGGTCGAAGTAGTTCTGCATGGAGTGCATGTCCTGTGCCTGGTTGGCGCCTGGGATGCTGGTTGGGCGCGCCTCGTTGGCCCTCGAGTCCAGCTGGTGGAACACGATTACCATGATGCCCTCATCCTTCGCGAACTTGAGTAGCCCGTCGATCTCCTGCTGGGCCTTGAACCGGTAGCACGCCGCCAGGTCCAGCCCCTCGTTGGCGGCGATGTGCGCCATCATCGACCCGAACCAGTCGATGATGACCGTCTTCGGGTGCCTGCCCTGCTCCTTGAGCCGCAGGAACTGCTTTCGCACCGACGCGATGCCGCAGTTGTCCTCCGGGTCGGTCGGGTCCTTCTGCCAGTGCGTCATGTCTACCGCGACCAGCCTGTCGTCAACGCCGGCGACCGCGTCCAGGAAGCGCTCGCGCACCTCCTCGGGCAGGTTGTCGAACCCGATGTCCCTGATCTTGCTCAGGCTGGTGTCGGTGATGTTGGCGATCATGCGCTCCGCGATGTCGCCCTCCATCGACTGCTCGTATGTCACCCACATGGTCTCGTTGCCCATAAGTGCCTGGGCGCAAGCGTACTGAACGCACGTCGCAGTTTTTCCGCCACCTGGAGTGCCCATCACCAGCCACAGGTCGCCGGAGCGACCGCCACCGGCCGACAGGTCGTCCAGCCAGTTGATGCCGGTGGGCACCCTCACCTGCCTGGTGGCGAGCCTGCGGATGTCCCTGAGCGGGTTGTACACCATCTGGGCGGCGTCGGCCGTAGTCGCGGCGTCCGACAAGTCGCCCAGCACCTTCCTTGACGCGTCCAGCGACTGCTGCAGGGCCTGCAGGTCGGCGTTGGCGTTGATCTTCGCCATGAGCTTCCGGTTGCCGTCCAGCTTCACCAGCCGGCCGATCAGCGCGGTGCCCTCGGACGTGTCCGGCAGGTCCCCGGACGCCAGCTTCTGCAGCACCGCGTCGCAGCGGTCCCGCAGTTCGGGCGGCAGGTTCCTGTCCGCCGCCACCGCCTCCGACAGCCCGGCCGCGACGATGTCTCCGCGCAGCTTCAGGCCGAACTCCTTGCGATACTGACCAAGCAGGGCCACATAGGCGTTCCACATCAGGTTCAGGTGCGGACAGAACATGTCCGTGAACAGGTACACCTGACCGGCGTAGAGCTTCAGGGCCTTCCTGGTAAGCTCCTCGTTCCCCAGTATCGACAGGAACGCGAGCTCCGCGGTATTCAGCGTCTGCACAGCAGCGTCTCCTTCAATGACCGGTACGATTCCGGGAGCAGGTCCAGCGTGGACGGATAGCGCCTGAGCTGCTCCTCCGCCTCCGGCCGGTACCTCTCCACCACCTCTTCCTGTCCGCTCCCTGCGAACAGGACATACAGGACGTACGGGAACGACATGCCCTCGAGCTGCCGCATCGCCGTGTCCAGGTCCGCCACGTTGGCCAGTATGCTGGTGACGTACGCGTGCGCGTTCACCAGCATCGCCGGCATGTCGTCGCGGAACTTCGCCGCGTCCTCGACGTAGCCCTTGACGGCCGCGTCGGAGCACAGCACGTTGCGCCACGCGCTCTTCACGCCGTAGTGGTCCAGGCACCAGAGCACGTGCCCGTACGGGCTCAGCTCAAGGTTCCTGGACTGCTCCTGCGCCGACAGCGCCTCGGCCAGCGGGCCGAAGTCGATTCCGTCAACCAGGCTCGACAGCAGGCTCACCGCCGTCTCCCTCAGTTCGGTCTCTGAGACCATCAAGCACCTCCTCAATGCCTACCTTCTGCCACTTCATTTGATCATATAGGCGCTCGCGCGCCTGCGAACGGTTGTGCGCCCACGGGCTGAACTGGTCGTCGATGTCGACGAGATACGCGCAGTCCTTGCCCTCGTCAAGACGCGCAAGACGCCCGGGGATCTGGATGCCCTCGATGCTGGACACGTCGCCGTCTGCACGTATCAAGCACCTGAGATGCGGGAAGTTACAACCCTGTTTGAACACCTTCGTGCTTATCACGTACCTGAGCGTGCCCTTGCCGAATGCAGCCCTCATGATGTCCAGCTGCTTGGCCGTCATCTTGTACTTCTTGAGGTCCACGTTCGGGTACTTTTCCTTCGGGAACTTGGCCGCCATGTCGTCCAGATCAGAGCTTCCGTAGTACGCCACCTTGAACCACGGCAGCATCGAGTTGAGCTGGATGCAGGCCTCCAGGGTGGAGCACATGATCAGGATCTGCCCGCCGTACACCTGCTTGAGCGCGTACACGAACTGCCTGATCGCGTTGTTCCTGGACCGGTTGATCCAGTACGACATGCGCTTCAGCATGACCTCCGGCAGCCCTGGGTTCTTGGCGATCGGCGGGCATCCGGCGCACGGCAGCATCACGTACTTCATCGGAACGACCATTCCGGCATCGACGGCCTCCTGGTACTCCATCTTCAGGATGGTGGGACCCAGGATGGACTCCAGCATCCTGCCGGACCCGTCGTTGCGCACCGGGCTGGCCGAGAACCCGAACCTGCGCGCCCAGCAGAACTGCATCAGCGCGTGCCCAGCCTCGTTATCGCCGACATCGTGGCACTCGTCGACCAGCACCAGCTGCGCCCAGTCCGGGCGTATGTTCGGCAGCGACTTGAGCGTGGTCACCACGACCCTCTTTCCGGCCGCGGTGTCCCTGCCACCGCCCATCACGCCAACCTCGCCGGGCACCATCTTGCACAGATACTCGTACAACGTGGCGACCACAGACGTGGACTTAGTCGTTACCACGATGCGCAAGGTCGGGTACAGGCGGCACAGCAGCGACACGATGGCCGACTTCCCCCAGCCCGTGTTCGTCTCGATTATGCCGCAGTCCGACGTGGCCACCAGGGCTATCGCCACGTCCTGCTGGGCCCTGAACTCGAACCCGTCCAGGGCAGACATGTCCAGCGGCGGACGGATCTCCGGATTGCGCCGGTCCACCAGCTCGTACTGGACATTGCGCTGCTCCAGCCACGCCTTCACGCGCGGCCACAGCCCGGGCAGGAAGTACGCGACGTCCTCCCTGCCGTCCTGGTGCGATATGCATGTCCGCTGCAGGCTGCGGAAGTTCACGACCTTGAACGCGCCGGCACCGTAGCGCTGGCGCTTCAGCTCGCGCTCCTCCCGCATCTCCTCCGGCGTCTTGCGCACCTTCAGGGTGTACTGCCCGAGCTGCTCCATCTCTGGGAGCCAGCCGTCGATCTCGACGACCGGGTCAGCCAGCGTGACCTTCATCGGCGATGTCTCCGGGACACTGTTCCGCCAGGGCCCTCAGCAGATCGGCCGCAGTCGCCAGGGCCGAGGACACGCGCTCGGTCGTCTTCGGGTCGGCGCGCCGCATCTCGTCGGTGATGGCGTCGAACGCGTCGTCCAGCATCGCAGCAACGAACTCAAGACGGCCGGCCAAGCGCTCAGCAAGTCCTTCGCACGCATTATTTTTCTTCTCTTCTTCCATGCCATTCTCCATGGCGCGCCTGTTTTCCGAAGAGCGGCGGCGGGTCCGCGCCTTTCGCCCGCCGTCGCCGGTATGCAAATATAATGCGGATCAGAAGATCCGCAACCCTACCCGAGAAGATTCCCGAGCTTTTCCTCAAGGACGTCCAGCGCCTTCAGCGGCTCGACCCAGTGGACGATGGAGCGGAGGCAGGCCAGCTTGACGTCCTTCACCCCGTCGTCGGTCCACGGCACGTCGTCCAGCATCCTGGCCGCGTCGACCGTGCCGCCGGGGCGGCCGTCCAGCCGATGCAGCTCCCTGCGGATATACCACCGCGCCTTCTCGATGTCGGTCCGCCACGGCACGCCCGGCTTGGCGCCGGCGCGGCAGACGTACTTGACCGCGTTGCCCTGGCAGAACGACAGCATCTCGCACAGCTCGATCGCCTCGAACGGAAGCGACTTGCGGTAGTGGTCCGGGTTGATCTCGTCGGTGACCTCCCAGAGCTCGAACCCGTCCACCGACTCGACGTCGTCGAACCGGTCGCACATGTCGTCCAGCTGGTCGAAGACGAGATCGCGCATCAGCCTGTCGTCGATGTTGTCGACGTTGGTCACCACGTGCATTGTACACACTATCCTGTAGTCTCTC
>Ga0326512_10004050_pt1 | contig 10674 bp, 20 predicted proteins | sample 1_2617_0518_D_FD_203652 | JGI IMG/M metagenome (GOLD analysis project Ga0326512, IMG submission 203652) | Bovine rumen microbial communities from UC Davis, California, United States - 1_2617_0518 | ecosystem: Host-associated > Mammals > Digestive system > Stomach > Rumen | place: USA...
ACATGGAAGGAGGGCTAAACGGATTGCCACACCAGCGCTGCGGCGCTGGTTCGCAATGACAAGGGCGGCCGAGCCGCCCCTATATGCTGCCGTAGGCTAAATGGCGAGACCGCCGGCTTTCACACCGGCACGATGCGGGTTCAAGTCCCACCGGCAGCACCAACGGGCGGAAACGCGGTCCGGGCTGCGAGTCTGAGCTCTTTCCGGGCTGACACCACCACAGATACTGCAAGCACCGGCTCCCCACGCCCGCCCTTACCAGTGAGAGACGGATTGCCACACCAGTGACGTCGGTCACTGGTTCGCAATGACGGCTTTCATACCAGCGCAGCGGGGCATAACCTCACGCCTTGCTTGAGGGAGCTGCGCTCTCCAACAAGTCCAAGCCTTGGACGGCGAAAAGGCTCCCGCCCGGCGTTTCTTATCCTGCGCCGGATACGGGCAGCGGGCTGACGACCCGTTATACCGTCTTCCAATATCGGCCGCGGGCGAAGGCAGGACGCGTCACGCCCCGGGGACCGCTCACCCCCGGCGCGCACACCTCTTTCATGTGTTTGCTCTTTTCTGTGTTTCCTTCCTATTCCCTCCTGCTGTTATCACGACGCGCCCTGTCTTCGCGCACGACCGACAAGAAACGGAGTTGAGACTATGATAAAGCCATATTCATCGGCCATGTTTGGCACGCCGGAGGGCGCGGTGCGCGCCTGCGTGGCGCTGATCGCCAGCGTGACCGGGCAGCCGGAGGAGCTGACCGAGCGGTATCTGGATCTGTACTACCAGACCCGCCGGGCGGCGGAGCTTGAGGCTGAGCGCGAGAAGTTCCTGCGCTCCTGGAACGCCGACGGCACGCTGACCGTGCTGGCCGAAGACGTGCGGTCTGCGGTCACTACTGAGAAGACGGATCAGGAGAAGCCGAAGGCGAAGAAGAAGGTCGACTTTGACGAGGTGCTCGCCTCCGCGAGCGCCGGAGCGAAGCTCCCCGGCAAGCCGAAGAACGCGCCCTATGGGAAGATCAAGGCCGAGATCCGGGACCGGTTCATCGCGCTCCGGGCCCAGGGCATGACCCTCGCCCAGACGGTGAACCTCTCGGGGAACAAGGTGACCGAGAACCAGATCCTCAACATCATGAACGGGAGCAAGGTCGGCATGGACGCGTACAACGCCCTCGAGGACGCCATGAACAAGTGGGAGAAGACGGTCAAGGCCGCCGACAAGGCTGATTCTACAACGGAATGAGGTGAAAGACCACGGAGACAAACTGCGGAAATCTTTATTATAACGCGAGAAAGACTGCGGGGCTGACGCAGGAGCGCTGGGCCGAGCTGCTCGGGCTCTCGGTCGAGGCCGTGAGCCAGTACGAGCGCGGGGTGATCCTCCCCACCGACGAGGTGGTGCTGCGCATGGCCGAGGCCGCCGGGCAGCAGATCGTCTGCTACTGGCACCTTTTGAACAAGTCCCGCGTAGCGGGGCGGGTGCTGCCGGAAATAGAAAAACGCCCCCTGTCGGAGGCGGTACTCCGCCTGCTGGTGCAGGTGGAAGACTTTCAGCGGTCCGGGCTTGAGGATCTCAAGCGGATCGCGGCGGACGGGAAGATCTCCGGCGCGGACGAGTCGATCGCCTACGAGGACGCGCTCGAGCAGATCCGGCTGCTGATTGAGGCAGCCTATGAGCTGCAGTACGCAGGGAAGGAATAAAAACGGATTGCCACACCAGTGCTGCGGCACTGGCTCGCAATGACAGGAGGCCACGAAGATGAAGATTTACACAAGTTTGCCGGGGCTCAGACCGCGACGTCTGGCGCTCGGCCTCAAAGCCACGAATCTCGCCGATGCGCTTGGCGTCAGCAAGCAGGCATGGTCCTACTGGGAGTCCGGCGCCACCATGCCGTCGTCCGGGTATCTGCCCGCGCTGGCGGAACTGCTGCAGTGCTCGATTGAGGATCTGTACAAGGACGAGGAGGAGACGCGGGCCGCCGGGCTTGGTGCCCCACGGGTAGGCGTCGGCCCCTACGGAGAAACGGAGGCGCGGGATGACGACGGCGCTGATTAAGAAACCGGAGGCGGCGGAGATCCTGGGCATCTCCGTGCGGACGCTGGAGAAGATGATCGCGCGCAGGGCTCTGCCCGCGTACCGGGTCGGCCCCAAGTCGGTGCGGCTGCGGCGAGAGGATATCGACGACTATCTGGAAAGCCACCGGGCCGCGCCGGTGATCCGCGCGGTCGAGACTGCCCGGCCGTGCCGGTACGTGCCGGGCATGAAGGTGGTATAAAAATGCCCTGCCGGGCGCGACCCCGGCAGGGCTGTAGTAAGGGCACAAGGCCCAGACCACGAAGACAAGAGTATTATATCACGGCCTTGTGCTTTTGACAAGGAGTAAATCATGAACGAAGAAACCACGAAGACAGCGGCGGAGGCGGTAAAGCCCGCCTTCTGGGCGGTGCTGCCGGCGGCGGTGCGCTATGACGAGGAGCTGCCGCCGAACGCCAAGCTCCTGTATGCGGAGATCTCGTCGCTCACCGACCGGCGCGGCTACTGCTACGCCAGCAATGAGTATTTCACGCGCGTCTTTTCCCTCAGCGAGCGCACGATCCAGAACCTGCTGAACGCGCTCAAGCGCGGCGGCTACGTCCGGATCTCGGACGGCAGCGGCGGCAGCGGGCGGCGGAAGATCTTCGCGGGGCTCAATCCCCTGCTGGACAACCCCGCAGAAAATTGCGGGGTAACCCCGCAAAAATTTGCGCCCAACCCCGCAGAAAATTGCACCCAGACTAATCTAAGTACCAAGAAAGAGACCAATCCCCCCAAAGCCCCCCAGGGGGCTGAGAGCGCGCCGGCGTGGAAGCCGGACAGATTCGCGGGACTCTGGGACTACTACCCACGACATACGAGCAAGCAGGCCGCTGTGAAAGCCTGGGATAAGCTCAGACCCTCAGATGAGTTAATCGCCAAAATCGGCAAGGCCCTGAGGAGGCAGAAAGCGTGGGACGAGTGGCAGCGCGGAGTCGGTATCCCCTATCTGTCGACCTACCTCAACCAGCGGCGCTGGGAGGATGACCTGAGTGATCCGGTCCTTCCCGCCGATCATGACGCCGAGCCCACGGGCGGGCGGAAAGATCTGGTGCAGCTATGAGCGGCCAGAACACGCCCGCCCAGGGCGGAGAGCTCACCATGTGGAGCGCGGCACAGCAGTCGGTCATCGGGGCGATGATGCTCGACGAGAGCTGCTGCGGCGAGGTGTTCCAGACAACGACGGCGGAGATGTTCTCCGATGGATCGCTGCGGCATATCTACGAGGCCGCTCGGCGGGTATGGCTGGAAAAGCGCAAGGTCGACCCGGTCCTCGTGGCCGACGCCTGCGGCAGCGACAGCTACACGCCAGTGATCGCCGAGTGCATGCGGCTCACGCCGACGGTCGCAAACGTGGAGGAATACTGCGGGCTGCTGGCCAAGTGCCTGCGCCTCTCCACGTACCGGCAGGCCGCCTACGCGCTGCTGGACGCCCAGACGGCGGAGGCCGCAGGCGAGATCTGGCAGCGGCTCGGGAAAGAGCTGATGGCCACGAAGAAACGCCGGGCTGTGCGCTATGCCGACATGCTGGAGGACTTCATGGACCGCATGAACGACCTCACCCCGCCCGACTTCATCGACTGGGGCATGCCGGAACTGAACGAGGCACTCACCGTGACGCACGGGCGCTTTGTGGTGATCGGCGCGGAGTCCAGCGTGGGAAAGACGGCCTTCGCGCTGCAGCTTGCGCGCAGCATGGCCAAGACCGGGAAGAAGGTCGGCTTTTTCAGCCTGGAGACCTCCGCGCCGGACGCGGCCGACCGCTTCATTGCCAACGCGGCCGACGTGCCGCTGCCGGCGATCAAGCACCGCCGCATGAGCGAGCAGGACTTTGTGCGGGCCACGCGCGAGGCCGAGGACATGTATGAGGCGCAGCTCGATCTGATCGAGGCCGCGGGCTACAGCGCCGCCGAGATCGAGGAGGACACCGTCGCGGGCGGGTATGAGGTGATCTTTGTGGACTACGTCCAGATCGTCCAGAACGACGCCGACGACGTGACGCGGCAGGTGCGCGCGGTGTCCATCGCGCTGCACAATCTCGCGATCCGGCTGCACTGTACCGTGATCGCGCTCAGCCAGGTGACGCCGCCGGAGAAAAGCAAGGTCACCGGGCGGCGGCGGGAGCTGAGCATGTGGGACCTGCGCGAGAGCCGCCAGCTCACCCAGGATGCCGAGGCCATCCTCATGATGGAGCTCAGCGATCCGGCGGACTACTCCAGCAACCGCCTGCTCACGATCAGCAAGAACAAGGACGGCCCCTGCGGGCGGATGTGCCTCAGCTTTGACGCGCGGCACATGCGCTTTGCATACGTTCCGCCCTTTGAGGATCCGGACATCACCGACGCGCGTGAGCGCAACGAGAAAATGGACCGGAACCGGGCCGCGCGGCAGCAGAAGGAACGCCGCAAGGCGGGGATCTCCGGGCAGGCGACTTTCCGGGAGCTTGACGACGACGAGGGAGGTGATCTTCCGTTTTGAGCTGCCCCTATGAGATCGGCGACAAGTTCCGATTCAAGCCGAGCGCGTACACCGAGAGCACAGCGTCCTACGGCCCCGCGCTGAACGTGCAGATTGTCGGCACGGTGGAGCGGATCCACGAGGCCCACCGCTGGTACCGCGCACGCTACGACACGCCGCAGGGCGTGCAGCATGAGACATTCAAGTATTAGAACGGATTGCCACACCAGCGTGCGCGCTGGTTCGCAATGACAAGAAAGGAGACCACGAAGACATGCGAACAATCAGTATAGCGAACTTCAAAGGCGGGGTCGGCAAGACCGTCACCGCCGTGAACCTCGCCGCGATCTGGGCGAGGGACGGAAAGCGGGTGCTGCTCATCGACGCCGACGCGCAGCACAACGCCTCCGATTTTTACTGCCCCTACTGGGAGGGCCAGACCCTCACCGACCTGCTCACCGGCAAGGCGGACCCGTACATCGAAAACGTCCTCGCGGACACGAGCTACGAAAACCTGAGCCTGCTGTGCGCGGACATGGGCCTTCTGAGGCTCGACCTCGCCGCGATGCTCAGCGGCGCCGAGTACGTGGATGGCGGACCGGAGAAGGCCCTGTTTGACTTCCTGCAGGCCGCAAAAGACGACGGCTTCGACGTCGCCGTCATCGACTGTCCGCCGAGCTTCACCGCGTCCAGCGTGGCGGCGCTCATCTGCAGCGATGAGGTGCTCCTCCCCGTGAAGGCGGACGCGTTTTCGCGCCTGGGTGCCATGGAGCTCATCCACCAGGCCAAGGGCCTGCGCTATTACAACATCGCGCCGCGCTTCCGGGTGCTGGCCACGATGGCCAACCGGACGCGCCTGAGCCGCCAGATCGTGGACCAGCTCAAGGCCGACGGCCTTGACGTGTGCGAGACCGTCATCCACGACAGCGTGTGCTGCGGGGAGAGCAGCTACACGAGGGTGCCGCTTTACGAGTACGCACCCGGCAGCCGAGCGGCGCAGGACTATGAGCAGCTTGCGAAGGAGGTGCTCGGGGATGGCTAAACGCGCATTTGACCTCGGGGCCGAGCTGCGCAAGGCCGGCGGGCCCACTGTGGGCACCGACCGGGAGCAGATCGAGTACATCCCCATCGAGCGCATTGATCCCGATCCGGAGAACTTCTACAGCCTGGACGGGCTGGATAAGCTCGCCGGGAGCATTGAGCTCGTGGGCCTGCAGCAGCCGCTGCGCGTGCGCGACGGCGAGCGCGGCCATGTGATCATCGTCTCCGGCCACCGGCGCCGGGCCGCCTGCATGATGATCCGCGACGGCGGCAGCGATATGTTCAAGGCCGGGGTGCCGTGCATACGGGAAAAAGCGGCGGAGCTTCCCGAGATGCAGGAGCTCAAGCTGATCTTCGGCAACGCCCAGACGCGTGTCATGAGCGCAGCGGAGATGAGCCGCCAGGCCGTCAAGACGCGGGACCTGCTCGCGCGGCTGCGCGATCGGGGCTATGACTTCCCCGGGAGGACGCGGGAGCTGGTGGCATCGGTGCTACAGACCAGCGACTCGCGCGTCGGTCGTCTGACCGCGATCCGCGAGAAGCTGGTGCCGGAGCTGCTGACGAAGTTCGACGCCGGAAGGCTCGGCGAGACGGTGGCATACCGCCTCAGCCAGGAGGACCGGACGACGCAGCTCAAGCTCGCGATCCAGCTCGGCCCGGCGGTGGCGGAGCTCAACAAGGAGACTGTGGAAAAAGTGATAGACCAGGCGAAGAAGCCGGCAGAGCCGAAAGAGACGGATTGCCACACCAGTGCTGCGGCACTGGTTCGCAATGACCAAACCGAGGCTGAGTACAGCGCCGTCGACGGGCTCAAGAAGTACCTCGACGCGAGGCATGATGAGGACGCGCGCTTCTGGAAGTACATGCAGGAGGCCGCCGACGACCTCATCAAACACAGCTTCGCCGCCGGGGCGTTGCCGAACCGCAAAGACAACATCGACATGCTGCGGCTCGACTGCCGCAATGCGTCCGTCGCCGGGTACGCAGCCGACTGGCAGGGCAGCAATAAGGGGATCACGCTTAAAAGTCTCCGCCGCGACGGAGGGACCTTCCGCACCTGGACGGAAGCCTATGATGCGCTGGCTGCCATCGCCATCACGCGCTGGCGGACGGTGCTGACGGAGGAACGGCGCAAGCCGAAGGACGGGCCGCCGAGGGCGTCGGCCCCTACAGACACGGTACCGACGTGGATGACCGGGGAGCCGAGCAAAGACGGGCGGTATCTGTGCCGGGTGGACATGGGCCTGCAGAATCTGCATGAGCAGACCTGCGAATACAGGAACGGGGAGTGGATCTGCTTCGGCCGGCCGATCAGCGAGGTCGGCAAGGTCGTGAGCTGGTGGCCGCTGCCTGAGAGGGGGTGAGGACATGACCATCGATGTAATGTGCTCTTGCTGCGGAAACCATAAGAAACTCTCGAACGAGAGAATACAGGACACGGTAAACCTGATCCATAGCGGCTGGGGAAGCTGCGGATCCGCGCTGTATTGCCCTGAGTGCTCAAAATCATGGAGAGAGCGGAATGGCAATCGCAAAATGGCAGATGAACGTAATACATTCCTTGTGATCATGAATCTGTTCTTCAACTCAAAGAAGGCAGAGGAGGGCGAGACATGAAGATAATCACCAGAAAGAAGCAGGTTGAAATTGCCAAACAGCTTGCGGCAATCTATTACACGGCTGTGCATTGGCAAGACGAGGAATGGGAAGACTTTGTTAAGTGCATCGTTGGCAACTGCGCTGATATCGCCTTCGCCATAGGCGGTGCTCGCATGATGACGATTGAAGTCCCCGCACTTGTCATGGAATTGAATCGACGTTTAGGCAAGGCAGAGAAGGGCGAGGCATGAGAGACTTCAACACAGTTGTGTCTGACCTCATTCGGAAACTCAGCCTTTCCTGCCAGAAAACAGATGGCGAGATTCTGTGGTATGAGGGGACGCTTGATGTGCTTGTCGAGTTCCTCTCCATACTCCATCAAAAGGCAGAGGAGGGCGAGACATGACCATCTTCCCCTGTTCCCGCTGCGGCGGGAGACCGGAGATCCTCCCCGGCGAGGCGACGGCGGTGATCCTCCGGCACAAGTGCCCGCGCGGCAGATCTCGCGAGACCGTGTTCGTCGGGCCCAGCCGGGACGAGAACACCCGCGACGCGATCTACATCTGGAACGAGCACAACGCCCGCGACAATCCGGCATGGTGGCCGGAGAGGTATGATTACCTGCGCAGGACATGCAAAGCGGCAAGGAGGACGGAGGAATGAGATATCTCAAACGCGGGGATCCGTGCCCGCTGTGCGGGCAGCCGATCCAGACGGACAGCTACGAGGAGCTGGAGCTTCTGAGCTGCATCGCCTGGCTCATGGACAACGGCCGGATCACCGGCTGCGCCGAGGATGAGGAGGGTGACGCCCATGACGCGGATCCGGATTGACGGCCCGAAGGTCAAGGCCATGATCAAGGCCCAGGGACTGAAACAATGGTACATCGCCGACAGGGCGGGAATGTCTACCGGCCACCTCAGCAACGTGCTCAGCCGCAGCAACGCAAGGCTGCCGACGATCCAGGCCATCGCCGGCGCCCTGCGCGTCCGGTGGCAGGACATCGTGACAGAGTGCGAGAGCGAGGAGGCGCGGCAATGAAGACGAACCCGCGAAAGCGGCCCGCGTCGGAGGCCGACGTCAACCGCGCCCGCCGCGAGGGCTGGGTCGAAGGCATCCGCCTGACTGAGGCGCTGTATCTGCTGGCCATCTGCGACAAATACCCGGAGATGGACGCGGTCGCCATCTATAACGAGGTCGCCGAGAAAACCAAGAGCACCGACAAACGGTACTTCACCACCGCAGACATCCGTCGGACGCTGCTCGAAGAGTACGGAATCGAACTTATGGGCGGCCCGTCCAAGGCGATCGCACACAGACTGACATGAACAAATACTGCAACATCTTTTACTGCGACAGACAGCAGGACTTTGTGTGCTGCGCGACCTGCCAGAGCCGCGGGCGCTGCCGGAACCGCTGTCTCAATGACCCGAGCCGCTGCAGACTGGAAGACGTCAACCGGCGCGGCGAGAAGCCGAAGAAGGTAAACTACTGGAACATTGGCGAAGGAGGAAAAGAGCCATGCTTATAAAAATCGGAGACTGCTTTGTGGATCCGGAACAGATCCAGGCGGTGCGCGACATGTTCGTGCCGGCGCTGGATCAAGAGCCCACCATTGAGATCATCCTCGCAAACGGCGAGTGCTTCGAGGCGCAGGCCGCGATCGACGAGGCAGAGGCCGCGCTCATCGACGCGGGCGTGATCGAGAACCCGTACTACGATGAGCCGATCGAGGCGCTGCCGCTGAGCGCGGAGGAGCGGATCGAGCTTGAGGCCTTAGACTCGCAGGGCTTCGAGTACATCGCCCGCGACGAGGACGGGAAGCTCTACGCGTACCGGTGCGAGCCCGGACGCGAGGACGGCTACTACTTCTCGCCCGGCTCCCAGCAGCCCGAGCCCGTCGCCGGCGCCTTCGACTGTATCGACGCCGACGAGGCGTGGAGCATCCTGTTTTTGCTGGGCGAGTAATTCCCTACCCTTGACTTCGCGCCCCGTTCCGGGGTATCTTGTATAAACATCGAAGCGCCCTCCGCGGCCATGAAAGAATCGGAGGGCGCTTGCCCTATGAAGAAACGCAAACGGATCCTCGCCGGGTCCATCGGCATCGAATGCGACATGCCGGTGCGGCAGCGCGGCGACAGCCTCAAGGAGCGCGCGGCCAAGGCCAAGGCCACAAGCGCCGCCCAGAAGCGCATGAACCAGCTCAACAGCATGATGGAGCTGGAGCTGCGCCTGGCTGCCAACTTCCCGACCGCCGGCAGCGGGCTCGTGATCGTGCTGACCTACGACGACGAGCACCTGCCGAAGACCCGCAAGCAGGCGCAGCGGCGCTTCGCCTACTTCCTCAAGAAGCTGCGCGCAGAGCGCAAGGCCGCAGGCCTTCCCGCGCCGCGCGTGATCTACGCCCCCGAGGTGCTCACGAGCGAGTCCGGACGCTGGCACCACCACATCGTGATCGACAACACCGGCGACGACCTCACCATGGTCCGCCGCTGCTGGGGCTACGGATCCGACATCGACTGTGAGAAGCTGCGCGTCGATGAGGAGAAGAACCACGAGACCCTCGCGCGGTACATGTCCAAAGAGCTGCGCGAGGCGCAGGAGTACGAGTGCAGGCCGGGGCTGCACGGCTGGGGCTGCACCCGCAACTGTCTAAAGCCCGAGGTCGACGTCGTGCTCGTAGACGAGGACGAGCGGCTGGATCCGCCGCACGGCGCCACGCTCCTGCTTCACGAGACGCGCCGCACGGAGTTCGCCGGGTACGAGATCATCAAGTACCGGCTCGGCTCCGCTGCCTTCCGCCGTCCGCCCAGAGCAAAGCGGCGCCGGCGCTGACCTTTTTTAGATTTTTCAGCCTTGGAACCTATAATAAACTAAGCGCAAAAGAGGTGTTTCCCCTTGTCGTCTGACCGGATTTGTGGTACACTATTGGCAAGCAAACGGGGCGCCTGGTGCTGCCCCACATGCGGCGCGCGGCTCATCACCAAGGACGCCGCGACGACCGCAAGAAACCTTCCCGTCTACTGCCACAGGTGCAAGCGGGATGTATACGTGAACATCGACAGCGGCCTGTGCTACATAAGCCCGCGCCCGATCTCGCCAGTGTGCGATTGATCGGGCGCGGGCTTTTCGTTTTGCCATGAGTAATCCACGATATGCAAACGGCGCCTGGCGGAGGAAATGCCGCCAGCGCTTCCGGGCCATGAATGCCCCCTGCGGAATATGCCGGGGGAAATTGGGCCCCATAGATTACACCGCCCCCTCTGACGCGGGGCACCCTCTGAGCTTCGTGATCGACGAGATCAAACCAATCAGCCGCTGGCGCGAGTTCGGATACGACTCCCCTACCGCCGCCTCCCGGGACTGGGGGAACCTTCAAGCCGCTCATTGGTGCTGCAACGCACAAAAGTCGAACAAGATCAGCGTCGAGCCGGCGAGGATCCGGCGGCCGATCGTTCCGGACGGCGAGTGGTGAGTGGGGGGAGGTCCCCCGGGGCACCCCCAGGCGAC
>Ga0326512_10004051_pt1 | contig 10674 bp, 7 predicted proteins | sample 1_2617_0518_D_FD_203652 | JGI IMG/M metagenome (GOLD analysis project Ga0326512, IMG submission 203652) | Bovine rumen microbial communities from UC Davis, California, United States - 1_2617_0518 | ecosystem: Host-associated > Mammals > Digestive system > Stomach > Rumen | place: USA: California...
CGCTGGTGCTGCAATGTTCGGAGCGCGTGCTGTGTGCCAAGAACGCCGACTTCGACGGCATGATAGCCGGAGGCGGCTCGGCAGTCAGTTACGCCTGGTGGGTGTGGCGCAAGGGCTGGAGCGGACAAACCACGCTCGACTGGATAAACCACCCGTCGGCACAGCAGGCCGTGCAACTGGAACTTTTCTAACGAACACGAATTACACGAATTGAACGAATTATGATTGAACTCGACAAGATATACAATGAAGACTGCTTGCAGGGCATGAAACGCATAGACGATGGTGCGGTGGACTGCATCATCACTTCGCCGCCTTATGACAACATGAGGACATACGACGGCGTTGCCGATACGTGGAGCTTCGATAAGTTCAAGGCGATTGCTAACGAGTTGACACGTGTACTGAAAGATGGTGGCGTTCTTGTTTGGGTCGTAGGTGATGCCACTATTGACGGAAGCGAAACAGGCACATCGTTCAAACAAGCACTCTACTTCAAAGAGAACTGTGGACTGAACCTCCATGATACAATGATATACATAAAGAACGGCGGCATCAATCGCGGCTCATTGCAAGCATATCAGCAGAAGTTTGAATATATGTTCGTATTCGCCAAAGGCAAAATCGGCTGCTACAATCTCATCAAAGACCGCAAGAATAAGTACGTTGAAGATAGGATTAAACAGGTAAGACAAAAGGACGGCACGTATAAGGAACAGCACTTCAAAACATCGGAGTTTGGAGTCCGATATAACTATTGGATTTATGACACTGGTAAGCACAAAGGCGAAGTGTTCGACCATCCTGCGCAGTTCCCGACAGACTTGGCCGTTGACCATGTTCGTTCTTGGAGCAACGAGGGCAATGTAGTTCTCGACCCCTTCATAGGCTCAGGCACGACGGCTGTGGCGGCTCTGATGGAGAAGCGCCACTTCCTCGGCTTCGAGTTGAACAAAGAATACTACGACATCGCGCAAGGTCGCATCGACGAGGTGCTGCGCAATCCCACGCTGTTCTAAATTCGTGAAATTAGTGAAATTCGTGGTCAGAAAAATAATCCGTAAAATTCGTGTAATTCGTGGTCGGGAGAAGAGGCAAAAAGGCATCGTCACGTGACAATAATAAAAACGATATAAAGATATGGGTAAGAAAAAGAAGACTGGCTGGGACCAGTTCACTACGTTTGAGGACTTTGCCAACGCCATGCGTGAGCGGTCGGGCACGAACGACAACGGCGAGCAGGACGGCGACGATATTGTCAAGCTGGAGAACTTCGTCGTCACCGAGAAAGTGGATGCCTTTGCCAATGCGTTTGCGGCAGGCAGCGAAGACCGCTACGACGAACGGTTCGACGATGCCCGTCTGCGCGAGTTCTTTAAGGCTTACGTCTGTCCGAGTGGCGACCCGCTGGTGCTCTACATAGAGATGCTGGCCACCTACGGCTTCCGCCTGGAGGTTGACACCGTGACGTGCGAGCCCTGCATCTTTGTCGTCAGAAAATAATCAGAGCAATATGTCAGAAGCAAGAGACGTATATATGAACCGTGTGCAACAGCGCATCTTCCTGGCCGCTGCCAAGGACGTGCGCCTGTTGGCTGCCAGACGCTTCGGCAAGACCGACGGCGGCATAGGGCCGCGCATCTGGGCCACCTGCGAGACCATGCCGCAATGCACGGGCGCCTTCCTCGGCTCGTCGCGCAAGCAGCTCTACGCCCGCACCATCCCCGGTGTGATAGCCGCCATAGAGCGTTTCTACGGACTGAAGGAGGGCATACACTTCGGTTGGGGCCGACCGCCGAAGAACGTGCCCAAGCCCATCATCCGACCGAAGTCATACGACAACTATATGTGGTTTGCCAACGGCGCGACGGTGGCGGCTGCCAGTCTCTCGACCATCGGCAGCGTGAACGGCATGACGCTCAACTTCATCATTGCCGACGAGTGCAAATTCCTGCCCAAGAAGAAAATCGACGAAGAGGTGATGCCTGCGCTCTCGGGTATCGTTGACCCGCTGAACCGCCCAGGCTTCTCCGAACAGAACCCCTATTATAAGAGCACGTTCTTTTGCAGCGATGCTGGACTGACCTCGAAGTCGAACTGGTTGGCGGCAGAAGAGAAGCTGATGGATACCGTGATAGAGCAAGGCCCCTGCAAGGGCATGACCTACCTTCAGGTGCAGAGCGAGCTGGAGCACTATGCCGACCGCTGCATGTACTTCAACGAACTGCTGCGCTCGGCGAAGAAAGACGGCCACCGCGTGCAGATCGTCTCGCCAGAGCAGCGGGCAGTCATCCGCGCACTGGCCAAGAAGGTGATGGCCAAGGAAGGCCAGTTCCGTATCATCCCTCCGCAATGCAAGACCATCACCGAGAACGTGTGCAAGATGCTTGTAGCCTATCATCTCATCGACGAACAGGATGCCGAACTACTTTTCGACTGGCAGTATCTCATCACTGAGGAAGAAAAGATGGAGATGTTCGCCATCCGCTCGTCGAAGAAGTATCAGCGCCACATCAACGACCTGCGCTGCTCCTCGTTCTACTTCGTCCGTGCATCGTCGCTCGACAATATCGACATCCTCGGCGAAGACTATATCAGAAGAATGAAGCGCGACCTGCCACCCGTCACCTTCATGGTATCGGTGCTCAACATGAAGCTGGGGCGCATCGGCGAGGGCTTCTACTTCAACTTCGACCCTGACATACACTGCTACCTCGACGACGGCAACATGAAGCCTGTGGAAGATTCCTACAAGGTTCATTTTGGCAAGCAGATTGTAGGCGGCACCGCCTACGACACCGAATACGAAAGCCCCGACTTCGACTACCTATCCGAGACCAACGACTGCTCCTTAGACGGCGACTGTCTGGACGAGGAAGACCTGCACATCGCCTTCGATGCAGGTAAGATAGTCAACTGGATAGTCACAGGTCAGCTCTACAAGCGCCAGGGCGAACCGTCGGAAACGCTCAACGTCATTTCCTCGATGTTCGTCAAGGACGGCAAGATGGTGCAACATCTTATCGACGAGTGGAGCCGATACTACGAGCCCCACCGCAAGAAGAACCGCAAGGTGCATTTCTACTACGACCACACGTTCAAGTTCAAGCCTACGGGTGTCTATACCGACGACATCAAGGACACGATCATCAAGGAACTGAGGAAGCACGGCTGGGACGTTGACCCTATCTTCATCGGGCAGACGTGGCCCCACAACCAGCGCTACCGCGACATCGGCGAGGGCATGGCCGGCTTCTCATATCCTGCCGTGCGCTTTAACAAGGCCAACAACGAAGCCCTCTGTGCCGCCATTGAGAACTGCGGCATCCGACTGGCCTACAGCGGTCCGAACTCAACAGTAAAGAAGGATAAGATGGGTGAAAAGCTCGCCACCGACGCCGAACGCTCCACCGAGGGCGCCACCCCCGAAGAACTCCGTACCGACGGCACCGACGCCTTCGATACCCTCTACATCGGTGTGCGCCACTACCGCAACGGCTCACTCGGTGCCATCTTCCTGCCCAGCGGCCAGTAGTCTGTACCCACCCACAGAAAACTTTCCGTTACCTTTGTCGTAGAATGATTACACAGACAATACAACACATAGATATCTCCCTGCCCCGAGGGTGGAACCAGTGTTCCACTCCACAGTTGGAGCTGATAGCGGCCTGCATGCTGCGTCATATCGCCTTGCAGGATCGCTATCACCCCTTCGACTGGACGAAGGTAAAGACTGAACTGTTCTTCTTGTTGGCAGAGGTGGAAGTTGTTGATGAGCAAAACGACCCTGTTGACGGCGATCCTGAATACCAACACCATGTGTATATATGCAGAAAGGGCGGCAACGAATTTCCGATGTACGTCTGGCAGGTCTACTCCATGATTGACCAGCATCTTTCGTGGGTTGATGATCCGAAAGCCAAGCCGCTCATTATCTTCCCTTATAAGCAACTGCTGAGCGCGTGGCAGTTCTCCCGCCACTTTCCTTTTATCAAGAAACGCTGGCTCGCCCCAGGCGAACTGCTCCAGGATTTCTCGTGGCGCGAGTATCGCTTCCTGCAAGACTATATGGAAATGTATATACGTCTGCAGAACCAGATAGCAAAGATGCAGCAGGGCGCAACAGACAAAGACCGCCTCGCCGAGCTCAATCAGCAGATGCTCGACGCAAGAAACCATTTCCTTGCCGTGCTTTTCAAGACAGCCGAGAAGTCGTTATCCCGTCATAACGTCATAACGAAAAATATTGGCGACGTGCAGTGGCAGGTCATCCTCTTCTGGTGGTCGGGCATGATGCACTATCTGCAGCAACAGTTCCCCCATTGCTTCAAGCAGTCGAAGACCAAGAGTAGCAAGCGCCCGCCGCTGCCCATCGAGCTCTATCGCAATATCATCACCACCGTACAGAAGGAGAGCAACGGACTGACCGAGGACGAGGTAAACGGCCAGACCTTCTACATCGTACTGGAGCACCTGGAGCGACTGGCCAAGCAAGCCGAGGAAATGGAGAAACTGAACCGCAAACACTAAACAACCGACAATGAACAGCTTTGAGCGACTGAAAGAGATATGCCGTGTGGCCTGCCACGAGCGCAATGCCTGTGAGTCGGGCTTTAAGGCGCTGATGAACGCTGAGACCATCCCGCAGATACTCACCGTGTGGCGACAGAACTGGGACGATGTGTATAAGTCGAAGTTCTCGGATATCATGGCGGCCAACATTGTAAGCGTGTTCGAGGAGTCGAGAGATATATTCCATGCCAACGAGGTCTACGTCAACGAGCCTGCCGAGAAAGGCTTGCTGATCATTAGTTCACCACAGCAGCCCGTAGAGGTGTCGGGCCGCGCCCACGCCTATCTGTTCACTGCTGCTGAAGTGACGGCACGTGGCAATGCGCAGGTGTATTGCCGTTACAAGGGTGCAGTGGTGGCACTCCACGACCACGCCTACGGATATTTCCAGGGTGGCACGGCTCACGTCTATGACTTTGCATCGGCAAATGGCATGTTCCAAGAGTGCCACACCTACAATGCCGCGCAGGTGACTGTCAATGGTGGCAAGGTGATAGACCACGGCCACCGACGCATAACAGTCTATGACGGAAACATCTACAGCGACCACACGCGCAACATAGAGATTGACGGACAGACACGGCTCTATCCGCTTTCGGAGTATAATAATATAAAGGAATAAAGCTATGCACAGCCACCTTGCCATAAAAATTGACGGTCACGAACTGGCCTTGAAGCCCGATCAGTCGATAGAATTTGAAGAGAAGAATCCGCTCTTCAACGATACCGAGATGTTCTCCTATCCCTTTGAGATGCCTTTCGACGGCAACCGCGTGTTGCTGAAAAACATGGACGATGTGGACAGCGACCTGCGTCCTATTGACATTGAGCGCAAGAAGGTTGTAGTGATTGCCGAGGGTCTGCCGGTCCGCAGCGGTATCGTCATCACGCAAGAGGATGAGACGATGGAGAGCGGCATGTCGATAAATATCGACGCCAGCACCCGCTCGTTCGACGACTTGATAGGCGACCTGGAGTGTCGCGACGTGCCGCTGAAGGACAAGATACAAGTGGGCGAGAAGATTGGCAACGTGTATGTAGAAGCCAGTTACCGTTATCGGGTGAAGATGCACTATCAGGACGGCAAGAAAGAGGAGTGGACGCAGATCCCAGTCATTGATGCCGATACCGCCAAGGGAACGTTTGAGCCGCAGGCGCTGGGCTTCTCATGGCCTGGCATCTGTCAGGTAACGGGAAACAAACAGCAGGCTGTTGCTGACGCCAGCAAGCAGCGCACCTACCCCGATGGTAAGACGGTGATTGTGCCGAAGGAAGCCAACGGGCGCGAATGCTCCACCTTCATCAACGTTTCGAGCGAATATGGCTCCACGGTCAATTCGCCCTACAAGGACAATAGCGGTACTACTATCGGCTGGCCTTTCTGCAATGCCCGCGTCTGCTACAAGCACATGGGGTTGAACGAGGACGGTACCACGTCAGATAGCATTATCGCACTGAAAGACGTGGGAACGGGTATTGACGATAAAGGCAATGTCTATGAGGACAACTACCCTTACTGGGTGCTCGATGCCGACCGTCAGCAGTCGGGGTTATGCTTCTACGTGCTCTATTTCCTCGACTGTCTGTTTGCGCATCTCGGTGTGCAGTTCGATAAGTCTGCCTTGTTAGAGATAGAGGACATCAAGCATCTATGCTTCTTTACTACTCACTGCAAGTACGACTCCATCCCCATCACCGACAGCAGCCACTCGTTCAACAACTTCAACGATATCAACCGCTGGCTCTCTTCACGTGGCTGCGGCGGTTCGCTGTCGGTCGACCCGCCACAAGTGAAGCAAGTACAGGAGTTCAAGTACAGAAAGAATGGTGGCGCTTGGAAAACGGTGAAGGTGGGAAAGCACCATTTACAGAGCATCGACATCGAGGCAACGCTCAGTGAGGTCACGGTCAGCGCCAACGTCTGTAAGATGATGGCCAATAGCGACAACTTCCCCGAAGCCAGTGTAAAGGAAGTACTCGACTCACTGGAGGCATCGTTCGGCATCCGTTTCCACTATGACTACGAGAAAAACAAGGTGACAGCCTATCTGCTGCGCCAGGTGTTTCGCTCCACAACCAATCCCATCGACTTCCAGGGCGAGGTGCTGCAGATTCACAAGATGTCTGAGAAGATAACAGGCTTCCGTATGAAGTACGATGCCGAGAGCACGGCCAAGGAGCAGCAGCAGTATGTGCGCAGACGCAAGACCGACTACGACACCGACTACGATTACATAGAATACCCTGCCGACCGTCTGGTGATTGACAAGACCTTCGCAGAGGTAGCCCCCGCTGCCAGTGCCACTAACATGAAGGTGTATGTCGATCTGACTACGGGCAATGCCTATCGCTTCAAGGTGGACAGCGACACGCTGTCACAGGCACGTCTGTTTGAGGTAGGAGCCTTGCATGGCGTCGAGGTGGGGCAGTGTTCGGCTGAATATGAGGACTATGTGCGTGAGTACGTCAGCTCGTTCCAGCCCGTGATGTTCAATCTCGTCAACTATGACCCCGCCCTCGGAACGGCCAAAGAGCGAAGCGGCACCTACAAAGGCGACGCCTACGATGTCAAGGATATTAAGACCAGAGAACCTATGCTGGTGGCCTACGTCGACGAGGACATGGAACACGAGTTCGTGGAGCAGAAGATTAACAACGTGCTCAGTAACGACCTTGTTGACCTGTATCTGACCGAGACGCTTTCGCTCATCGAATCGTATGACCCATCGCAGACCGACGACGGCAACTCGCCACTGCAGGAGATCGACTGGGGCTTGGCCGTGGCCATGATGCGCGGTGGCGGCACCAACATGGAAGTGCAGGAATACGACTACGGCTACGATGGGTTCAATAACTCCAAGTGGCGCACGGTGGCTGGCGAGTACGCACTGACCTGCGACACGATGGACCAGTTCGGCAACGAGTTCGACTACAACGGCATCTATTCAGGCATTGGTGACGGCGAGCGCTTCTCGCTAAAGATTGCCGCCTACAAGCCTTTCCGCTACAAGTACGTCAGTGGACGTCTCGTCGTATCGACTAATCCGGCAGAGTGGAGCGATGCCTCGTGGCTCATACCCTGCAACGCCGACATCGTAAACACGCAGACGCACAAGGTAGAGACCAAAATCCGTTCGCGCGGTCTGTTCGACACGTTCATGTCGGAACTGTGCTACTTCCTGCTGCACCGCAAGAAGTACAAGATAAAGGTGCTGACTACCATTGCTCAGTTGACCGACATCACAAATCACTGGCGTGAACTCTACAACATCGGCGGCAAGATTGGCTACATCGACAAGGTACACTATTCACTTTATGTAGACAAAGAGACGCGAGAAGCAGAGATAGACTTCTACGTCATCTGATTGTCTGTACCATCTGATTGCGCCTTTTTTTCTAATTTTGGGGAAAGAAAATAAGAAAATGGCACAAGCAATCGCATTCCACTCAGGATCACCGCTCCTCGGCTCGCCGCTGACATACGCGGTTATTCCGTCTGCTCACGGCAGTAACTACACTTTTCACCGCACGTCACTTGTGGTCTATGCAGGACTGGAAGGCGATGCGGACTATACTGATTTTCGGTTTTCAACGCCTGTCGAAAGTAGCGAAAGAGTACTGTTTGACGTGTCAAGTGCTTTACGTGCAGTAGCCGACCGATACGAGTACGAAGCCGAGCCTACTTTTCCCAAACGCTTCCCGTATGTAAAGTTCCGACTGGAGGCCTACGACGAGTGGATGGTCAACGGGCAGGAGACTGGTCAGCGCGACAGGCGGTACTACCCTTCGCAAGACACCTACTTGTATGCTTTTATTGGTTCGTTTAGCGACATGGAACGTCTGACCTCACAAAGCTCTATTGGTCGTGACCTTGCAGTATGGACCAGGAAGCCAACGTCCGTGACCGAGATTGTGCATGTCGGCAAGTCTGTCGTGCGACCGGCTTATTTCATGGCCGGTATGGGCTACGTGCAGTCTGTCAATGGAGGTGCTCCTGAAGTGCCAACAGAAGGACCTTTGTCCAAAGAATATGAAATATCAGAAGAAGGACTTCTTACCTTCAACGCAGGTACTGACGATGAGTTCTCGGTCTACGCCATCAGTGCTCCTCGCAATAGCTACGAAATACGCTTTATCAACTCGCTCGGATGTATGGAAAACATACACGTCAGCGCATTTGCCGACATAGGCGCAAAAATGAGCAGCGAGAAGTTTGTCCTTTCCAGACAAGAGACATTCAAGCGCTTCTCGCGTGGACTGACCATCAAGCAGCCCGCCCACGAGCAGTGGAAGCTGACCAGCGGGCCTGTTGATGAAGCCTGGGCACGATGGTATGTGTATGATTTTCTGCAGGTGCGCTGGGCATGGATAGGTATCAACGGCAATTACATACCTTGTCATATCATACCAGAAGACGAAGTGACGGTTGCTTCCAAAATCAAGGAAGGATACCTTGAAGTGCCGTTCACAGTGGAACTCGACATCGAAGGCTCACCGATAATATAAAAATATATCATGGGATATATCGCACAAACCAAAGACTACTGGATAGCGCCTAATGCTGTCTATATTACCTTGAATGCTCTTGGCGAGGCCAACCGCATCCAAGGCAGTGTTGCCAGCGGCACATCTATCATGTGCTGGATTGACGGTGTAGACGGATTAGGTTATACCAACGGACACGAATACAATACTTGGCCTATATCGCTATCGCCTACATACTTCAATAATAACGATCCTAAGTATGTCTATTGTGCCATACCGCGCACTGCAAGCATTGGCACGCAAGCCGTCATTGTATTCCCTTCCGAAAAACTCGACATCTACGGCGTGAATGCGAGCGGTGAGCAGATTGGTTCGGTCAACTATTACTACATCTTCCTGCAAGGCATCATCAGCGCCCCGTCGGGCAATCCGTTAGAGCGAGGCTGGGCCGCAAATATTACAGACTGGGGCCAACTCGATACCGCCGGTGGTCGTGATGCTAAACGTCTTTCCTCGGAGTGGTATGAATACTCGCTGGTCAGCGAGGTGGTGACGCTTTTGAAGGAGATAAAGATGCACACTACTTCGTGGTTTTCCAATCTTCGCCTTGGCAGTGACCGCCACAATCTCACTGGCGTGGCCACGGCATCAACCGCCGCCGACTTTATTGATAGCGACGAACTGGTGGCTACACCAAGTTATATAAACGCACGATCACTTTCAAAGACTCACGAAGATGTTGCTGCTGAATCAATAGGCTTCCTGAAGGGCCTCTGGGTCAAGGCAAAGGGGCTGTTCGGCTTCGACCAAGACGGTAACATCAAGGCCAACAACGTCGAGACCGTAGGAGATACCTATGTCGGCGGACTGCTCACGGCTCTACGCTCGGTCATCAACCACGCCCAGAGCGATAACTACACGGGAGGAGAACTGACCGGCACTGGCTGGCGACTGACGGCTGATGACGGCAGCGGGCACTCGAAGCTGGAGGTGGATAATATCGTGGCACGCATGAAGTTCGTGGCCTCGGTGCTTGAAGCCCGCAAGTACGTGGCGCTTGGAGGCAACTACGTCTACTCGCCTGCTGCCAGTGTCATCGAGCGGGTGGACTACATCAAGCACTATGAAGGAGAGACGCAGACAGGGCTGCGCGTGGAGTATGTTGGCGCCGGATGCTACGAGTACACGAGTGACATACATATGGCAAAGGGGCAGACCATTAACGTGACGACCGATAACGCAATATTGTATGTCAGACTCTCTGACGGTTCACAATTCCTTGTGCAGGGTGTTAACTCCGTAGAATATACTGCCACGGAGGACTGTGATGTGCGTATAGGCTGTTTCACAGCCGATACGAGATTAAACTACACCCTTGATGCCGTGGGGGTCATTCTCGGCTACGAGACGTTGAACATGCCGTGGATCCTGCGTAAGATGCCGATGTGGATGGCATCGAAGTTGATGTCGCGCAAGAAGATGGTGAAGACTACGGTGAGCGATGAGGACAAGAGTGCAGCGACGATGTTCCGCTGCTGGATAAAGGCTGATGACGGCACCACCCGCACCGTCAATACATGGCAGAAGGGTATGCTGGCACGCTGTCAGACGATGGAC
>Ga0326512_10004052_pt1 | contig 10672 bp, 10 predicted proteins | sample 1_2617_0518_D_FD_203652 | JGI IMG/M metagenome (GOLD analysis project Ga0326512, IMG submission 203652) | Bovine rumen microbial communities from UC Davis, California, United States - 1_2617_0518 | ecosystem: Host-associated > Mammals > Digestive system > Stomach > Rumen | place: USA...
GGTGGCTATTGCAGCGGGGTCCCACCTCTTCCCATTCCGAACAGAGAAGTTAAGCCCGCCTGCGCCGATGGTACTGCAATACTATGCGGGAGAGTAGGAGACTGCCCACTTTATATAAAGAAAGCCTTCTTGTCAATTACGACAGGAAGGCTTCTTTTTTGTTGTTATAGGAACCCCACCCTGACCCTCCCAAGGGGAGGATAAGTTTTGGGAATATTTGGAACTACGGGAGTTTTAGGTATAATGTGAAATGTGGTGGTTCTGTTATGGAAATAATGAAGATGACAAAATTATTGTTCATGTTTCTTATAAGTATCGTGCGCGACTTATTGTTAAATAGTCTTATTTTTCAAGTAAATCGTTTGCGATATTAATTATTTTTACTACCTTTGCATCGCAAACGATATAAAAGTATTTGTATTATGGAAAAGATTTATGATTTTAAGGCTCTTACGAGCAAAGGTAAGGAGATTAATTTCTCAGAGTTTAAAGGAAAAGTGTTGCTGATAGTTAATACTGCAAGTAAGTGTGGTTTTACTCCGCAGTTTGCAGGATTGGAAGAGTTGAATCAGAAGTATAAGGATAAGGGGCTTGTTGTGATAGGATTCCCTTGCAACCAATTTAAGGAACAGGACCCAGGGAGTGATGCTCAGATTGAGGAATTCTGTCAGCTTAATTATGGTGTGACATTCCAGATTATGAAGAAGATTGATGTTAATGGTCCTGCTGCTGATCCTATCTTTGAATATTTAAAGTCTGTTGCTCCTACTGAAGAGTATAATGGTTTGAAGGCTAAGGCTATGAAGACATTATTTAAGACTTTGAGTAGTAGCGTTGAGAAAGATAGCGACATCAAATGGAATTTCACAAAGTTCCTTATTTCAAAGGATGGTGAGACTATCAAGAGATATGCTCCTACAACATCTCCTAAAGACTTTGAGAAGGATGTAGAGTCAATGCTTTAAATAACAATGATAGATAAAGCCATTGTTATAATAATTTATCATTGATATAATACAATACTATATCATTGATGTAATACTATATCATTGATATAATACTATATCATTGATATAATAATATATAAGGTATAGATGCATTCAGAATTGCAACTTGATAATCAGGTATGTTTTCGTCTTTATACGGCGGCAAGACTTGTTATCCAGGCCTATACTCCGATATTGACTGGACTGGGAATTACTTATCCGCAGTATCTTGTACTGATGATTTTGTGGGAGAAGGATATGCAGCCTGTTAATGATATCGCTCACAGGTTGTTTTTGGAGACGAATACTGTCACTCCTCTCTTACAGCGCATGGAGAAGCAGGGCATTATTACTCGTCAGAGGGGTAAAGAGGATAAACGCCAGCAAATTGTTAGCTTAACAGAAGGGGGGAAGGCTTTGGAAGAGAAGGCATATTCGCTGATACCTTCCGGTATGCGTGAGAAACTTTCTGCCTGTCCTTTCGACCTGGATGATTATGTAAGCCTTGCCAAGCAGTTAGACACAATTATAGAATCGCTAAAAAATAAGTGATGACACAATGCAAAAGCACGAGTAGTGGGTTTTTTCCTATCTCGTGCTTTTGTATGTATTGTAGTTTCTGTAGAAAGACGACTGCGTATTATAACCAGACATCATTGCGATGTCTGTTTTTGTTAATGAAGGGTTGTCTTTCATAAGTTTTTCAGCATAAATTATCCTTAGTCGGTTAATATACTCTTTGAAAGTTGTTCCTTTGTCATCTTTTAGTGCTTGCAGCAGATATGTGCGATTTGTTCCCAGTTCGCGTGTTACCTGCTCAAGTCTTAAGTCGTGTTCCAGGAATAGTCTTTTTTCCTGCATCAGCTGGTCAAGTTGCTTACAGAGGTCTTTGTCAGTATGTAAATAGGTTTTATCTGCTGTTTCTTCTGTTTCTTTTGGGTAATGCATCATTACATCGCTTATTGTGAAGTGTTGATGCATGCCATACCATCCAATAAGGAACAGCAGGATGGTGAATGACAAGGACGGAATACTAAGCCACATGTTGTTTATGAAGTAGTATCTTCCTATGATGTTGAATATAATAGAACATAAGGATGTTGCAACCAGCAGATATAATATTATCGATATTCCTCTAACATCTTTATTTTCTGTATCAGCATAAAGCTGGTTGATGATTTCGTGATATTTTCTTATTTTCTTCGTACCAATAATAGCAACGATTATTACCTGAAGACAAAATATCAAGCGACAAATATGATGTGTTATTGCTAAAATTCTTGCTGAATTTTCGAGCTGTGCATACTCGTTATGATATAGATATTGATTGATGAAATCGGCATTTTCTTGCGTATTCATCGAGAAATATAGCGTTCCGCATATTATGCTTCCCAATATAGAAGGACCCAATAGCAATGTCATTATGCCAGGTCGCTTTGAATATGGTCTCTCTTCTGTCAGCTCGCTTATATAGATAAGGTACAAGGGATACACACATAGGTTCATAGCCACATAGATTGTGTCGCTGACGGGAATCAATTCTGTTTGTTTATGAAAGTATATCAGATGTCCCATATACAGCAGGGTAGTTGCGAAAGCCCATACGGTAAGCCATCTCATTGGCGAATTTGGACGATTTAATCGCTTCTGTTCCAGGAAAAGATTAACAGTTGTGAACAGACAAGCCATTAAAGGAGCTGTTGTAAGTAACATTTGTATCATAGTAGTCACAAAGTTACATTTTTTTATTGAAATATACAAGATTTTGCATCTTTTCTTGCCCATTGCATTGCTAATTTGCATTTTTGCAACAATGTTTTGTAAATATGCAATAAAATTTTGTTAACAAGTTTATACTTTTGTGCCAACGATATAATAATTAATGTGTTTTTATTCTATAAAATATATGTCTAACCATTAAATCTAAGCAATTATGAAGAAGTTTAATTTGTGGCTATTATTAAGCCTTTTTGTTTCAGCGTTTATGTTTACTGCATGTAGTAGTAGCGACAGTGACGGTGGCGGCGGTGGCGGTGATATCCCCGGTCCAGGTCCTGGTCCTATGACAATGGCAAAATTGTCAGGATTTGTATATGATAGTGGTGGTAACCCAATTGACGGAGTTACTGTGATAAGCGGTACGGCTTCTGTCAAGACAAATGCTCATGGAGCATTTACTCTTTCTTCAGTGAATGTAGTTAATGGTCGTTCGGTTGTAAAATTCTCTAAGCCAGACGGGTGGTATGCTGATGTTGTTCGCTCAGTTGAAGCTAAGGATGGAGACGTATGGGAAGTGTCTATGCCATCTGTTTCAGGTAATAATTTCGATTCAAGTACGGGAAAACTGTTGACTCGAGGTGGAATGAAGGTTGATATCCCTGCCAATTCCATAAAGACAACGACTGAAGAAGCTTATACTGGAAACGTTAGTTCAAGAATGGCTTATCTTGACCCGAACGATGATAACTTCTCTAGTATGATGCCTGGTGGTGACTTGGCAGCAACGGGTTATGGTGAGGTAGATCCAAGCAATCCTAATCCTCAGCTGATTAGTTATGGAATGACAAGTGTAGAATTGAGCAAGAGTCAGACTGAAGCTTTGCAGCTTAACGGCGAAGCAACGGTGACATTCCCTGCTCCTGATGGCTTGCAAGAACATGATAAAATTCCTCTTTGGGGATTCAATGAGGAAACAGGCCTTTGGGAATATGAAGGCGAAGCAACCAAGCAGGCAGACGGAACATATCAGGGCACTGTAACACACTTCTCTTGGCATAATCTGGATTATCCTGAGAAGCGTGCGACAGTTAAGGTTATTGTCAAGAATACTGCTGGAAATCCTGTTCCATTCCAAAAGGTTATAGTGGGTCAGATTCAGGCTACGACCGATGCTAATGGCGAGTTCTCAAGCAATGTTCCTACGAATACTCCGTTTGTTGTTACAGTCAAGTCAATAGACTATTCAAACTATACACCTGAAGTGGCGCAGAATGTTACAATAACCACAGCGGGTGAGGTCCGTGAGGTAAATATTGTTCTCCCATCTACCAGTAAAATGTCGGGTACCATTACCAATAAGGGTGCTGGAGCTCAGGTTAGTTTGAATCTCGTATATGGTGACAAGACTATTAAATCCGTTATGAGTGATGTTAACGGTAAATATGCAATGAACCTCCCATTGGGTTATACTGGTTCAGCTACGCTTGACATTCTGGCTGCTGACGGCACGGTATTCAAGAAGAATATCACATTGACTGGAGAGGACCAGGTAGTGGACTATGCTATTGATGCTCCGGAAACAGCCAAAGGCAATGTTACTTTCGAAGGTGAAAACATAAAGAAGACGTTGACTATTTCTGATTTCTCTGCATACACTTTAGGTGGTGTTGTTATCATGGGTAACCAGATAGAAATAATGTCAGGATTCGGCCATCATCATCACGGTTCTTCAACAGGTGAGCCAACGGCTAATATTTCTATAAATGGAGACTATGATCCAGGTCAAAGCAGCTATTCTGGCTACCTTGATGCTATGCGCTATTCTGAAGACTCTGAAGAGGGAATACATACCCAAAATGCAACCATAAATATTAGCCGCAACGGTAATGTTTTCGAGTTTGCAACGAGTGGACCAGGTAATTACTTCAGCTATTCTGCAGAAGGACAAGTCAATGCTTCTGGTACTGTCAATGGTAAAATAATATACAGTCTGCTTGCTGAGATTGCTGAGACAGGTGCTTCTACGAGCCCTGCTTCATGGGTACCAACTATGAGTGGCAAGACTCCTACGCTTGGTGCAACGATTGGTGACAATCCGAAACTTGGAGCCGGTTGGTATGTAGAATATAATAATGAGGAGACGTATGATGACTATATGACATTGGTTAACAGCGCTAAAGCAGCTATGGGCACGCCATATTATGTGGATGATGATGCAGATGATCCTTATTATAAGCAGTATGTCTTCATCAGTGGCAATCAGTATCTTTCAATAAATTACAATGGCTACTCTTCAACTCGCGAAAAGTTGTATATCAGTGATATCTTCGGTAGTCGTTATTCTGGTGGTCGTATAGTAATTCGTGCATTTAGCAATGTAACCGTACCATTCACTGAATTGGTTGATAGTTTTTTTAAATAATAAAGCAAAACAGGTAAGGCAATAGCCGGATAAAACTTTTATTTCATAGTGTTTGGGCGTCGTCATTTTTATGTGGCGGCGCCTTTTTTCTTTCTCCTTAAGTATTTTTTTCTTTTCTCCCTGATGGATTTTTCTTTTCCCTTAGGGATATTTTCTATTCAAGGCCTTTGAACATATGTTTCAGGGCCTTGGACAGTAGTTTCAGGCCCTTGAACATAAGTTTTCCTTAGGGGTAAATTATTTTTCCTCGGCAGAGAAATAAAAAAATCAGTAGAAGTAAGAATAATTTAAGTTCTATTGCCTGATGATTTTGGATATTTCAGAAAAAAATATTATCTTTTACCTACGGTTTAAGGTACTTCGTCATGGCAATAAAATAAAAAATTCTTTTTTTATTTGTATTTCTCACGACTTAATTGTACCTTTGCATTTGAATACCTTATGGGGAAACCATAAGGAACAATAAATAATAAGACTATGAAGATAGTAGAAATGGACGGCTATGCAGCCAATCCTGGTGATATCAGCTGGGAGCCTTGGAAGAATATAGAGCTTCCTGATGGCAGCAAATGTGAGTTTGTGATGTATGACAGAACGGCTCCTGAGTTGGTGGTGGAAAGAGCCAAGGATGCCGATATCGTGCTGACAAACAAGGTAGTGTTCTCTAAGGAAGTAATGGACAGCTTGCCAAAGTTGCGCTATATTGGTGTGCTGGCTACTGGATATAATGTTGTGGATACAAAGGCAGCAAGGGATAAGGGCATTATTGTTACGAATATTCCTGCCTATAGCACAATGTCCGTAGCCCAGTTGGCAATAGCCCATCTCTTGCATATTTCGAACAATGTAGCAGGTCATGATGAAGTGGTGCACAAAGGCGATTGGTCGATGAATCCGGACTTTTCTTTCCAAATTTCTCCACAAATTGAGTTGGCAGGAAAGACTTTTGGGGTCATTGGATTAGGCAACACAGGTACGGCAACTGCTCGCATTGCAGCCTCTTTGGGTATGAAGATATTGGCATTCAGCTCAAAGACTGAGGCAGAGATGTCATCACTTGGCATAGAAGGAATCAGGAAGGCAGAAACCCTTGAGGAACTCTTTAAGGAGTCGGATGTTCTGAGCCTTCATTGCCCATTGACTGAAAAGACGAAGCATATAATAAATAAGGAGACTTTGTCGCTGATGAAGCCAACAGCCATCATCCTGAATACAGGCAGAGGTCCGCTTATAGACGAGCAAGCCCTCGCTGATGCTTTGAAAAAGGGTAGGATATATGCTGCAGGTATTGATGTCTTGACTGAAGAGCCCCCAAGAAACGGAAGTCCGCTATTGGAAGTTGCAAATTGTCACATCACCCCACACATAGCCTGGGCCACTTTAGCTGCCAGACAGCGTCTGATGCAGATTGCTTTGGAAAATGTAAAGGCCTTTCTGCGAGGAGAGCCCCAGAATATGGTGCAATAAATAAGGGAAGAAAACGTTATTTTAGTATGACAGAGTTAAGCGATTGCAAGATAATAGAATTGCCAAAGGAAGAAGACCCTCGAGGCAGCCTGACATATATCTACGAAGAGAAACATGTTCCCTTTGCTATTCGTCGTGTATTCTATATATATGATGTTCCTGCAGGCAAGGACCGAGGAGCTCATGCCCACAAGGAATGCTGGCAGATGATAATAGCAGCATCAGGAGCATTGGAGGTGTATCTGAATGACGGAAAAGACGAAAAAGTAGTAACCCTTAATCGTCCATATCAAGGTCTGCTGGTGCCTCCAGGCATATGGGCACACGAAAGAGCTTTCACAACAGGAGCTTTATGTCTTGTGCTTGCAAGTCATGATTACGAAGAAGAAGATTATATAAGAGATTTTGATACATATCGTTCGATATACGGCAGATAAGAAGGCGGAGTGGGATTCCTTTGTAAGAGAATCCAAGAATGGCACTTTCCTTTTTATGCGCGATTACATGGAATATCATGAGGATCGCTTTGAGGACTATTCCCTGATGTACTATAAAGGCGACAAGTTGTTATCCCTTTTGCCAGCCAACAGAAAGGGTGAAGCCTTGTGGTCGCATCAAGGTTTGACCTATGGAGGCTTTGTGTTGACCAACAAGGCGCATATAGTAGAAATAGGCGAAATATTTGATGAAACCATACATTTTCTGCATGAGGCAGGCATCAAGGAATGGTACTACAAACAAATGCCAACCATTTACCACAAGCAACCATCGGAAGACGACAGCTACTGGCTATGGAGAAATGGGGCAGAAATAATAGAATGCAACCTGATGTCTGCAATAAATCTTCGTTCAGAATTACATATTTCCCCAAGGCGTTGTACCTATGCGAACAAACTGAAGAGAGAAGGGTGGGAGATAGTATGCGATTCGGAAGGCCTTATGAAGCAGTTCTGGACGGTTCTATCGGACAATCTTCGTGAAACATACAATTCAAAGCCTGTGCATACTATTGAGGAAATGGAAAGACTAAAGAGCCTTTTCCCCCAGAATATCTTCTGCTATGGAGTTGTAAGCCCTGAAGGAAATCTGGAAGGAGGTACTTTAATCTACGACTCATCTCAGGTGGTTCGTACACAATATATATCATCTACTCCTTTTGGAAAAAAGTCTAAGGCGCTCGATTTGCTGCTGTCGCATGTTGTAAATCATTACAGGAATGAAGGCTATGAGTACTTCGACTTTGGCACCAGCATGGAAGATGATAAGGTGCACTTGATGGAACCGTTGATACAACAGAAGGAAGGCTTCGGAGCACGAGGTATAGCATGCAGATTGTATAAATTGATGATTCGCTGAGACATGATTATACAATTACAGATACTGCGCTTCATATTTATAATGCTCATTGTGTGTTCCCATTTGAGTATTTTAGGCTTTCCCCATTTCGAAGCTGGAGGAGATAGTGGCGTTGCTTTTTTCTTCATATTAAGCGGATATCTCACGATGCGTCATTATGGAAAAGCATTAGAACAAGGAGACTTCCGTCACAAAGAATATCTGTTAAAACATATTAGGAAGATATATCCATTATTTTTCCTTTCATGGTTAATGGCTGTTCTGTTGAAGCATAATGTGCAAGATTTTTTATATGCCCTTCCTTCACTGCTGTTGATACAAAGTTGGATTCCGCTACATGCTGTATATTTCGGAGGTAATGCAGTAGCATGGTTCTTGTCAGTATTGTTGGCAGCATGGTTATTCTTACCTTTATTATACTTAATAGTAAGTAGCAGATTGGGGATATTAGTATTATTGTTGCTCTATTCTTTGTATTGCTACTACATTTCTGAAGATGATATAAATGCTTGGCTATATATCTTTGCTCCAGTTAGGCTGGTGGACTTTATGCTGGGAATGTGGCTTTGCAAGTTTGTTGGGAATAAAGTAATTAATACTAAGGAATCCTGTTGCCTATTCCTCATTGGAATATTATGTATGGTAGCAGCTATCTGGTTCTATAATGACATAGAGTCTCATGTTAGAAACGCAGCTATCTTTTGGCCTTCCATTTTGATGATAATTCCTACAGTATCATCGCTTCCACCGATGCTTGATAAAGTGATGAGACAAAGATACTTTGTGATATTGGGCAACTATACTTTGGAGATTTTTCTCTTTCATGTTATTGTCTTCCAGATGATAGCTATAATAATCAGACGCAATGGACTCATCATATAAGAAACTGTTGAAGGTAATGACGCTATTTGGTAGCGTGCAAGGACTGAGTATCGTGATGAATTTGGTTCGTGCCAAGTTTGCTGCCGAATTGCTGGGGCCTGCTGGAGTAGGTCTGAACTCCATATATAACGAAACCCGCGAGTTCATCCACTCCACAACAAATATTGGAATGGATCAGAGCGGAACGAGGGAGATTGCCAGAAATAGTGATACAGAGAACCTTGCAGATTCAGTTACGTTAACTCGCTCCTGGATAATGATTCTTGCAGTTTTCGGCATGCTGGCTACAATTGTCTTTGCCTATCCTTTGTCATGGATGCTCTTTTCAGATGACAACCACATCTGGCAGTTAATTATGTTATCGCCAGCAGTTGCCTTCTCTACCATCACCTGTGGCGAAATGACAGTTTTGCGAGGCCTGCAGAAGATGAAGACTATAGCAGGAGTGTCTGTACTACATGTAGCTCTTGGCATAGCAACAACTATTCCGCTATATTACATCTGGGGAATGGATGGCATCATTGCAGCATTAGTGCTGATGACATTCTCCCTTGCTGTTGTCACAATGATATATTCGTATAGAGCCTTTCCTCCAAAGTTCTGCTTCGCCAAAGTGTTTCTTGCCAAAGGGCGCCAAATGCTTGTGCTGGGATCCTCATTTGTCGTGGCTGGCTTTATAGCAAACCTTGGAAAACTGGGCGTAAAAGCATACATAAATGTGAATGGTTCTTTGGATGATGTGGGCTTATATAGTGCAGGATTGACATTGACACTGATGATTTCAAATGTTGTTTTTGCATCATTAGAAAACGATTTCTTTCCTCGCCTCTCAAGCATCTTTAAGGATAAAAACCAAAGACGGCTTGCAATAATTCGACAGACAAAACTTGGGCTGGCCATTATAATTCCTATAACAATAGTTGCTATAGCCCTGATGCCTTGGGCGGTTCCAATATTGTTAAGTGATGAATTCTTACCAATAGTGCCAATGGCTCAGATAGCCTCGATAGGACTTGTCTTTAGGGCATTATATCTTCCTGCTGCTCTTGTACCAATGGCAGCAGGAGAACCTAAGATATACTTATTGCTTCAGGCTGTTTCATATATGAGTTTCGTCCCAGCAGTAATATTGGGCTATCACTATGGAGGAATTACTGGAACAGGTGTTGGTTTGTTGATAAACCATGTTATGGATGTGCTGGTTAATCTGACAGTATTAAAATTGAGGTATCTATGAAAAAGATAAAATCAGTCATAAGAGACATTTTGCCTTATAAGTTGATTGCGGAGCGAAAGCGCAACAAGTTTTGGGATGATGCCACATCAGTGAAAGAAAAAGCAGAATTGAGCGAAGAATGTCTCTTTGATAATATCATATCAATAGAAGGCTTTGGTGCTACTGGCTCAAGTGCTGTGATAGACTTGATAAGGGAGTATCGTGATACTGTTGCTATTGGAACAGTAGATCCGGAAGGAAGTCAAACATCCCCCAAGGAAAGCAAATGTGAAATAGATATATTGCGCTATACAGGTGGCTTATACCAGTTGGAGCGTTGCTTTGACGAAAGCCAGAGCCAAAACTACTTTTGGAGAGATGCAGCAGTAAAGCAATTGCTTGATGTGATTTATTTCTCACCATTTTATCGTGATTATCCAGAACTTCGTCCTTATTTCCACACATTCGTAAAAGAGATATTATCAAATAAAGTTAATGCTGCAGAAGGAAGTCCGATAAACCACCTGATGGGTAGATACTATGATGCTTCGGATATCTATTACCTCAAACATATGGCAGTAGAGGAGTATCAGAATCTATGCAGAAAACTTCTCAACAGCATTT
>Ga0326512_10004053_pt1 | contig 10671 bp, 6 predicted proteins | sample 1_2617_0518_D_FD_203652 | JGI IMG/M metagenome (GOLD analysis project Ga0326512, IMG submission 203652) | Bovine rumen microbial communities from UC Davis, California, United States - 1_2617_0518 | ecosystem: Host-associated > Mammals > Digestive system > Stomach > Rumen | place: USA: California...
CCACCGTTGAGATGTTCGGGTGTGATGGTCATCTTGGCGCGTGCATACCCCTCTCTGATTTCAATTAATTCGGCTCCGGCATGTACGGCGAAGCGATCCTTTTTAAAGAAGTCTATCAGTGTCATAGCTGTGTTTAATTTTGTCTTAGCGGTGCAAAGGTAACATATTTTATATGATTCCGCAACATTTGTTTCATTGTTTTAACTTACATCATTCTGCCTAACTGTCAGAAACTGTGTAACTTTGCACCAAAAAGCAAAGATAAGTTTATGTGGATGTTTATCTTTTTATTATTGCCCCTTTTAGGATTGCTCTATATCGGATGGCACATCTGGGTGTTAGTACCCCTGTCGGCATTGTGGCGAGTGATGATTACAGGCGGAATGCTGGCCTCATTTCTCATGTTGTTTCTTAACATCGGACGTTTCATCGACCGCATGCCTATGTGGCTGGCCCGCTTCAGCTACGACGTAGGCTCTTCCTCTCTCTTCATCCTACTCTATCTGGCCCTCATCTTTATTGTGCTCGACGTGGGCCGTCTTCTTCATCTTCTTCCCCGCCAGTTGCTGGTTCAGAATGTCTACACAACCATTGCCATCACGCTCTGTCTGTTTGTCGTGTTCCTGGCTGGCAACGTTCACTATTATCACAAGGAGCGAGTGACGTTATCACTGCCAACGAACAAGGCATTTGCTCGTCCCGTGCGCCTCCTGCTGGCCAGCGACCTGCATCTGGGCTATCACAATCCACGCAAGGAGCTGAGCCGATGGGTCGACATGATCAATGCCGAAAAGCCCGACCTGGTGCTGATAGCAGGCGACATCATCGACATGAGCATGCGCCCCTTGCAAGAAGAGAACATGGCCGAAGAGCTGCGCCGCATCGAGGCTCCCATCTACGCCTGTCTGGGCAACCACGAATACTACAGCAGCGAGCCTGCCGCCGAGCAGTTTTTCAGCGACGCGGGCATACACCTGTTGCAAGACTCATCGGCTGTGGTGGGCGACCTGTGCATCATCGGGCGCGACGACCGCACCAACCTTCGTCGCAAGCCCGTGGCCGAGCTGGCCGCCAAGGCCGACATGCAGAAGTACACCATCCTGCTGGATCATCAGCCCTACCATCTGGAGAAGGCCGAGCAGGCCGGCATCGACTTTCAGTTCAGCGGTCACACCCACTACGGCCAGGTGTGGCCCATTTCGTGGATTACCGATGCCATCTACGAGTGTGCCTTTGGCAGTCATCAGCGCGGCAACACCCGCTATTATGTCAGTTCGGGCCTAGGCATCTGGGGCGGCAAGTATCGCATTGGCACCCGTTCGGAATACGTGGTGGCCACGATAGCCCCGGCACAGCAATAAACCGAGAATGAATCGCAGACACGGAAAAAATGAATTACTAACTTAATATAACTAATTATGACAACGAAGAAAACGATGGCTTTATGCCTTTTGCTGCTGACGGCCCTATGTGCCACGGCGCAAAGCTACTACGACATTACGCAGTACTACCTGCGTAATGCCTTGTTTGACGACCACTTCGACTACACCGCCTCACAGACGGGCAACGTGGCCGAAGAGCAGCTGCCAGTCGACGGCTGGACTGCTGCCCACACGGCCAACTATACGATTGTGGGCATCTACCAGGTGGGTACGAAGAAGACCTACAACGGAGCCAGCATCCCCGCACAGAATGTAGACGGCACCGCTGCCGGCGGTGTGCTGGCCCTCAGCACAGGCTGGGAACAGTCGCTCATCTTGCAGCAGTCGATGACCCTGCCTGCCGGCAAATACAAACTTGTGTCGGCCTACTACAACGGCGACGGCTCGAAGACCGCAGGCAGCAGTCTGCTGGGCTGGGTTCCCTCTACGGGCAGTGCCACCATGTCGAAGGTCGGCTCGTTTGCCGTGGGCAAATGGGTGGTGGACACGCTCTCGTTCACGCTGTCCATCAACCGTGCGGGCAAGATTCAGATTGGCTTCAAGGGTGCTGCCGGCGGTTCGGCCAACTCAGCCAAGATTGCCGTCGACTACGTGAAGCTCTTCCGCGACACGCCCTTCGGCGACAACGACTTGGCCGTCTACAAGAACAAGCTGAAGACACTGCTCACCACGGCCAACACTCAGTATGGTACGGGAACAAAGCGCGGTTCGGCTGCACTGAAGACCGTCATCGACGAGGCTCAGGCCGTCTACGACAATGCCAGTTCGACCTTCGAACAGATTGACGACATCTACGACAAGCTGGACGAAGCCCTGAACCTCTTCAAACAACTGCAGACTGCCGACGCAGCCCTGAAGTCCCTGCTCACCACGGCACAGAAGACTGCCGACGGTGCCACGGGCGAAGGTATCGAAGCCCTGCGCAATGCCATTGCCACGGCACAGGCTGTCTACGACAATGCCCAGGCATCGCTCGAAGAGCTGACCACGGCCACGACGGAGCTGCAAGCCGCTCTCGACCTCTACAACTTCAGCAATCCCACGGGCGCCATTCCCACCGTCGTCACCGACACCCGCTTTGTGCGCGGTGCCACGATGGCTTTCGGTCGCATCAAGAGCGTGGCCAACAACGGCGCTACCATCAAGACACGCGGCTTCTGCTGCTCGGAGGACCCGGAACCCACCATCAACGACATCGTATCCAAGAAGACACTCTCCAGCAACGGAGTCATCTACTGGCTGCAAGACCTGAAGCCTGCCACGAAGTACTACATGCGTGCCTACGTCGTCACCAGCGGTTACCAAGTGGCCTACGGCGAGCCCATCAAGTTCTACACCGTGCCTATGGGCAACGTCACCTACGTCTACAGCAACAACGGCGATGCCGCTACCAACGAGCGCATCAACAATGCGCTGACCAGTGCCTGCTACTACTTCAACAACATGTGCTACACAACGCGCAAGTTCCACGTTGACTACAGCGCCGGCACCCCGACAGCCGACTGCAACTACACCGACGAGCCGCACATGAACATCGGCCCCAACACGTCGTACCAGCGCACGGGTACCGTGATGCACGAGATGGAACACGGACTGGGCCTGCAGAACTACAGCACACAGTGGTGCAAGAACAACCTGCGCTCGGGCAACGGCACCGGACAGTGGCTGGGCGACCGCGTGACCGAGGCACTGCACTTCTGGGACAACAACACCACGACGGTGCTCAACGGCGACAACATACACATGTGGCCCTACGGTGTCAACGGTGCTCACGAGGACAACGGCACCGATGCACTCTACTTGGCCAATGCCATGATTTGTCAGGCACTGGGCGAAGACGGACTGGAGCACAACTACTCGCGCCATGCCGACCCTTACTACTCGCTGGAGCAAGAGGACGACGTGAAGTTCTACATCAAGAACGAGTCTGCCGACCGCGGTCTTTACACCTCTTATCTTATTCCTACGTCGACGGGCGTGCTGCGCTGGCGCGAGATGACCACCGACGAGGCTGCTGCCAACGACTCTACAGCCTGGTACATCACCTTCACACCGTCCAACCAGTACTATCAGTTCCGCAATGCAGCCACAGGACAGTATCTCACCTATAGCAGCGGCATCAAGACGGCTGAGAAAGCTACGCTCACGGCCAACGAGAACTGGCACCTGATGAAGGGACGCGTCGATGTAGACGGACAGCACGGCTACTGGATCATCCACCCGATGGCCAACAACTGGACACCCTACTGTCTGCAAGCCAATGCCGGAGGCGCTACTGCTGCCGTCAACTTCAACATCAACAATGCTGCCGTCACTCAGCGCTGGCTCATCATGACGCTCGATGAGTCGAAGGCTGCTGAGGCCAAGGCCGTTTCGGCCATGAAGACACAGGCCAACGACGTGCTGACTCAGATCAAGGCCCTGGCTGCCGTTCCTCACACCGAGGATGCCGAAGGCACCGACCAGTTGCTGGCCACCACCCTCGAGGCCCTCAGCGCACGCACGCAGACGGCCAGCACCGTCGGTGAACTGACCGCCATCGTCGGCGAGGCACAGGCTGCTGCCATGACGTTCCTGCAGAACGTGACGGCCACCAACCCCTCGAAGCCTTTCGACCTGACCTACCTCATGACCAATGCCGGACTTGACGACGGCACCAACGGATGGAACGGGGGCGGCACGCTCAACTACGGTTGCGTGGAGTTCTACGAGAAGACGTTCGACTTCAACCAGACCGTCAGCCAGTTGCCTGCCGGCACCTATCAGTTCTGTGCACAGGGCTTCCAGCGCCCCGGCACCACCAGCGGCTCCTACAGCGACTACAAGGCAGGCAACAACAAGGTGAATGCCGTGATCTATGCCAACGCAAGCAGCGAGAAACTGCACCACATCTGCGACACACTCCTTTCTGCCAAGCTGAACAAAGGCACCGAGTCGACCGTTGCCAGCGGCAAGTATGTACCCAACGACATGCAGTCGGCCTCAGCCTATTTTGCCAAGGAGCTCTATGAGAACCGCGTCAAGGTGACCCTTCCCTCCAACAATGGCACTATGAAAGTGGGCCTCAAGTCGACCTCGATGCCCGCCAGCTATTGGGCCATCTTCAACAGTTTCCGTCTCTTCTTCTACGGCAAGATGCCCGAAGAGCAACTGGGCATAGAAGTGATTGCAGCCGATGCCTTGCAGCCCATGCGCCCGGGTGTCTATACCCTCGAAGGCCGTCGCCTGTCGCCCGACGCACAGTTGCGTCCCGGCCTCTACATCATCGACGGTCGCAAGGTCGTCATCAGGTGAGCAACCAATAAACAATAACGAAACAGGGCTTCGTGTCTTCGAGGAATCGAGAAACGAAGCCCTGTTTTTCATCAGAAACCGGGATAATAGTCTTAACGCTACTATGTAACGGTAAAAAATAACTTGGGACAAACTCACTTGTTCTAAATCGCTTCGGTTGCCGCTCTGAGCCACTGCCGCTCTTCGCTCTCCAACAGGGGCGAGAGGCGGTCGTAAACCGTCTGGTGATAGTCGTTGAGCCACTGGCGCTCCTCGTCGGTGAGCTGTTCGCGACAGACGGGGCGCAGGTCGATGGGACAGAGCGTGAGCGGTTCCAGCTTCAGGTAACTGCCGAACTCACTCTCAAGGGCTGGCACGATGAGCATAGTGTTCTCGATGCGCACACCGAAACGGCCAGCGAGATAGATGCCTGGCTCCACGGTGATGGTCATGCCTGCCATGAGCGGCTGGGGCTTCCACTCCATACGGAACTGGTGAGGCCCTTCGTGTACACTGAGGTAAGAGCCAACCCCGTGACCCGTGCCGTGCAGATAGTTCATGCCCTCGCGCCACATGAACTGACGGGCCAGCACATCCAACTGGGTGCCAGCGGTGCGATTGGGGAAGATGGCATTCGACAGGGCAATGTGACCTTTCAGCACCAGCGTATAGACATGGCGCTGCTCGTCAGTGAGCGGCCCAAGGGCGATGGTGCGAGTGATGTCGGTCGTTCCGTCCTGATACTGCGCGCCACTGTCCAGCAGCAACAGGCCTTCGGGCTTCAGTGGCACGTCGGTCTCCTCCGTTGCCTCGTAGTGAACGATGGCTCCATGCGGCCCGTAGCCGGCAATCGTGTCGAACGACAAGTCGCGATAGCGCGGCTGCTCAGCACGTAGCGAGGTCAGTTTCCTGTCAATGCTCACCTCCGTCTTCGGTTCGTCGCTCTCGTCGAGCCATTTCAGGAACTTCACCATAGCCACACCGTCGCGCAGCATGGCCTGACGGTAGCCGCGAATCTCAGCTTCGTTCTTCACAATCTTCATGGCAGGGATGGGCGAGGCATCGCGCACCACCTCACGCGTGGCCGCCTTCATCAGCACATAGCTGGTCTCGTTGGGGTCCATGAGGATGGTCTGCTCAAAATAGTCCTTCAGTCCCTTGCCCACGTTGCGGTAGTCGTCTACGTCGATATGGTTCGCCTTCAGATAGTCGGTCACCTCGGGTGTCAGCTTCTCCTTATTAATATATAAGGTAGCGGTGGTCGACGAGATGAGCAGATAGCTGACGAATACGGGCGTGCAGTGAACGTCGGTGCCACGCAGATTCAGTGTCCATGCAATATCGTCGAGGGCGCTCACCAGCATGCCGTCGGCATGGTGCTGCAAGTGGAGCTCCTGCCGAATGCGCCTCAGCTTCGAGGCCGTATCCTCGCCTGCCAGCTCCAGCGGCTGAATCTCAACCTTTGCAGCAGGAATCGGCGGACGGTCGGCCCAGATGCTGCGCAGTGGGTCGAGATTGGTGCGGAGCGTGATGCCGCCCTGATGGCGCAGTTGCTGCACCAGGTCTTCCACCTCAGCCGCAGCACTCACCATGCCGTCGATGCCCACCTCAGGGCTTGGCACGTCGCTGAGTTCCTGTCCCAGCCATTCGGCAATGGTGGGCGTGCCTTCTATCTTCAGTTTCATCAGTTGGAACTCAGTGCCTTTCAGCTGGTCTGCGGCAGCCAGGAAATAGCGAGAGTCAGTCCAGAGGGCCGCACTCTTCATGGTGACGACAGCTGTGCCAGCCGAGCCGTTGAAGCCGCTGATCCACTCACGGCCTTTCCAGTGGTCGGCCACATATTCACTTTGATGAGCATCGGTGCTGGGGAAAATAAATGCACTGAGATGCTCGCGCTGCATCAGTTCGCGAAGCAGCGATAAACGGGTTGGTTGTGGGATTGTATTCATATTGGTTGGTTTTTAGGGTTAGGAAAGGGAGGCGCCATGAATGGCGCCCCACAAAGACGCGCACCCCACAAGGACGCGGAGGACGGCATGAATGGCGGTCCTTTTTCATTTTACCGACCACTCGAATAAGCCAGCCGAGTGATTATCTTCCTGCGTGACCTCCAGCCGCAGGGCGCTGGTCTTCACAGGCTCAAAATTCACCGTACAGGCACTGCCCCGCTCCGTAGGATACTGGTCGGCATTCTTCACCGGCACCCACTGGCCCTGCTCATCGCGATACAGGATTCTCCATGCCTTTGGCACCCTGCAGCCGCCCCACGGACGGTCGTCGAACCAATAGACCGTGGCACTCTGCACGCTGGCTGTTTCCTTCAGCTCATAGCACAGCCATTCGGTCGACCCCTTCTTGGGCCACCAGTGATAATAAGGTATGGAACGGTCGTTCTCGTCTTTCGGAACCAGACGGTCGTTGACTGCGGTCAAGGCTGCCGTAGGCACCGATGCCGACAGCTTGCTTTCCGAAGCCAGCGTGGCCGGCTGTGCAGGGGTGGTTGCACTGAGATCCTGCGGCAGCCACACACGCATCTTGCCGCTGCCCCGATGACACCAGGCATAGTAGGGAATGAGTGTCAGCTGCTCGTCGCGTGCATTCAGCCGCCCCCGACTGTCAAAGTCGAGCGTCTGTGCATCAGTGGTCAGTGTGGTGACGGTTGTGCCAGCAATCTCCGTCTTCCCGAGTCTGAACTGGGGCTTCTGGTTCAGCAGTGCGCTCATGATGTCGAAGCTGTTGTCTGGATGCTCAGCACAATAGACCAGCGGACCGCGCTCGATGCTCACGCGCCCACGGTCGGCCTCCACCTTGTTCAGGGCGCGAACCACACGGGGCTGCATGTCAAAGTGTAGCTGAATCTTGTCGCCCTTCTTCCACTTGCGGTCGATGGTCAGATAGCCGTCGGCAGTCAGCTGTCCACCATTCACCGCCAGCTGTTCGCCATTCACGGTCACCGCGTAGCTCAGTCGCTTGTCGTCGTCATATTGATACAGATTGCTGGGAACCACCTGACCGCGCACCCAACCGGGTATGCGCAGTTTCAAGGCAAACTGTCCTGCACTGTTCTTGTCGACCGTCACGCTGATGTCGCCGTCCCAAGGGTAGTTGGTCTGCTGTGTCAGTTTCACCTGCTTTCCTCCTACGCTGAGCGTGCTGCTGTTCGAGAGGAACAGGTTCACATACACCGCGGCCCGCTCGTTCTTCATGCCCTCTTTCACGGCATAGACATAGCCGGGCAGCGACGGAATGAAGCGACAGATGTTACTGGGGCAACAGGCACAGCCGAACCATGCCTGGCGCTGATGCTGTCCCATCGACTCCAGCGGATTGGGATAGAAGAAGCCGTCGCCCTGCAGCGACACACCGCTGATAAGACCGTTGTAGAGCGCACGTTCCAGCACGTCGTAGTACTTCGACTCGCCGTGCAGAAGGAACAGTCGATGGTTCACGTAGACATTTCCGATGGCGGCACACGTCTCACAATAGGCACTCATGTTGGGCAACTCGTAGTTCTTGCCGAAGGCCTCGCCACTGGCCGTCGAGCCGATGCCTCCGGTGATATACATCTTTTTCGACACGATGTTCTCCCAGATTCTGTCCACTGCCGCAGCATAGCGCTCACTGCTATTGCCTCCGGCAGAAGCACTCCCCAGTGCTGCCACGTCGGCCATGCCGGCATACATATAGGCGGCTCTCACGGCATGTCCCACGGCCTCGTCTTGCTCCACCACTGGCTGATGGGCCTGCGAGTAGTCGTGGGTGATGGTGGTCTTGCCGCGATAGTCCAGGAAGAAGCGGGCCTCATCCAAATATCTCTTCTCGCCTGTCACCACATAGAGCTTGGCCAAGGCCATCTCAGCTATCTGATGACCAGGCACCACGCAGGCCTGTCCCTCTCGCGGTCCCACCTCGCGGCACACCACATCGGCATAGCGCATGGCAATGTCGAGGAACTTGCGGCTGCCCGTAGCCTGATAGTGCGCAATGGCTCCTTCCACCATGTGGCCCAGGTTGTACAGCTCGTGGCTCAGGTCTTCCTCCTTCACCCACCGCGCATTGCCTGCCCAGTGATGGGGATTGCCGGGGTTCTGTGTGCGGGCGGTGTAAAGATAGCCGTCGGGCTCCTGAGCCGTGGCAATGATGTCAATCACCGAGTCTACGTAATGGCGCAGCTGCTTGTCGGGGAAGGTCTGCAACAGATAAGATGCACCCTCAATGGTCTTATAGACATCGGTGTCGTCGAACGAGAAGCCCACGCCGTTCACCTTGAACACTTTCGTGGTGTCCTTCAGATGTTCAGCGGCATGCTCAAAGTTCTTATATCGCCCCTCGCTCTCGCATTTCGAGAAGGCCAGCGGGACAGTGACGCGCCGCGAGGCATCGAGTCGCTGTCCCCAGAACGTGGCAGGCACTACCTTCACGGCGGTGAAGGGTACTGGCTTGATAGGATAGTCTTGCGCAGCAACAGTGCAGAATGGCAAACTACAAATAAGGCTCAACAAAATCTTTCTCATACGTTTTTCTCAATTTTCGTTTTTCACAAGTGCTTAGTAACGGTGAAAAAAGTTGGGATGTTCCATCGTCTTCTCTGTTTTCTTTTGTGAGCAGGCACTCACGGCTGACAGCCAGCAGTGCCGTAAGCATCATCATAATCTTCTTCATAATCATTCATTATAGCAGTTTCGAGTGGCTGACGATGCCTACATGTGCTACCAGCAGCCAGTTTACCTTTCTCCCTTCTCCGACAGTTCCTACTACTGTGGCTGGCGTGGGATAAAGTGCCAGTTTCTGTCCGATGTTCTGTTTCATAATCGTTCCTATCTTTGTTTGGTGAATATCAGTTTCATTGTCTCGGGGTCGAGTGGTTTCATTGTGGGCAGTTTCAAGTCTTTCACCATGTGGAGTGTGCCCTGCTTGTATTTCTGGAAATGGTCTGTCTTCAAGTGCTGCTGATAGGCTTCCTCGGAGGCATAGATTTCGAGGATGCGAATCTTTGTGGAGTCCTCGGCAGTCTGCATCGGGAGCAGACAGATGACACCCGGCTCGCGTTCCACACTCAGTCGGTCCACCTCACCCGCAAACTTCAAGTACTCCGCCAGATACTGCGGATAGACTTCGATCTCAGCAAGGCGGACTATCATGGCCTCGTCATTTACTTGTGCTGCCGTTTCCTGTGTTGCAGCCGTGATGGAGAACATAAGGGCGAACAGTTTTAATATGCTCGCATCGTTGGGATTGGCCTTGATGGCATTCAGCAGTTGCGTACCCAACGCATAGCCGTTAGCCTCATACTTCTGACCCTTCTCGGCAGGCTGAATCTCCAGCACGTCAGCCTCAATCTGGCTGGTCAGCGTGGTCACGATGTCACGGCAGTTACCGGTGTAGCTGTAATAGACCACGAGCGTCTTTGCCGATGCACTGTTGCCCAACAGTATGAGCACAGCACAGATAATCAATATAAAAATCCTTCTCATCTTTTGAATAATAGCTTTGCGTTTTGATGTAGAATCATATTCTTGTAAGAGGCAAGGTCTGGCTCGTCGGTCAGATACTGCTTCATCCTCGCAAGACTCTGGGTGAGCACCTGTGGGGCGACGTAGGGATAGTCGGAGCCATAGAGCAGGTGGTCGGGCGTGGTGATGGTAAGCAGCATGCGGATGACCTCTGGTGAGTGTGTTCCAGCCAAGTCATAATAGAGGGCTCCGAGGTTGGCTTCGTAGTCTATCTCGCCCACCATCTGGTTCTTTTGCATCACAGGTGTCAATGATTTCATGCGGGGGATGGCCAACGGCAGGTAGGCACCGCAATGGGGCACCACCACCTTAATGTTTGGATAGCGAGTTAGTACGTTTCGTGAAATCATGTTCGTGACGGCGCGGGTGGTCTCTGAGAGGTACTCCTGCATGGCGAGCGGTGTCTGCTGCATCACCTGATGATTCACCGGCTCTGGTCGATG